>PVMS01155444.1_pt1 | contig 10468 bp, 10 predicted proteins | sample 1853461 | NCBI WGS metagenome assembly PVMS01 (sample SAMN08582032, study PRJNA380276) | Marine sediment metagenome, whole genome shotgun sequencing project. | isolation source: ocean sediment barecode stripped | collected 2017
TGTTGATCTGTCTGCTTTGGTGTCGCGGGAAAAGTCATGCGCAGATGAAGTGCGCCTCAACCAGCGCACCGCACCGGACCTTTACCTGCGCGCCGTACCTGTCACCTGCCATAACGGTGTCCTGAATCTGGACGAGCTGGGTGAAGTCGTCGAGTGGCTTGTGGAAATGCGCCGGTTCAAACAGGCAGACTTGTTTGACGTGATGGCGCAAAAAGATTGCCTGACAGATGTCCACCTAAAAGCACTCACCGAGCAGATCATCACCTTTCATGCTGGTGCACAGCATCGGCCCGACAAGGGCGGCGCCGCCTATATGTGCCAAAACGCCGAGAATGTTCGCAACAATATGACGCGTTTTGGTGCAGAGTTCCTGCCCAAAGCAGATATCACCGCATGGCATAGCGCCATACAGGAAATATTTGAATCCAATGGCCACCTCATGGACGATCGCAGCACCAACGGGTTCGTGCGCCAATGCCACGGCGACATGCATTTGGGCAATATCTGCCTCTATAACGGCGACCCAACCCTATTCGATTGTATTGAATTTAACGACGATCTGTCCTGCATCGACGTGCTCTATGATCTGGCGTTTCTGATCATGGATCTGCTTTACCGGGACATGCCGATCGAAGCCAATATGGTGCTGAGCCGTTATTTAAGCGCGACGCGGGACTATGCCGGACTACCACTGATGAGCAGCTACATGTCATTGAGGGCGGCAATCCGTTCGATGACTTCTGCCATGGATGCCCACGGGGGCGTCACGACAAGTGCTGATGTGCGCGCTGAGGTCGTCGACCATCTGGCTTTAGCACTCAGACTAGTCCAGCCAGTTGCGCCGCGGCTCATAGCCATTGGCGGGCTGTCGGGCAGCGGCAAGTCGACCCTTGCTCGCGCCATCGCGCCACACCTCAGCGATGCGACCGTTGTGTTATCTAGCGATATCATTCGCAAACGCCTATTTGAAGTTTCGCCAGAGACCGCCCTGCCTGAAAGCGCGTATACTCGGGAGCAATCAGCGCGCACATATGCCCGACTCATTGAAGACGCAGAAACGGCCCTTACTGCGGGGCAAGTGGTAATCGCCGATGCGACGTTCATACGTCCGCAGGACCGTGACAGAATTGAGCTGATCGCTCTGGATATGGGACTGCCCTTTGAGGGTTTGTGGCTGGAGATGGAGCCTGCTCTGATGGAGAAGCGGCTTGGCGCACGCACCGGAGACACTTCAGATGCGGACGCAGCCGTACTCGCCCTTCAACTCGCCGAAGGTACCGGCGAGATAAAGTGGCAAAAACTCAGCGTAGCTTCATCGGACTTGTCGCAAGAGGCGCTTGTTCACCTAATTTCGTAATACAAATCAAAGAGAGAAGTATGAAAATCGGAGGAGGGTGCTATTGCGGTCCCACAGATGATGGTGGGGGCCCACAAAGGGCAGGTCGGGTTCCAGCGCATCTTCGCGGACCTGTTCCAGCCATTCATCATTTTCCGGCATGAAGCGCCTTCTTGATTATTTGTTTTTTTTCCGTCCTTCCAACAGCAAGGTCACGGCCATGGCTATCAGTGCGCCTAAGCCGGCGAGGAAGGAGTCTTTCTGCGAATCAAACACATCGCCCTGCGTGCCAAGATAGGCCTGTCCTGCCTCGGGGTTGGCTACAACGACAATACCCCATTCGAGCAATTCGAATATAGTGCTGCTGGCAATCGAAACCACCAACGCTACCATGAAAACCCTCCGTCTGATCAACCTGGTGCGCCGTAATATCCATTCGTAGAACGGGTAGTAAATCAACAGGCCAAAGGAAAAATGGACCACCCGGTCATAATGATTGCGGCCAAACTCGAAGGTATCCTGCATCCAGTAGCCAATCGGCTGCTCAGCATAGGTCGTGTGCGCGCCAAGCGCGTGCAGACACATGAATACTGTGATCAAAACATAGCTGATATCTGAAAATTGAAATCGCCGATAGGTGAATACCAATAACGGCACAATGACAAAGACCAGCAGATTTTCCAGCAGCCAGTCGAGTGGGTAGACGGGGTTGACGGCGGTCACTATCCAGACTGAGGCATAAAGTCCTACCAGCGCTTGCAACAGCCTGTTCTGGTGGATGGGGGTGTGTTCGGGCGATTGTGCTGCTGTCAGTTTTGCCAAATCAGTTTGCTCAGTTGAAGGCCTCGATCAATCGGACCAAAATATTTCTTCTAATTCTCTACGTCCTTCAACACCTTATAGGAATAGTCATGGCATTGTCAGAGGAAAACTAGTTGAGTGAAGAGCCTGAGCGACGAATAACCTTATGGTTGATCGGGAACAATTACACACCACTGCCCTTGAATTATTCTATAGCTGATTAGATGATCTACTAGTGGAGTGAACATTTGGGAGAGTTGTCAAATGCTAGTCAAAATTTTGGTCACTGCTGTGATGCTCTTGGGTTTGGTGAAAGTATCCTTGGCTCAAGATGCTACCGACGAGGTGATTTATACGCCCCTGATGCTCGGTGAGGACATCTCGCAGATGTGGTGCAATGCGTGCCATGTCACGAGTACTGCACCCAACGAGACTGCGATGGATAGCGCACCACCGTTCGCAACGCTTGCACCACTCGTTGCCGAAGATCCCGAACGCTATCGGGCGTTTCTCACCAGTCCTCACGTTGAAGCCATGCAGGGAATTATTTCCCTAAGCCGTGATGAGATTGAAGGACTACTCACTTATATAAAGTCTCTAAACACAGAATAAGAGGGAGTGTGACATGACTGTAATGATGGCTCCCGTCGCCGACCGGCCTGAGTGCGCGCACGTCTTGAACGTGGCATTTTATCTGCCAATAAGCATTGATGCACAAATTGTGGGCTACCATCTGCACCCCCAAAAATTTGTGAAGGAGAGAGAATAGCGTAGATTAGCTGACAGTGCCTAAGGTCCACTTTTGGCTATAAGCGGATATTAGGTAATAACGATCAATCTGGGATATTCTTTCCCATGTGATTTTAGGTAATAGAAAGTAGAGGAACGCATGAGAGATACTGCAGAGATCAAGAAAAATCTTGAAGCGCGGCTCCGCGAATTGGACGAACGCTCGCACGAAATTGAAGATCAGTATAAGGAACCAAGAGACGACGATTGGTCGGAAAATGCTGTTGAGGCGGAAAACGACGAAGTGCTCGATGAAATAGAACACCTGGCCCTCGACGAGATTCAGAAAATCAAGATCGCCTTAAGCAAAATAGAGGACGGTACATACGGGACTTGCAGAATTTGCGACAAGAGTATTGCTGCAAAAAGGCTTGAGGCATTGCCCTATGCCACAAGATGTATCGATTGTGCCAAAACAGCCCAGACTTGAAAGATGACTGCCCTACCCTTCTGGCAAGCTGAACCTTCGGACCGCGAATACTTCGCCGATAAAGCAGTGGTCCAGACTGAATAGGTTGGCTGGAGGCATTCACAGACTTCTCTAGAGCCTAAACGACAACGTCTGCTGATGATGCGGTGGCCGGCCCCCCGGCGGAAGAATGGATGGCAATGACGCAAGCGGCTTGATCTGTGTTGTTTTTCGTCGAGGCTTGTTCTATTCAGACTCCTCAACCTATGCGGTGATCGATGGATGCTATGATCGACGGCTATTTCCCGGCAGAATATGGCTGAGACTGACCTAAAGCGCGGCCTCGGACTTTCGTTGTTGACCCTCTATGGGCTTGGAACCACCATTGGAGCCGGTATCTACGTTCTGTTGGGTGCCGTGACCTCAATATCAGGGCTTTTGGCCCCCGTTTCGTTTTTACTTGCAACGATTCTGGCCGGATTTTCCGCCCTGACCTTTGCCGAATTTTCAGTCCGTCTGCCGTTCAGCGCTGGCGAGGCAATCTACGTTAAAGAGGGATTTGGAAAACAGGGATTGGCAACCCTGGTGGGCCTCATGGTGGTTGCATCGGGAACGGTTTCGAGCAGCGCCATGATTAGCGGCTTCATCGGATATTTTTCCCTGTTTGCCGATCTGTCTCCCTGGCTGACCATATCGCTGATTACAGGACTATTGTGCGTTATTGCCTGTTGGGGTGTTGTTGAATCCGTAGCGATTGCGGCCTTGGTTACCTTGTTGGAAATTGGTGGGCTTATCTTTGTCGTCATTGCTGCCTGGCCAGAATTTATGCATGCGCTACCTCGTTTGCCTGAACTCGTTGAACTGCAGGGCCTGGAAGTAGGCTCTGTCTGGGCGGGAGCGGCACTGGCCTTTTACGCGTTGATCGGCTTTGAGGACATGGTCAATGTTGCTGAAGAAGTAGACGACGTCTCAAAAACTCTTCCGCGGGCTATTATCCTGACGCTTGGTATAACGGGCATTCTGTATTTCGTGATCGCCTTTGTCGCAGTGTCGATCGTGCCACTTGACCAGCTGGCCTCTAGTCAAGCGCCTCTGGCTGAGCTTTATGTTGAGGCCACCGACCAACACCCCTACGTGATCGGTCTGATCGGTATTTTCGCGGTCGTTAATGGAGCGTTGATTCAGATGATCATGGCAGCCCGTATAATTTACGGATTGTCGCGCCGCGGGCATTTGCCGGTGTTTTGGAACAAGGTGAACCCAGTCACACGTACGCCGGTGCGCGCAACAATATTAGTGACTGTAATCATTTTGGTGCTGGCGGCGTGGCTGCCACTGTTAACCTTGGCGCAATTTACATCTGTAATCACTCTCGCAGTATTTACCCTTGTTAATCTGGCCCTTGTCGTGGTGAAGCGACGTGGCGGTACGCCGCCTTCATTCACAGTGCCGATGTGGGTGCCCCTTTTTGGCGCCGCTATCAGTGCAGTTTTTGTCGTTGTCCAGATAATCGAACTGATTAGATCCTATTGATTGCAATTCGGTGGGTGTTGTCTGACTAAATCCAGCGCCCAAAGAAGCCCGATAGTCGCGGCATAGGACCGTCTGTCAAAATGGATTTTCGACCTAGGCTGATTTGATCTAACAAAGCCATTCTGTCTCAACCGCCTTGAGACGGGATGCCGAAAATAGTCACGCAGAAACAGGCCAGAGCCAGCAATCCAAAACCGGTCATGCGAAAAAGTTCCCCGCGACGGTGCGCGCTCAATGTGGCGACCAAACACTGGAAACCATAGTAGAAGGCAAAGCTACGGGAAGCGAACATGATCAGGCTGAATACATTGGTTTCCCACGTCACCAATGCTGCCACCAGCGCAATGAGCGGAAAACTTTGTCGGATTGAGATTCGGTTGCCCGAAACACTGTTTAGCAGTCCACTTGCCCCAATCGCATCGGCAATGCTTGCGCTGGACTGGCTGGCCAGCGCTCCAACGATCACCAAAAGGGGCAGGACCATGGAAACCGGCCTCAATATGTCAATAATTGCTGAAACACTGTCATCCGGTGTTGTTGAACCCTGGAGCGGCAGGACGAGCAGGAAGAACAGAATGTAGATGGCGCCAGCACAAATCTGGGCCCGTTTCATCGTCAGAATCCTGAGTTGCGGACTGTAGGTTGATCCAAGAAAACGAGATGTCTCGAAACCCTGAACGATGATAAGCAGGCCCATTACGATGGGAATATCCGCCATATCGAAGTGCCCCGAAGCAAAGTGATTCTGTTCATCTGGTGATAGGAAACCCTGGGCAATGTTGGTAACCAAGGCGACCATCAGTCCCCCGATAACAGCCAATTTGAGTGAGACAGCATAGATCTCGATCCGTTCGATTGCGGCGAAGCCGCGCCAGAGGCCTGTTCCGCCAATGGCCAAAAGCAATCCACTGACAAGTATTTTTACCACCAGGTCATCTGTGATGCCGAACGGTCTGAGGAGGAAAATCGAAAACAGCGTAAGGTAATAAGCCACTGAGACGAAGTAGGCGAAAACCAGCGCAAGTTCTGAAATGCGCTCCACAAAGAGTATCAGAGACGCCCTACCACTTTGCGTCGCTTCCTCTAGAATCGGCTCGACGAAAAGAATGTTGTGGCGAATTGCACTACCAATCATATAGGCAAATACTAGCAGGATCAGCATGAGGTAGATTGACCATTGACCCGCCAAATCACCAAGAATGGGGACCGCAATAAGAAAACCGCTACCAATGATTGAGGCAAGCGGAGTAGTCATGGCTCGCCACGCTTTCGAAGAAATATTGCGGGGGCGAAGCAGCTACCAAAATACTCCCAATGCAGTCAATATGGCTATGACGCCCGTGATGTCGATTATCATAGATTGACTGTTCTTGTCGTGACCGCGATTGCTTTACATTTATGCCTCATCTAGATCACCACAAATGATGGTAGAATCGACAGCAGGGTCAAGCGGCAAGAAAATCTGCCAAGTGCGCAACGAGATCTTCATTCTTCACTTGGGTCAAATCCTTGGGCAGCTCTGCACTGATTTTGTCGCGCACACCTTTGGAAAGCACCTGCCGTAGAACACCTAAAGCCCTTGGTGCCGCTGCAATGATCAGGCGATCAAAGGCATCATTTTCCAACTGATCATGCAGGAATTCAGCGAGCAGGGTTTGGAAGTCCCGCTCTTGCCTGTCATGCGCGTCATCTGATGGCTCCAGAGCGTGGCTTCCAGGGCCGGCGCTACTAAAGGTTCGGCCGGGCCGATCGGTTTTCAGATCACTGGTTGGGCGTTTATCTGCCCTGAAATCAAAATTGTTGATTTGCTGTATGCCACGACCGGGGCCCGTGTTGGCAACGATTCTGGCTCGGGCTCCGTCCGCTATTAATATCCATGTTCGAACGGGCTTCATTTGTAGGTTCCTTTTAACTATTACGTCGACCCAACCGTGGCATTATGACGGGTTGTCGATCAAAAGCAGAGGTGTATTGGATTCTTCGCCTTCCAGGGAGTTGCGCATCTGGCCGCCAATTGCCCCGCTGCATGATGCCACCACCAAGCCAGGCCGAGATATGGCGAGCCGACGTATCACCGCCTCACGACCACCATGGTCGAGTAGATCGATCGTTGCGCTGGCATGATTTCGCCGCAACCATGCCTTGGCATTTGCGCGGTAACGTGCACTGTCCGCGGCATGTTCAGGCACGAGAAGCACAGACATGTTGACGCCAAGGCTGGCCGCAATTCGCCGACCCACCGCAAGGGTCGCCGCCTGGCCTTCATAAACCACCATCACCGGGCGCTTTCCTGTCTGCCCCAGATGCGTGATAACCATTGCCGGTAACTGATGTCTTTCGGTGGCTTTACGAATGGCCGGGTAGGCAACGCCAGACAAGCTGAGTATATCTGTACTGGTCGTATTTGCGGTAACAACATCTTCGGCGTAACCGGTATGCACCTGGAACGACCAACGTAATTTTCGACTCAATGCTTGTTCTGACAAGCCCTTTTTTGCGCGGGCAGCCATGTCATTGAGCGCCTTTTCCATGCTCGACTTATCAAGCGGTCGGATCCGGCCAGTTGGCGCCATGACTGTCTGCGTAAAAGGCAGCTCTGCCAGATTGATATAATCCTGCACTTTGACAAAAATCCCAACGAGCTCAGCGTCATAGGCCTGGGCCAGGCGTGCAGCGTTGGCAATCAGCATAGGGTCCAATTTGCCTGGCTCAAGGGTTAGGACTACCCTGGCTATATGGGGCTCCTTGGCTCGGGAATTCATTCACTTTTCTCTTCGTTTTCCTTGCGACCAAACTTTTGTCGACTGTTAGCAAATTCAAGCAGTCTTTCTTCAACCCTGGCATTGAATGAATCGGTTGGAAATTGACCGTCCTTATCCCGTGCCCCAGCATCCAGGCCACTAAGAATTTCCAGCCCTTCGTTAATGTGGCTGATTGGATAGATATGGAATTGACCCAACGCTACCGCTTTTACGACCCGTTCATGCAACAACAGATTTTTGGCATTGCTGGCCGGGATCAACACACCCTGATCTCCTGTCAGGCCCCGCGCGCTACACAGGTCAAAAAAGCCTTCTATCTTTTCGTTTGCACCGCCAATGGCCTGCACCTCACCCCGTTGATTGACCGAGCCGGTAACCGCAAATTGTTGTTTGAGGGGAACATCTGCAATGGCGGATAGCAGGGTGTAGAGTTCTGCCGACGATGCACTGTCTCCATCAAGGCCGCCATAGGATTGTTCGAACACCAAGCTTGCTGACAAGGACAGGGGCGTCTGGGGAACGTAAGTTGCCCCTAAATAGCCGGACAGGATAAGGACGCCTTTGGAATGCAGCGCACCTCCAAGTTCTACTTCGCGCTCTATATCGATCACCTTGCCTTGGCCAAGTCTGACCACGGCTGTAATACGACTGGGTTTGCCAAAACCTTGCCCCCCCAGCATATAAACTGACAGACCATTAAGTTGGCCAACCTGTTCTCCCTGTGTGTCGATCAGCACAGTGCCTCTGGTGATCTGTTCCTGCATACGTTCAGATATTCGGCTTGCACGTTCGCGCTGGGTGTCGATAGCCTTAGCAAGATACACACCATCAACCACCTGCTGGCCTTCCTTGCGAGCGAAATGGTCTGCTTCTCGCATCAGATCAGAAAGGGCATCGATATTGGTCGTCAGATGCTCACGGTTGCCAGCGAGTCTGGAGGCATGGTTGGCCAATGCGACTATGGCTCGGCGATGGAATGGCAACAGCGATTCCCGGTTGCATACCTCGGCAGCCAGGCGAGCGATACCCTGTGATTGGTCGACGTTATTAGGGACTGTCTCGTCAAAATCTGCCAGTATCTTGAACAGGTTGCGAAAGTCTGGGTCGTGCTGGTGTAGTAGATAATACAGCTGTGTATCACCAACTAGGACCACTTTGATAGACAACGGAATGGCTTGTGGTTGTAGGGCGGTTGTGCTGGGCAGACCCATGGCTCCGAACATGGGTTCGATCCGGATTTCCTCGGATGATAGCGCTCTTTTAAGGCCTTCCCATGCCAATGGCTGTTGCAGCAATTTGCGCACATCCAATATGAGATATCCCCCATTGGCCGCGTGCAGGGCTCCGGAGCGGATCATGTTAAAGTCAGTGACCAGGGCACCCATTTCGGCACGATGCTCAATGCGTCCAATCAGCCGCTCATAGGAGGGCTCATCTTCATAGATCACAGGGGCGACATCGTTGGCGCTGTTTTCGACAATCAGGTTGACCCGATAGCGACGAAAATAATTGTCCCGTCCTGCTACGTCTTGCATGTCTGGCGGGCCAGCCCCGCTCCTACCGCCGACCAGGAATGGTTCCACGTTGGCGACAACATCTTGTTCAAAATCATCGATATGGGAGGTCAGGGCGCCGACATCACTAAATCTTTCCTTTATTTCCACAAAGAGATCACCAACGGCAAATTTGGCAGTCTCTTTATTCAGTTCATTTAGTTGTTGTTGCATCAATTTCAAACGTCTGGGAATCTTTTGCAGGACTTCTTTTAATTTGTCCTGAAACTCGCTGACATCAGCTTCGATTTGCTCCCGGGCTTTTTGGTCAAGTTGGGTGAATACTTCGGGAGGCATAACTTTGTTATCCTCGATGGGGGCAAAACTGTACCCGACCGGCGTATGCAACAGAGCCAGACCAGCGGCCATGGCTTCTTCACGCAGATGACTAATGTCCTCTTCTTGTCGGCCTTGGAATTCATCCTGAATGCCTTGGGCGCTATTTTGATAGTCTTCGCCAGAAAACGCCGAACTCAGTCCGTTCCTTAGATCCCCTATCAACTTGTCGATGGCGAGCTTGAATTCCTGGCCTAGGCCTGCGGGTACGCAGATGGCCTTTGGTAGCCGTTCCTCGGCGAAATTGCGCACGTAGAACCAATCGCCACGGGCTTGCTCGCTGGAAGCCTGTTCCTTTAGCATTCGCTCTACAAGTATATGGCGGCCCGTGCCTTGGGGGCCGGCAGCATAGATGTTGTAACCGGTATTGTTGATACCAAGGGCAAATTCAATTGAATCCTTCGCGCGGCGCTGTCCTTTGATTGAGGAAGGACTCGCTATTTCCGCAGTCGTTTCAAACTCGAAGGTATCGTCTTCAAATGGAGGGCCCAATACAGAGGCATCTAGCGTTTTTGTATATTGGCTCATTAATCCAGGCAACTTCCCAGCCAAATTTGGCACTTTTCTATTAGCTCATCATAACAGCGTCTGCCTGTAATACCATGAGAAAGCGGCCAGGAAGTTGCGCGACAACCAAAGGCACTTTCACGTTAACCTGGCCAAAACGACCTTTGCGCACTTCCAACTGGGCGGCGAAGGCGCTGCACTTGGCTATCTGGCTTGGCCCGTTCGAAAGTCCTGATAGTCGGGTGCCTTCGCTCCGACAAACAGAGCAGCGGCGAGGGTAAGGGCATCAGGGTTGTTACAAAACCCCAAAATGCTGGCGGTGTTGCGCCTCTGTCGTGCTCTTTGCCGCTAAGGTCTGCTTATAGCCATAAGCAGACCTTAGCGGTGATCCATCTCCCGGCTAATCTCGTGTCTTCATATTCAGACCTGCCTGGAATATGAA
>PVMS01059421.1_pt1 | contig 10466 bp, 10 predicted proteins | sample 1853461 | NCBI WGS metagenome assembly PVMS01 (sample SAMN08582032, study PRJNA380276) | Marine sediment metagenome, whole genome shotgun sequencing project. | isolation source: ocean sediment barecode stripped | collected 2017
ATCCAAAACAATAATTTTATCGATTTGGAAATTTTTTGTGGAAACAATTCATCAACACGACCCTTATTGTATATCTTCACAAGGTTTTAGACAAATCAGGTATAGAAATAAGAGAGGGTTTCAAGTTTCAAATACCTTTTTCCGGTCTTTTATGCAATCATTAAAGAACAGTTGTACCTCCTACGTTGAAGCATTGTATTCTTCTTGATTCTTTCACGCCTTGTCAGGATCTCACGCCCCTTTGCCGACTGACACTTTGTCTATCAATGTGCACTCGGAGCTATGAATGAAAAATGGAGGATATCATAAATTTTATGTTTTTTTTACTAATTTATCTATACAATATATTGGAGTGATGGAATCTGACCTGAAACCTGATATATTCCGTACCTGTCCGTACATATCTTTAAAAAATTCCAACCTCCTAAACCTGTGATATCACCTTTGCGATCAGGTCAGATGAACGTGGTGAGTGCGCTATAAATCCCTCGTGTTGAGATGTTTCGAAAGTTGTGATATCGATTTGAATTGTGAAGCTTTTACGAAGTTGCTTTAAGAGATGCGTCACATTTCAAAAACACCGTGGGTGATTTTCAGGGCTCTTACTGCCCCCAGCATGTTTACAGAAAAATGCCTTCTTGACAACACGACCGGTATCCGGTATCTGAATCCAAGTCGTCTGCTGCCGCAGTATGATTGCTGTTTGATATCCGTCCCTGCTACATATTGGGATACATCCTTTTACGGCACACAACCTCAAATTTTCCCTTACTTGGATCTCAAAAAGGGAATTCTTATCATTCGCACCCTTCGTCAAGCTCAAGACATGGCCCATGTGGCTGAAACCGGTTGTCCATCTGCAGGGGCGACTCCAGCGCAGGCTGAGTAGTTACCTAGAAGTAACAAATGCCTGAAGAGACGGGATAGACTACGAATAGTGAGGCACTTATGAAGACGAAAGCCTGGGGTAACCTGCTTTCCCCACTGGTCCCTGACCGGATCATCACCAAACCTCGAGAGCAGGGCCTGACTATGGTGCTCGACCGTTGTCATGCCCTTCACGCCACCGACGACCTGCTTTCCCTGACCGGCGACTACGTCGATCAGATCAAGCTCAGCTTTGGCACCAGTGCCTTTTTGGATGAGGACCTGCTGCGTCGCAAAATCGAGATCATTCGAGCGCGTGATATAGACATTTACCCTGGCGGCACCCTGATGGAAGTCGCCCTGCTTCAGGGCGTCTACCCCCAATATCTGGCCCAGGCCAAAGAGCTGGGTTTCACCGCCGTCGAAATCTCCGATGGAACCCTCACCATTCCAGGTCAGATACGTTATGATTGCATCAAACGCGCCCTCGACGCCGGTCTGAAAGTCATCTCCGAAGTAGGCAAAAAAGACCCGGCCATTCAGTTCTCGCCGGCGGAGATTTGCGATCAGATCGCCGGCGACCTTGCAACCGGCGCGGACAAAGTCATTATCGAAGCCCGCGAGTCAGGCCTGGGGATAGGCATCTATGATGAAGAGGGGCTGCTGCGTCAGGACGAGATGACGAACATTGTCAATTGTCTGGGCGACAGTCGTGGTAAGGTCATCTGGGAAGCGCCCCTCAGAAAACAGCAGGCGGCGCTGATTTTGCACTGCGGGCCTAACGTTAACCTCGGCAATGTCAAACCCCGCGATGTGCTAGGCCTGGAAGCCATGCGCTGCGGCCTGCGTTTTGAAACCCTCCGTCACTATGCGTCTCGCCTGGAGATAACGGCAATAGACCGATGAGCGTTTGAGACCTAATATTCCCGCGTCACCCTTGGATGCCTCCCGCACAGCGGGATTCCGCGTCTGATTTGTATCATGTGGGGCTCAATTGGATCTGCAGCATCCCTCCAAGGCGGATCTTCGACGTCAACTTTGGCATCGATAGGGCCTATATATGCAATTTCGATAATTTTGTGATTGAAAACCCCAAATAATAGGAACTTGATAAATGGTTATCGCCAAGTCGCTCTTTTATTTTGTACTGACCGGATTATGCGAGATAGGCGGCGGATATTTAGTGTGGCTCTGGTTGCGAGAAAATAAAAGCTTGGGATTTGCAGTTGTAGGGGCCATCGCGCTTATTTTCTATGGCATTATCCCAACATTCCAACCAGCTCACTTTGGAAGAGTTTATGCTGCATATGGGGGCATCTTCATCGTTATGGCTATGCTGTGGGGTTGGCAAATCGACAAGATACAGCCAGACAAGTTCGACATAATAGGAGCTTTAATCGCACTCATCGGAGTCTGTATTATCATGTATTGGCCTCGGACCTGATTTCATTTGTTGACGTCGAAGATCCGCCTCTGGGGGGATGACTCATACCCTGTTCTCCGCCGTTTGAAGATATTGAGATACCAAACAAGCTCTCCCAACATATCAGCAAATATTAAAGGCCCATCAAAACCAGGGATATCCATGCTTGATAAATAAAACCTTGATTGCTACGTATCCCCGCTATAAAATTTTAATTTTACAAACCAAGAATTTTTAAGATACTCCTAACCTATCTTTAATAAATCCGCTAAAGTCGCTGCGCTCAAAGAAGAATGTTGAACTGAAAATTTTTGAGAATTTTGGCGAGTATGTCGAGGATAGCGGTTAAGCTTCACTGTGTGTCGAAATTTGAGCATAGCACTGAGAGTACGTCAATTTTATCTGAACTCGGAAAAGTGGAGGCAAAATAAACCATGGAACTTAAAAATCTTCTTGGACATAAAGCGGTGGACATGGGTGCCCGGTTTTTCGGGGTGGCCGATTTAGCCGTGGCAAAAGAAGTCATTTTGGAACAGGGCGGGGAATTTGTAAATGCATTTCCCCGTGCACTTTCAGTAGGGATAGCAATGAGTGACCGAATCGTGGACCAACTTCCCCGCCACAAGGAGGCCATAATTGCCAGGACCTATGATTACCTGTATTACACGGTCAACCAAAGCCTGGATCGGATCGCATTGCGACTCAGCGCCACGTTGAACGAACATGGCTTTCAATCCCTTCTGGTTCCCGCCTCGGATAGAGCCGACACAAAAAACATTCGGGGCATTTTTTCCCATAAGCTGGCTGCGAATCTGGCCGGTTTGGGCTGGATAGGACCGAGCTGCATGCTGATTACACCGGAAATCGGTCCACGTGTCAGATGGGTGACCATTTTGACTGATGCCCCCATGAAAGCCGGCCTTCCTTTAACCAATGGGTGCGGTGATTGTCGAAGCTGTGTTGAAGGTTGTCCGCCCAATGCCTTCACGGGCAGGTCCTTTGATCCTTCTGAACCTCGGGAATCCCGTTTCAACATTCAGCGATGTATCGATTATCGCGATCACCTGGAGAAAAAAATTACCGGGGTCAGGGTTTGCGGAATGTGTGTCAATGTTTGCCCCATTGGCAAAGAGAAAAAATCAGCCTAAATTCAAACGGACAAATTCCCCCAAATGTTTAATAAAAATACTGATTCGCCTCCTGCAGAAAAGCCGTTGTATGGGATCGTTTATATGATCTCAATGACGGTCTGCTTTTCTTCTTTGGATGCAGCAGCGAAGCATCTAAGCAGTGAACTTCCGTTGTTGATGGTGGTGTGGGGACGTTATGTGTTCCATTTTCTTTTTGTTACACTTTTCTTTTTCCGAAGGGCATCGGGGAATATCCTTCAGACAAAAAAAATAAAGCTTCAGATGCTTCGCTCAATTTTGATTTTTTGTGCGGGCGTTACATTCTGGGGCGCTTTGAAGTTTATGCCGCTGGCGGATTGTTTTGTAATTGCTTTTACCTCCCCCCTGCTGGTAACGGCACTTTCGGTACTGATTTTAGGTGAAAATGTTAGCACACACCGTTGGGGAGTTGTTATAGTTGGGCTTCTTGGTGTTTTGCTCGTCATGCGGCCAGGAATTGGAATATTTAATTGGGTGTCAACCTTACCGTTGATCACTGCCCTTTTTTACGCAAGCATGCAAATCACAACTCGCATTCTCGGCCAGTCAGAAAATGCATTAACGACCCTGTTCTATTCCGGTGCAGGCGGACTGATTCTTTCCAGCATTGCCGTTCTATTTGTCTGGGTGCCGCCTTCGCTTGAACAGTGGTTGGTCTTCGTGCTGCTGGGATTTCTTGGCACGATAGGGCATTACTTTATGATTAAGGCCTTTGAATTCGCACCGGTATCTTTGCTGGCGCCATTTGATTATACCACCCTCATATGGGCAACAATTTTAGGTTTCATTCTATTTGGAGATCTACCCGATCCCTGGACCATTTCGGGTGCCATCATTATTACCTCAAGCGGTCTCTATCTGATGATGCATGAAAGACGTTTCGTTACCGCATGATCTTTAACTTTTCTTTAAAAACCACCTGCAGGAATGATAATCAGCGGACGGACAAGCGCTTATCGGTCTAAAGTTGACTTAGATGTCGGAATATCGATATAATAAAACTGTGGTGTCAATCGATGCGATGACGATAAAGGAGGTTCATCATGGGCATTATTGCAATCACCAGAGGTTATTATAGCAGCGGCAATGAGATTGCAGAAAAGGTCGCGCAACAACTAGAGTACAGTTGTATTTCCCGGGAGATTATTCTCGAAGCTTCAAAAGAATTTAACATTCCAGAATTAAGCCTCATCCACGCATTTGAAGATCCACCCTCCATTTTAGATCGCCTTACCGGTGGAAAGAAAAAATACATTGCTCACACTCGAACTACCCTTTTAAAGCATCTGTTGAAAGACAATGTGGTCTACCACGGATTTGGAGGTCACTTTTTCGTTGAGGGTGTATCCCATCTACTCAAAGTTCTGATTACCGCCAAGCTGGAATATCGTATACCGATTGTAATGAAACGGGATAATGTGTCAAGAAAAGAGGCCTCCCGATCTTTACAAAAAATTGACGATCAACGCAGGAAATGGGGACAGAAGCTATACGGTATCGAGCCATGGGATCCTAGCCTCTATGATCTTGTCCTTCGTATCGACAAGGTTACGGTTTGGGATGCTGTGGATACAATATGCCATATCGCCAGGTTAAAGCAATTCCAAACGTCTCCTGAATCAAAAAGGGAAATGGAAGATTTGGCTCTCACCATTAAGATAAGGAATTTTCTAATGGACGTAAAACCAAAGGTTGACGTTTACATCAAAAGGAAATTGGTTTATCTGGTAACCGAGGCTCAGTTAAGCGAAGAATCTGAGATGGTCAACAAAATGGGTGAGATTATGAAGATGCTTCCGGATTTAAAAGGAATCAAAGTGGTAAAAGAACTGCGGCGAAAGTCACGTGCGCCTCAGTAAACCTCTGGCAATTTTCTGACATAGTTTTTAAAAATTCTAAAATAGCCAACCGAAGCTCCCCGATATTTGTTTTTTGATTTATCCGTATGCTCGTTTCCCCGTTGAACCACAAAAATCTCTTTTGCCATCCTTTATTATACTCGATTTCTCAACGATCATTTTTCTTGTCTTCTGTGTGATTTATGTTACAAGCTGCTAGAAATTATTTCAAACGCAGGTTTTTCGCTAAATGGCAAAATACTGTTCAATAGCGATTTTGAAGCCGGCTTTAATCTTTAAAGGTTTTTATTGATGTGGAAACTTATCGGTGCCGTATTTTTAGGTTGGAGTCTCGGAAGCAACGATTCGGCCAATATCTTTGGTACAGGAGTGGCTGCTAATGTTTTAAAATATAAAACAGCCATCGTTCTGATTTCCTGCTTTGTTATTATCGGTGCGTTGCTCGAGGGGTACAAGAGCATGGACACTGTGGGTGAAATGACACAGCTGTCACATATGGCCGCTTTTATTGCAACTATTTCAGCCGGCTTTTGCGTGGCCGTTTTTTCATATCTCTCGCTCCCTGTTTCAACCTCCCAAGCCATAATGGGTGCGGTGCTTGGAATCGGAATGATATCAGGGATTCCAGATTTTTCAAAACTTTCTAAAGTGCTTATCGCCTGGGCGCTCACGCCGATCGGCGCCATGCTTCTTACCGCTATTTTATACCCTGTTATCGGAAAACTCTTTAAAAACATCCTTTTGGATATTAAACGTCGTAACCTGTTTATTCGTACTGCATTGATTTTTGCCGGTTGTTACGGAGCGTATTCTCTGGGTGCCAACAACGTGGCCAACGTTACAGGTGTCTATGTGGGAGCCGGCCTTTTATCTCCATTTCACGCCGCACTGCTCGGGAGCCTCAGCATTGCGGCGGGTGTCTTGACATACAGCCGGAATGTCATGGAAACGGTCGGGAAAAAAATTGTAGACTTGGATGGTTTTTCTGCATTTATTTCTGAGTTTTCCGCCGCAATTACGGTTCACCTGTTTACTCAGGTGGGTATCCCGGTATCCACATCCCAGGCTATTGTTGGCGGCGTAGCTGGGGTCGGTTTCATAAAAGGCTCAAAAACCGTAAAAAAAAGGACGCTTATAGAGATAGCCATCGGATGGGTTTCTACACCATTGTCCACCGGTGCCCTTGCCTACCTGATCATGAAGATTTATCTTGCCACTTTCGGCATGGGTACCTGAAGTATGACTTTCATCTTTTCGATTTTAAGCATTTCTTTTTAAAGGAGGAACAGGGAACAATGATATTTTTTAAAAAAGAAAAAGAAGTGATCGTGCTCATCGTAAAGCATACTGAAATTGTGGAAGATTGTTTGTTATCAGCTGCAAAGGCGATAGACTCCTACCTTAAGGACGATATAGATAGCGCAAAAAGATTGGCCCAACAGGTCGATAGGATCGAGACCAGAGCCGACCTGGTCCGTTATGAAATGCGGGATAAACTCTATTCCGGTGCTTACTTACCACGGCTTAGAGAAGATATTTATAGGCTGGTTGAAAGCCTTGATGAGGTGGCCGATGCAGGGGAAGCCTGCTGTGATTTTTTCTTGAATCAACGACCGGTTTTTCCTGATGAATTAAAACCGCTGTTTTTTGAGGTAAGTCAGGAATCCCTGGGTATCATCAAACCATTGAAGGCAGCGATCCTTTGCTTTATCAAAGGGGAATGCTCGACAAAAGTCATTCGTGAGCATGCAAAGGAGGTCGGCCTCAAAGAATCAGAAGTGGACAAGATCGAATGGAACTTAACAAAACAAATCTTTATCTCCACCTTGGACCACAGCCACAAACTTCACCTGAGACGCTGTTTGGAGATCATCGCCTCGGTGTCAGACCTGGCAGAAGATGTAACAGATCAGCTCGACCTGGTTACGCTAAAATCAATGATTTAAACCGTCGTCTTTAGTGCCATTCATACGCAGAGCTATCGAACATAAAATAGGATCTAATCTACGATAGATATTGAGAGGAATTAAAATGAAAATCGCCATCACCATGACCAACTCACCCAAACCCAAGCCGGACGATTCTGCACTCGGTTTTGGAACACTCTTCACCGATCATATGTTTAATATGGATTATCATCCCGATGAGGGGTGGCATAACCCTCGAATAGAGCCTTACAGACCGATTCATATGGACCCCGCAACCATGGTGCTTCACTACGGTCAAGCTCTTTTTGCAGGTTTAAAAGCATACCGGACCGGTGCCGGTACTGTCCAGCTCTTCCGACCAAAGGACAATTTTAAACGGTTTAATCGTTCGGCCAAAGCATTATGCATACCGGAGGTAGATGAGACTTTTGCTCTCGATGCATTGAAAAATTTGTTGCGCATCGAAAAGGACTGGGTTCCAAAAGCGCCTGAAACATCTCTATATGTGCGCCCTACTATTATTGCGATGGATCCCTTCCTCGGTGTGCGCGCTTCATATACCTATCGGTATTTTATCATTCTCTCTCCGGTGGGCGCTTATTATGCCGAAGGTTTTAATCCGATCAAAATATGGGTTACCAAAGACCATGTTCGGGCAGTGCGCGGCGGTATGGGCGAAGCCAAAACGGCGGGCAATTATGCGGCAAGTCTGCTTGCTGCTGAAAAGGCGCACAAAGAAGGGTATTCCCAGGTGTTGTGGCTGGATGGCGTAGAACAAAAATATGTTGAAGAAGTTGGATCCATGAACATTTTTTTCGTTATCAACGAAGAACTGATCACACCATCCCTCACCGGGAGCATCCTTCCGGGAATAACAAGGAACACTATCATTTCCCTTGCAAAAATATGGGGGATGAAAGTTACAGAGCGAAAAATCAGTATTGATGAATTGATGGAGGCCCATGAATCCGGAATACTTACTGAAATTTTTGGGGCAGGGACAGCTGCAGTTATTTCACCTGTTGGAGAAGTAAAATATGGAGATAAAATCATAACCATCGGTGACAGCCAGGTGGGCCCGAATGCCGGAAAATTTTTTAAGGCAATCACCGACATTCAGTATGGAAGAGCTGAAGATTCCATGGAGTGGATCGAGCCGGTGACTTGATTTTTTGGTTTTGGAGAAAACCTTCATTTATCATTTGGAAGCATCATGTGACAAATTCACACACAACGCATCATCTGCCTGAGTTTATATCAAAAATGGGGGCGGAAGCGCTCCCTCCTGTTCTTAGCGATACCTTTTCCACCTATTACAAACAGGTTGTTTCGGGCGAAACCGGTCTTATATCTGATAAAGAGATCAGGCCGGTTAATCCTGAGGACTTTGAAGATGCCCGGTATTTAACCACCTATATCAGGGCAGGAAAAAATGCACTCAAACATGCCGTCAGAATAGTATTAAACGGCGGCCTGGGTACAAGCATGGGGCTTACCCGGGCCAAGTCGCTGATCGAGGTTAAAAAGGGCAAAACGTTTCTTGATATCATTCTGAGCCAGGCTGAGAGCTGTAAAATAAGGCTGGCCCTTATGAACAGTTTCAGCACGGATGCGGATACCCGCGCGACCCTGTCAAAGATCAGCCCCCTCCCGCTGCCGCTCATTTTTCTACAACACAAGTTCCCCAAAATTCTCAAAAAAAATCTGGCGCCGGCCACCTGGCCAAAGAATCGAGATCTGGAATGGAATCCGCCTGGACACGGCAATATCTATCTCGCTCTATTGTCATCCGGATCACTTTTGCGCCTTCTAAATGATGGGATAAAATATGCTTTGATAACCAACTCTGACAATTTGGGGGCTACCATGGATGAGTCTCTGCTGGGCTATTTTTCAGAAAAAGGATTTCCATTCATGATGGAGATTGCAGAAAGAGCACCGGCAGACAAAAAGGGGGGGCACCTCGCCAGATACACTGACGGCCGCCTAATTCTGCGGGAGGCAGCACAATGCCCTGAAGCCGAACTCAACGCTTTTCAGGATATCCAACTTTATCGATATTTTAACACCAACAACATCTGGGTTAATTTGAATTTTCTAAAAAATTTTTTCGACCAACAGCATACCCTCCTTCTGCCATTGATTCTCAATCCAAAAACATTAGACCCAAGAGATGAATCAAGCCCAAAGGTATTTCAGATCGAAACCGCAATGGGTGCTGCGATCTCTGTTTTTGATGGTGCGACAGCGGTCATCGTTCCAAAGTCCCGCTTAATACCGGTCAAAACATGCAATGACCTGTTGGCGGTTCGATCGGATTGTTATCTTCTCTCAGATGCTAAAGGTCTCGTTGTAAACCCTGCAAGGAGATTGGACAGACTAAAAATAAATCTTGACCCAAGATTCTACGGAAAAATAGATCTTTTCCACAAACGGTTCCGGCATGGTGTCCCGTCCCTTGTCGATTGTGAATCGATTACCATTATCGGTGACGTCTATTTTGAAAAAAACGTCACTTTAAAAGGAAATGTTAAAATTAAAAACAGACAAAATACCGCGACAATTATAAAGAAGGGGACCGTTATTGAAAATGATCTGGTATGGGGGTGATGACTAAACAAATTCGGTAAGCGTTTACCTTGGAAAGGCCGAAGCAATCCCCCCGTCCACCGGGAAAGATGCTCCGGTGGTCGGCGTTTGATCACTGGCAAAAAATACGACCACATTGCCCACATGTTCTGCCAGAACCTGTGCTTTTAATAAATTTCGGTTTCGGTAATACTCTTTTAGGCCTTCTAAATCCAGCCCCCGGGATTTCATTCTATCCGGCCCCACTTGATCCCAAAGCTTTGAAGATATTTCCCCATCACCGAAAACTGCATCCGGGTTTATCATATTAACCCGAACGCCCAACTCAGCAAGCTCCAAAGCGGCGATTTTTGCAATCTGGTGGGCGCCTGCTTTTGAAGCACTGTATGCGCCAAAAGCAGCACCCGGATCGAATACATTTTTTGAGCTTATGACGATGATCGCCCTACTTACACACGATGGAGATCGGAAGAGCGTCGTGTAGTGCAAAAAATAGAGGACCTGGAACCGGATAAACTGGATCAGGTTATTGCGGTGAATTTTAAAGGAACGTTCAACACCATCAAAGCGGCCATTCCTGTTTTCAAACACAAGGTACCGGTGGCCATATCATCGTCATAAGCCCAAAAAA
>PVMS01061529.1_pt1 | contig 10465 bp, 7 predicted proteins | sample 1853461 | NCBI WGS metagenome assembly PVMS01 (sample SAMN08582032, study PRJNA380276) | Marine sediment metagenome, whole genome shotgun sequencing project. | isolation source: ocean sediment barecode stripped | collected 2017
ATTCAATTTTTGATCTATAATGCCCGGGTATCCTGGACTCATTTTGTCCTGCTGATCGGTGGAACGATATTATCAATAATTACCCTCAAAAAACAAGGCCAAACCCCCCTACGACTGCTCCAGCCATGACCCCATTTATCGGTATAGCACTGGGAACTGCTACAGGATCCCTCAAGTTTTTCAGTCAAAGATTGGCCGGATCTCTGGTAGCAGGGGGGTTTGTATTTCTGGTAGGAATTCTAGGCGGATACGCTACCTTTGTATTTCAAACTCCCGGTATTCAATTTTTGATCTATAATGCCCGGGTATCCTGGACTCATTTTGTCCTGCTGATCGGGGGAACGATATTATCAATAATTACCCTCAAAAAACAAGGCCAAACCCCCCTACTCCCCAGCGTTGCCATCGCGTATGAATTGTACGTCCCTTTGGCAATTGCAGGTTTTGGGTTTGGCAGCGGCCAGCCTCATCTCTGGCCAGATGGATTGGTTGTCTTTGGCATCAACCTGGCAGTGATGGCAATAACAGGGACAATCGTATTTATGCTGCTCGGCATTAAACCGCTGACTTTTATCGGATATACTCTTGGAAGCCTGGTAGCCATTCTTGGTATCGTTAGCGTGATAGGTTTAGGCGGTGCCGGGGCAGTCGTAAGCGGGAATATTGCAATGCCAACACTGGTTCCAACAGCTACACTTACCAGTACACCTGTTCCTCCTACTTCCACACCTACTGTTACTCCCATTCCTCCCACACTTACAGTGACCCCAACAGTGCCTACTGCTACCTCAACTCCTTTGCCAACAGCAACCAGCACGATCACACCAAAACCAACTCCGTTCTTTGCTGAAATAGCCGTGTCCGAGGAATTTGCCGGGGCGTTTATTCGCAAAGAACCAAGCCTGGAAAGTCAGATCTTAACTTCTCTAGTAAACGGTACGGTCATAGAAATTCTCGATCCCGCACCTTCCTATGATGAGCAGGGCCGAAATTGGTTGAATATTCGCTTCTTTAAAGAGGATGGAAATGTACAGGATGGGTGGATCATTGAGAACTTATTGCTGATCTCCACTCCCCGTCCAGATTGGTAAAAATTCTACTCTAAGAGATCTTTACTTTGAAATGCTCCAGGAAGCAGATCCCGGAGGGTATTTTGCTGGATGAGTTTGCCCTGATCGTCTACTTGAAGAACATCAATATCCAAACCAAATTCCGATAGAACCTGGCGGCAGGAGCCACAGGGAGATCCCCCATTGTGAGTAGCAACAGCGATGGCTACAAAATCACGTTCCCCTGCACTTACTGCACTGAAAACAGCTGAGCGTTCAGCGCACATCGTAACTCCGTAGGCTGCATTCTCAACGTTAGCACCTGTGAATATATTGCCGGATGTTGTTAATAAGGCTGCTCCAACCTGGTAATTTGAATAGGGAGTATAGGCCCTTAATCTGACCTGATTGGCTTTCTTGATCAAATCCTGTTGTTTCTCGTCAGTCAAGGTCATTTTTATCAGTCTCCTCACTTCCTGGAGTACTCGAAAGTTTTTTCACACGGACTTTTATGATCCGGTGTTCATCTACCTGTTCAACTTTTATCAACAGATCATCAAATTTTACTACTTCTCCCCGATTTGGAACATGTCCTAAACTGAAGTAAACCAGGCCTCCCAGGGTATCTGCCTTATCGTTCGGTAATGAACTACCCAGGATCAGATTTAAATCATCAATATCAATTTTTCCCTTGAAAATATATTCTCCCGGACCAACCGTAAAATATAGTCCCTCTTCCTCATCATGCTCATCCTGAATTTCACCAAAAATCTCTTCGATAATGTCTTCCAGGCTGACTATTCCCGCAACACCGCCATATTCGTCGACTACAATCGCCAGATGAACCCGCTTTTTTTGCATATCAGTCAGCAACTCATTGATAACCTTGCTTTCAGGGACAAAATACGCTTCGCGGACCAATTCAGCAATTCCACCCTGGTAGGTGCCGTTGCTGATAATTTCCAGCAAATCTTTTGCATACAATAACCCCAGGATATTATCAATATTCTCCTGGTAGACAGGGATGCGGGAAAAACCACTATCCACAAAATGTTTTATTGCCTCTGTAAATGGTACCTTGGCATCAATTGCCTGGATATCGATTCTGGGAACCATGATTTCTCTGGTGAGAGTGTCATCCAGCCTGAAAACAGAATGGATCATTTTTTGTTCTTCTTCTTCAAGCAGTCCACTCTTGCGGCTTTCGTCTACCAGTGATTTGAGATCCTCTTCGCTCACCTGATTAAGTTTTTTCCGGACTTCTTCCATATTCCCGGAAAATAAGAATAACAAGGAAATCAGTGGTCTCGAGACCTGATAGAACAGATTGACCAAAAGGCTTGTGCGGATCATCCAGCTTTCAGGGTCATTTAGAACCAATAAGCTGGCTGCCCACTCAATGGCAGTGATTATCACTGCCAATCCCATCAGGGACAATACTTCAAGCCAGGACCAGGAAGCCGACTTGTCAAACCAGAACAAAGCCAGGAATAAACCAACAGCAGCCAATCTGGTGATCATTTGGAATAAGGATAAGGAAGTATCCACCCGTATATATTGGCTTAGAAGGTCATTGATCAGGTCTCCCCGCCGAGAATTTTGAAAAACTCCATGAAGGTTTCTGTTTGAATGGATCATAGCCAGAACAGATCGGGCGGCTGAGACCATCCCATTGGCCAAGAGTGCAAAGATCAACCCCACAATTAAAATAGTTGCCATATCTGTTTAAGACGCCTTATTCTTTTTTGAAATTTGCCTGGCTGGCATTCCGACCACCACAGTATCCGGAGGCACGTCTTTGGTAACCACAGATCCTGCACCAGTGCTGGAGTTTTCGCCAATTTCAAGTGGAGCTACTAACATACTGTCACTCCCGATAAATACGCCATCTTTAATAACTGTCTGGTGCTTCTCTTTTCCATCATAGTTGCAAGTGATGGCGCCTGCCCCGATATTAACATCTTTGCCTATCTGGGCATTGCCAACGTAAGAGAAATGCCCCATTTTGGAACCCTCGCCTAAATATGAATCTTTGATCTCTCCGAAATTTCCGACATGAACTCCCGGACCCAGGTGAGCTCCTTTGCGAAGATGGCTGAAAGGACCGATATCGACCCCGTCTTCAACGATTGAACTTTCAATTACTGAAAACTCAATCTCACAGGAATTACCAATCTGACTGTTGAATATCCTGGTGCCCGGTCCAATCAGGCATTTCTGACCTAATACAGTATTGCCCTGAAGATAAGTATTGGGGAAGATCATAGTGTCACGACCAACCATCACCTCAGGATCGATGTAGGTCGATGAGGGATCAATAATAGTTACTCCGGATAACATCAATTCCTGGTTGATCCGTTTTCTCAAGATTTGGCTTGATTCCGCTAAATGGACGCGGGTATTGATACCAATTAATTCCTCCGGGTCTTCTGCAAGAACAGACTTAATAGATAATCCTTCCTCTGCAGCCAGGGAGACCAGATCAGTGAGATAATACTCCCCCTTGGGAGATATACCCAATTTTTTTAACGAAGGCCATAGCCAATCAGACCGAAAACAATATATTCCGGCATTTAATTCAGTGATTAGCAGTTCTTCAGGCGAAGCATCCGCTTCTTCCACAATAGCCCGGATATTCCCCCCAGAATCCCGGTTTATCCTTCCAAATCCGCGGGGATTCGCCGACTCAACCGTTAAGATTGTCATCGGACCATCATGGGAATCCTGGGTCTCAATAATCGATTTCAAAGTACTCAGACGAATGAGCGGCATATCACCGTAAAGGATCAGCACCAGATCAGAATTTCCACTCAAGAGCTCTTCCACCTGTTGGACTGCATGGCCAGTTCCCAACAACTCAACCTGCTCTACAAAACGTACCCTTTCTCCCAACCTGTCTTTGATTAAATCAGCACCATAGCCCACAACCATAACAGGAGGTTTCTCCGACAGGGATTCTGAGGCTTCCAAAACAAACTCGATCAGAGGTTTCCCCAACAGCGGATGCAGAGGTTTAGGAAGCGTGGATAACATTCTGGTACCTTCGCCTGCCGCCAGGATAACTACGTCAGTGGTCATAATGATTTCCTCATATTTGGCAATAGTTTTCAGAAAAACTATTAGAACTATACCAATAATAAATCAGCGAGCGGGACATAACAATCTTGTCCTTGCTCGCGAGGTATTTATTGCTGGTATTTTCAGGAGGGTCTTCTTCTATCACAGGTCTCATAAATCAAGAGGAGGTTTACAGGGGAGCCTGGACTCGAACCAAGATCAAAGGCTCCAAAGGCCTCTGTGCTGCCATTGCACCACTCCCCTTCATCAGCCAAGGCATTGTATCATAGGTTGAAATGAGTGGCAATGGAAACGCGATTTACCCCCTTTTAACCTAAATCAGGAGTCAGATTTATCCCCATTTGGGATAAATCCTAACTTTTGAGCTTGATCAAAAGATAAGGAATCCGGGTTGTCAATTCGTTGGATTTCCTCTTCCAGAGAAGCAGCTTTCCAGAAATCATGGACATCATTTTCTTCCAAGCTGGAATCTTCTGTTTTTCCTTTGGAGGCGGTTTTTGATTTCGTTTTCGTATTACCAGATCCATTTGACCCCTTAGGAAGATCTGCTTTGGCGGCTTGCTTGGATACCCTTGTTTTAGCCGCTGCCTTTTTCGATCCTTTCTTCCCGGAAATTGGCTCAGGCTTGGTTTTGGAAGTTGATTTTGCCCTGGTATCAGCTGCTTTTTCTCCCAGCCCCTGGATTATTTCTCTGACCTCCTGGATGGCAAGGTCAAGGGTTGTTAACACCCAGGTAAGATCATTATTCTGGGTAACTGGATTGGTGATCACAATCATTCCGTATTTCAAATCAACATGTGTCCAGAATAAATCATATTTATCGCCCGAAAAATACCAGACACTTTCCGGGATTTCGTTCCCCAGAAAAGTCGATATTCGATTTGTCGTACTGAAAGAGTTTAATAACAGCGGCATGACTGTAGTCTCAAATATTGTGTCCGGAACAACACCTGTCTCTGCAGCAATGACTCCACTTTCCTGGATAATATTAATGGATATCGCACCCAGCTCACCACGCAAATCAGCAATTCTGGAGGTTACATCTTTGGAGATATTCTTTTTAGTTAGTTTTGAAAGTTCTTCAAATTCTTCAACAACCGGGTCCAGGCCCATTGTTCGCCGGACCGCATTCAAGAATTCAGGCATCTTCAGGGGTTTAAAGAAAAATGCTTCAGCACCTACCTCGGCAATCTGCTGGTGGATCTCCTCATCCTCCATACCGGTGATAAGGATCACTTGCATTTCAGGATAGGTGGCCTTAAGTTTGGTGTAAAGTTCTATACCAGACAGGCCAGGCAAACCGACATCGGCAATTAACAGGTTAATGCCTGTGCCAACAACCTCAACGATAGCCTCCTCACCTGAAGGCACATCGACCAGGTCAAGGTCGAGGTCCAGTTCAAGAGCCTCAAGATTCGCACGAAGAGCAGTCCGAATCTCCTGGTGATCATCAACAATCAACACCCGGAATTTGTCCATCATGCAGATATCATATCATGGGGGGTGTTAAGAAAAACCCCCTGGAGGGGGTTTTTACCTTGCAATTTTATTAAGTAAAGTATCTCACTTCACAGGTAACTGGAAGTGCAAACCAATTTAGAAGGAAACCCAGATCAAAATTCCAGAGACTGCACAGGAAAGGCCGGGATTAACCTTTGAATAAATTGGGTGGAAATTTATAGCCGATCCGATTTTTTCCCCAGATGTTGATATATGAAAGAGATAAAACCTGCAATCCTGATCAATAACGGTCCACCAATAACAAATGATTGTTCAATCTCATTGTGGATCCGGAGAAACCAGGTAGCAAAAGGCTCATAACCAATATTTTGATATAATTATTCAATGTCATCTCGAAATCCTCCAGATCGCTCTCTAAGAGTGAAGTCTTATCTAATACCAGCTTTTGCTCTGACAATGACTTTGGTTCAGCTGCTCTTTCCATACAAGAGCTGGGCAATCCTGGCATCGTCATTCATTGGTTTGACCTTGTTCTCCTACTTTTGGTCCTGGAGTTTGAAGAATAACCTGTCCCTTGAAAGAGAAATGCGTTTTGGATGGATGCGAGTCGGCGATCATATTCAGGAGCGGTTTGCCATTGATAATGACAGCTGGATGCCTGCTCTCTGGGTAAAAGTCATCGACCATTCCTACATGCCTGGATACAAAGTCAGCACAGTTAAGAATGTGAGAAGCCAATGGTATTCTCAATGGTTTACTCACGGTGATTGTGAACGGCGGGGTATTTATACTCTGGGCCCGACCAGCCTGGAAACTCATGACCCCCTGGGAATTTTCACGGTCCGGATAGATTACAGCGAAACAGTTAATATGATGGTTGTTCCTCGTGTAATACCCCTGCCGCAAATTGAAATAGCTCCCGGAGGTAGAACTGGGGAAGGTAAATCAACCAGCTCAGGATTGGAAAGAACCATTATAGCCGGTGGTGTCCGAGAATATGTGCCTGGGGATAGTTTACGCTGGTTGCACTGGCCAACAACAGCCCGTCATAATAAGCCTTACGTCCGCGTTTTCGACTTCTCTCCGGCAAGTAATTGGTGGATCCTGCTTGATATGGACCCTAACGTGCAGGCAGGGAAAGGACAGAAATCCACTGAGGAGTACAGCGTCATACTGGCAGCTTCACTGGTAAACGAAGGGCTAAAACAGGATAAAATGGTCGGTTTCATCACCATGGGCGATGAGTTGATCTGGCATACACCTGATATAGGAGATGCCCATCTCTGGAAAATCCTCAGATCTTTGGCAGTAGTCCGACCTACCGGACCACCCTTGCCTGAAATGCTTAAACATCTGCGAGCGACTCTTGACCAGCGGACCAGCCTGGTTGTTATCACTCCCAATATGAATACCGGCTGGTTAAATAACCTGGGATTATTGATCCGCAAGGGAATCGTTCCAACAGTCCTGCTGCTCAACCCCTCTGCTTTTGGTGGACAAGATAATCCAAATGCAATTCAGAGCCAGCTGCTCAACATGAACATTAAATATTATAACTTTAGTGACTCCCTGCAGGACCAATCACAATTTGAACCCCTTGGTCCAGAATATCAACCAGGGGAACAAATGAGGAAGTACGTTAAAACCTTGAACAGGCAGTCCGTAGATTGGAAATCTTTAGAATGAAAGCTGCGATCAACGGTTTCTTTCAACAATATTTAACCAAGCAGATTCTTAGAAATATCCTGTTGGTCTATTTTATGTTTGTCATGCTGGTGAACGTGCTTAAAGATTCAATCCAGGGAGTTGAGAACAGCCTGTTAATACTGATGATTGCCGCAGGATTGCTGCTGGGATGGTTTTTAGCTATTTCTGAAGTGCGGGTCTGGAAGACGGTTTTAATCACATTCTTAAGTGGCAGCACTGTCCTGATGATCCGTGTTGGCAGATTAGGTGACCTGATCTGGTCTTTGTTCGGTCAGATCCTTGATTTAGGCTTCCAGACCTGGCAGTGGATCAGTCAAGGAAGTGAAATCCCCAAATCGAATGCAATTCCAATCGGTATTGCTGAACTTGGCTCCCGGATATTAACGCTGGGATCACGCTTATTGGTTTGGATTCAAAGCGTGTTCAGGGGAAAAGCAATCTTTGATCCAGTTGCCACAGCTTTTATTTGGGGAATATTTATCTGGGTAATCACTGTTTGGGCTATATGGGTCACCATCAGGTACAAGAAACCCCTCCTGGGAGTCATCCCCATCCTGGTTTTAACCAGCCTGAGCCTGGTTTATATAGGAAGTTCTGTGTATAACTTGATCCCCATGCTGGGGATAACGATTGGATTGGTCATTATGGGCAGGTATGATGCCTATGAAGATCAATGGAAAATGGATGAAATCACTTTTGCTGGAATCATCCGGGAGCAAATGTTATTTTTCTCCCTGGTTATGGCCCTGGGCTTGATGCTTTTTGCGGCCATCAGCCCTTCATTATCCATCCAGAATATCGCAGACTTTATTAACAGAATTACATCTGATTCTATCAACGAAGATGATTTGGTCCGGTCACTTGGATTAGAACCACAGAACAGATCAGGAGACGTCAATGTCATCGACAGCCGCCAGAGTGGTGGTCTACCAAACAGACACTTAATAGGGTCTGACGAGAAACTAGGTGACCAGATTGTGATGATCATTCAAGTTCAGGAATTAAGTGGTACTCAACTGGAAGATCTAAAACCTGAGGAAGAACTTTATTACTGGCGCAGTTTAACTTACGACCAGTATAACGGACGCGGGTGGATATCCAGGGATAGTACTGATAAGGAATACCATGCGGGTGAGAAAACCCTCTCCAGTTGGCCTGATACCTATCAACTTATCCGACAGAAAGTGGAATATGTGGAGGATTTAAACGGATTGTTATTCAGCGCAGGTATCCCGCTCAGTATAGATCAAGATTTCGAGGTTGCCTGGCGGGTACAGAACACAAATCAAGTTACCTTTGATATTTTTGGAGCCACACTTACCGCAGACGTGTACACAGCAGATTCTCTCCAGCCACGGGGGAGCATGAGTGAGCTTCGAGAAACCCAGCAGGATTACCCACTCTGGATTACAAACCGATATATCGGCCTGCCCGGGTCGGTTCCTGATCGGGTGTTAGCTCTCGCCAGAGATATCACTGCAACAGAAGTGACACCGTATGACCGGGCAATCGCAATTGAGACTTTTTTGCGCAGATTTCCTTATACCTTGAATCTGCCCCAACCTCCCTATGACCGGGACATCACAGATTACTTTCTTTTTAGCGCAAAACGCGGCTACTGTGATTATTATGCAACTGCCATGGTTGTTCTCTCCCGGGCAGCAGGGCTGCCGGCCCGATTGGTGACAGGATATATTGGCGGCTATTATGACGAGAATCTGGATGCCTACCTAATTACTGCGGATCTTGCTCACGCCTGGGTAGAGATATATTTCCCTGGTTATGGGTGGATTATTTTTGAACCAACCGGCGGAAGACAAGAGATTGACAGACCAGAAAATCCCATACCTAAATTTGCCCAGGGATATCAATCATCATTTGACCCCCTGGTACCCGAAAAAGAACCCATTATCATTAATTGGTGGTTGATCACCCTGGGAATCTTTCTGGGATTGCCGCTAATTGGATTTATCATCTATTTCGTTGATGACATTATCCTAAAGAGGCTAGCTCCAGAAAAACAGCTTAGCCGGATATATCGCCGTATATACCGCTATTCCCGTTGGTTGGGCCTATCACCCAAACCCGGTGATACCCCTTGGACTTTCAATAAAAACCTCATCAAGCTCATATCCCGTTATGGAAAAGGGAGCAAAGAAGCAGAGTGGGCTCTTTACGGGGCGGATCTATTGCGGGAAATTACCCAATCATACTACCTTGTTTTGTACAGCCCTGGCCGGGGAGAAGGACTTGATCTCCAAGAAACAGCCCACAATTTCCGGGACTTTCGCTTCCGACTCTGGTATCTCTTACTACTGGTTCGAGCCTATCCATACCGATTATTGCGGTATTTTCTGTGGGATTCCGCCCCGATGATTATTGGAACAAGGCCCACTCAATTATAAAAAGGACAACAATGAAAAAGATAAAAGGATTATCTGACAAATTAATTAAGAATATCAGCAAAGTGATTATCGGCAAAAAAGAGACCATTGAATTGGCAGTTATTTGTCTCTTGAGCCAGGGTCATTTATTGATAGAGGATATTCCAGGTGTCGGAAAAACCATGTTGGCCCGCAGTCTGGCAAGTTCACTTGACGCGTCATTCGGCCGGATTCAATTTACACCAGACATGCTTCCCAGTGATATCACGGGCGTATCTATTTATAACCAGGCCAATAATGATTTTGAATATCGGCCTGGACCGATTACTGCAGAGATTGTGCTGGCGGATGAAATCAACCGGGCAACTCCAAAAACTCAATCAGCCTTATTAGAAGCCATGCAGGAAAAAACCGTCACTGTTGATGGAGTCACCCACCACTTACCGGATCTATTTATGGTGATTGCCACCCAGAATCCCATTGAACATGAAGGGACGTTCCGACTTCCAGAAGCCCAGCTGGATAGATTTCTAATGCGCATCCACCTCGGTTATCCTCTCTTGGATGACGAGTTGGCTATCCTGGATGGCCAGCGATACAAACATCCTATTGATGAAATTAGATCGACCCTCTCGGTAAAAGATGTTCTCCAGGCCCAGGAAGCCATCAAGAAGGTTCATATTGCGCCCCCGGTTAAACGGTATATCGTGGACCTGGTTCAGAACACCCGGGATCACGATGATGTTTATCTGGGATCCAGTCCCAGGCTGCCGCGGGGACTGGATC
>PVMS01119375.1_pt1 | contig 10465 bp, 11 predicted proteins | sample 1853461 | NCBI WGS metagenome assembly PVMS01 (sample SAMN08582032, study PRJNA380276) | Marine sediment metagenome, whole genome shotgun sequencing project. | isolation source: ocean sediment barecode stripped | collected 2017
AGGAGACGGCCCCCATCGCGCACGATCTCAATAATGGTGGTCTGAGGACCGTCTGGCCCGGCACAACCAAATTCGCCAGAAGCGGCTCGGAGTCCATGCCATTAGTCTGGCAGCGCCCGCGATGGCGAAATTCAAAAACGTGAAAACGTTGCAGAAGTTTGCCGCCGTTGACGCCTCGATACACAATCACTTTATTCAGGATCGCCACCTCAATCGCGTTTTCTAAGCCATTGAAACCGCAGAGGTTGGCCACTAGCGGATTGCTAAGAATTCGCAGTGAATCCGATTCACGTGACAAAGCCTACAAAAGACCTAGCCCGAGAGGAAATTGCTTAGGAACTCCGAAAATTTTGCTTTTCCAACGTTGGTATTTCAAATGCGTGTCACTTCAATTTTCCCGACCAAGCCAATTGAATGCCTGTGGAGATCGATATGCAAAATGTACAAGAACTAGTCATATCGAGTATCGCAAAAGCTGTTCCCCTCGATCCGGAAACGATCCGGCCGCACTCCACATTTGAGGAGTTGGCGATCGACTCGTTGGATGTAATCAACATCGTCTTCGATCTCGAGGATGCGTTTGGCATCAATCTCCCCGACGAATTCAGATTGACCGATCTGACCGACGTAGCCGCGGTTACATCGACGATACAATCGCTTGTCGGCAATGGCTTGTCCGACCATGTGTGACGGAAGCTTGCAAAGGGTCGCCGTTACCGGGGTTGGATGCATTTCCGCGCTTGGACACGATGCCGGGGAATTCTGGCGCGCCTTAACTCAGGGCGTCTGCGGGATTGGGCCTATAACCAAGGTGCCGGAGCACTACCTAAAAGTGCAGGTTGCCGCAGAGGTCAAGGATTTTTCTGCCAGCAGCCATTTTGATCCTCGACAACTCAACCTACTTGATCCCTTCGCTCAATTTGCCCTCGTTTCTGCAGCCGAAGCCATAAAAAGCTCTGGCCTTGACATTAATGAATACGTGGGACGGCGGACCGCAGTCGTGCTCGGTTCCGGCATCGGTGGTGATGCTTCAATCAACCACTGCGCCAGAATGCTTTACGGTCAAAAGAAAACTGGCCTGCATCCACTATCGATCCCGCGAGCCATGCTCAATGCGGCCGTCAGTCATATTGCCATCAGCCATGGGATTACGGGACCTGCGTTTGCTATTTCAAGTGCATGCGCCTCGGCAACCCACGCCATTGGACAAGCCTACTTGATGGTGCGGCACGGCATGGTCAGGGCGGCGGTTACTGGGGGTAGCGAGGCCTGTCTTACTCTGGGAACACTAAAAGCCTGGGAATCTCTCCGAATCATGGCGCGGGACACCTGCAGGCCTTTCTCGCGCGACCGGAAAGGCATGGTGTTAGGTGAAGGCGCCGGCGTTATTGTACTAGAACCCTGGGAAGTGGCCCGCAGAAGAGGTGCGCCAATCCTGGCCGAAATCGTGGGCTTTGGAATGTCGGCGGACGCTAACAATATGGTGCATCCCTCACTCGATGGCACTGCAAAAGCAATCAACGAATGCCTTTCTGACGCTAAACTCCCCGCAGAATGCGTGGACTACGTAAACGCTCATGGGTCCGGTACCCCTGCCAACGACGTAACAGAAACCCACGCGCTGCACCGAGTGTTTGGCGCTCATGCCCGAAAACTCTCGGTGTCCTCAACCAAATCCATGCATGGCCATGCATTGGGTGCCAGTGGTGCCCTGGAACTAATTGCCACAGTTTTCGCAATAAACAATGGCGTGGTCCCACCGACGATGAACTACTCCGGTCGGGATCCAGAGTGTGATCTGGATTACACGCCGAACCAGGCCCGTGAGAAGCCGATCCAAGTAGCCCTATCCAATTCATTCGCATTTGGCGGACTCAACGCGGTCCTCGCTGTCAAGAGGGCGGCATAGGCGCGACGAAATCAGCCGTTCCATTGAAAATATGGGCGATCATGCAATGCCAAACAGCATCGACACCAAACCCATCTTCCAAAAATTTTTACGACCGGCAACAAGGCGCCTGGCCGCCGCTGGAATTACACCCAACCAGGTTACGGTGACAACGATATTATTGTCTCTGGCCGGCGGCGGTGTTGTTCTAGCGCTCCCGGGCAAAACTTGGCCAGTATTGTTGATTCCCGCAGTGTTGAGCCTGCGTGTAGCCTTCAACCATATCGACGGCATGCTGGCATGCGAACACGATATGAAAACGTCATTGGGCGCAATCCTCAACGAGTTAGCGGACGTAATGTCTGATGCGGCGCTGTATCTGCCGCTAGCGCTCGTACCCGGAGTTGCTGCGGTGCTTCTGGTGCCCGCGGTTGTGCTTGGAATTCTTGCCGAGATGATCGGTGTCGTAGCGACTCTTATCGGAGCCGACCGGCGTGAGGACGGCCCCATGAGCAAGAAGCCTCGAGGACTTGTCATTGGTGGCTCGGCTCTCGCCATCGGTCTTGGCGTGCCACCCGGACCATGGCTGCACAGCCTGCTTCTTGTGATGCTGCCTCTTCAAATTGTGACCATCTTCAACCGGCTAAACAGGGCCGTCGAACAGGCAAACAAGAGATGCTCCACAATTTGACTCCGACTGTTGCCCTGACGCTTTTGGGAATCGTCGTGTTGCTGGTGGCCTGTACTCTGACGGTTTCACTCATTGTGCGCCTGAACCCCCATATCAATTTTGACGAGCTCAAAATGCGCACCCGCACGTGGTGGGTAATGGTCACGGTGATGCTGCTTGCCACGGTGACGGGCAAGGTTGTCTCACTCGTATTCCTCGGATTCGTCAGCTACCTAGCGCTGAAGGAGTACCTGTCGCTGATCCCGACCCGACGCAGCGACCGCGCGATCCTCATTTTCGTTTATGCGGCCATCCCGTTGCAAACCTGCCTGGCGGCAACCGGGCAAGCCGACTTGCTCCCTGTTTTCGTGCCACTCTATGTACTGCTATTCATGTCGACAACCATGGTTCTGAAATCGCCAACACACGGTTTCCTGTACGCAGCCGGGACAGTGAGCTTCGGGATGATGTTGATTTTGTTCGGCCTCGGCTTCGTGTCGTGTCTAATTATACTACCGGATTCGGGCAATCCTGTCGGCGGGGCGACGGGGCTCGTGGTCTACCTCGTATTTCTGGTTCAGTTCAATGACGTGGTTCAGTATGTGGCTGGCAAAGCAGTGGGGCGGCACAGAGTGCTCCCTGGCGTCAGCCCGAACAAGACCTGGGAAGGGTTGGTTGGCGGTTTTTTGGTCACAATTGCTCTTGCTCTCTTTCTGGCGCCCCTTTTGACGCCATTTGGGCGTGCCGAAGCCCTGGTAGCTGGAGCACTGATCGCTGTGGGCGGGTTCGCGGGTGACGCCACCGTCTCCGCTATAAAACGGGACATTGGCGTGGGCGACACAGGCAATCTGTTGCCAGGCCACGGCGGAGTCCTCGATCGCGTTGATAGTCTGATATTCGCTGCGCCGTTGTTCTATTACTACGTCCACCAGCTGTATTTCTGAGACCAGATGCGATGCAAACTTTGAGATGGCTATTTCATTTCCTGTTGGTGCGGCCGCTCGTGCTGCTGGTATTTGGCGTCAACCTTCGACACGCTGAACGGCTCCCCGTATCGGGACCAGCAATCATCATCGCCAACCACAACAATCACATGGACACTTTTGTTCTGATGAGCCTGTTCCCGATGCGCCAGATGCTGAGCCTACGGGCGGCGGCGGCGGACGACTACTTCTTAAGTAATCGACTGTTGGCATGGGTTGCCATCAATATGTTCGGAATTATTCCCGTCAAGCGTGCAGATTGGCGTCGCCGGGACGGCGACCCCCTTGCTGGCTGTTCTCGGGCTTTGGAACGGGGCGAGATCCTGATCATTTATCCGGAAGGCACCCGTGGGGAGGCAGAATGCATGACTGAGTTCAAGCCCGGATTCGCCCATCTCGCCCGCCGCCATCCGAATGTTCCCGTCTTCCCGGTCTTCCTGCACGGCCTTGGCAAGATTCTGCCCAAGGGAGCTATCGTTCCGGTGCCCTTCATATGCGATGTCTTTATCGGTTCTTCCATGTGTTGGAACGGTAATCGCCAGGATTTTACACGGGAGCTGCAAAACCGGATATCCAGTTTGGCGCGCGAAGGAAATATTCCGATATGGATGTAATACCAAGGTGCGGACTTCGTCAGATTCACAATCATCAATCCGACGAACCATAGAGACCAAACTCGGATAGCAAGATTGGTACCAAGCCCGATTCAAGCCAGTCAGCGACGCGTTCCATCGTGGCTACGTTGAAATCCCGTTTGTCTCGCCACAGAGGGTCTATCGAGCGACTATCGCGAAGCTCAATAAATATGCGAAATCGATCGTTCGAACGTTTAACGATAACAATCACACGAAAGCTATCGCTCTGGAGACTTGGCGGGTCGTCAATTGGGGCTTGCGTGATTACGGTTGCATCAGGAACTTGACGGAGCGTTTCCTCGAAAATTTTCCTGATTTCAATGGCGACTTCATCCGCGCGCCGGTTAGCTTCCTCGAATTCGAGCGATAGGACGATCACGGGCAAGGGGTCGATTATGTCACCCCTCGGCCAGAACCAGAGCAAGGCCAACACCAGCGCGGAAAGTGCAAAGGCAGCTGGAAGAAATCTTCGCCATACAGATTGCCTGCGCTGCTTCGGCGAAAATTTGGGCGACACAGCATCTTCATTCGTAATTTCGCGAGTTTGCGCAGCCGGCTCGGCAGTCTCTACGGCCTCCGCTCCAATGATCTCATTTCTCAGCGTTATGGTTTCCGCAGACGGGCTCAGATCGTAATGCTCGTCCAGCGCTTCACAGCATTGCTCGTATTGCCGGAGCGCCGCGGATCGGTCGCCGGCCGCTACATGAGCGCGCATCATGGCCTGATGAGCTGGTTCGTTCGCGGGTTCGATCGTCAGAATCTTGCGGACGATCGATTTTATCTGATCCTGCTCGCCTTTGCCCTCAAATGTTGTCATGAGATCTACGCCGATTTCGATCGCGATTTCCCTCAGCCGCTCGCGTTTATCGCGCAGAAGTTCGTTGGCCGCTTCGGACGGCGTGGGGAAGGCTGCCAACAAGTCGCCCTTGTAAAGCTCCAACGCTTTGAGGCGGGATTCCACATCAGGGCGCGCGCAAAGCCTTTCAAACAACGCCCAGTCGACGGTTTCGCGTTCCACGTCGAGCATGATCTCGTCGTTGGTCGAACGGATCAGATCCGGATCAACCGGGTCGAGAGCATGCCGGAGCGAATGAAGCGCCGTGCTAAGACTGCCACGCGCGGCTGTCTGATCACTCTCCGACCACAGTAGCCCGGCCAGCCGGTCACGTGAAATCGGCTCTCCGGGTTGCAACGCCAGCAAGACGAAAAGAGAACGCTGTGTGCGGCCCTGCCACTGAATCGTGGCGGGAGCCTCGACCAGAAGATCGTCGCCTGTGAGCATGCGTATGAACAGTCGGTCTTTCACCCGGCCCTCTTTGGCTGGGCACAGTTTATCTCTCAGACTGTCAATGCTCCAAGCGGTTCCGGGGTCAAAAAATCATCTCGAATGGCCTGTCTGTTCCTGGGCATGAAAACAGCGGGCCGGTCACCCAAAACCTTCGAATTTCCGGGGCGTCCTGGCAATCATCTGCCGGCCGAACGAAAAGGACGAAGGCGATGAGATATTCAACGAAACTTGCGGCGGCGCTGGCGCTGATCCTGGCCGCGGTCACGGTCGCGACGGACGGCGTTAACGAAGAACCTCCCACCGATGCCGCCGCTCTGCCTTTTGCCACCACGCCCGGTAACGAAACACCTGTTCGTGCGACAAAAGGAGACCGGCTCGACGCCCATCCTGATATCCGCAAGATCGCCGGCGTAACCCTTGTTCTGCGCGATATCGGTGCGATCGTTCGCTAACGCAGCGGCGGATGGCGGCATTCCGGTAATTTAGGGGATGCATAGAGATAGGTGCCGCGTCTAAAGGCCAGCATTCGACAGAAACTCGAACTCCTGGCTCTGGATCTCCGGGATAACGATTGGCGGATGGTCGAGCCAGGCTGAGGCGGTGAAACCGGGCGCTTTGCTGCGGATCGACTGCGCGATTCTGCGGGCATCCTCCTTCCGTCCCGCGGCGGAATAGGATGCGGCCAGCTCGACCAGATGGACGAGGGCCGGCTCGCCCCTATCAATGTCCTTCTCCAGTTCCTCGATCGAAGCTGTGAATCGTTTGGCCATGCGCAGCGCACGACCCTTCACCCAATTGTAAAATCCGGGATGCATCGGGCTGAGTTCCATGGCGTCGTCGATCAGCTTCAACGCTTCCTCGTGTTCTCCCACATAGGTCAATGTATGCGCCAGTATGGCCGCGACATCGGCCGAACCCGGTAACCTTTTCCTGGCGAACTCGCCCGCCTCTACCGCTTCGTCGTGTTTACCCTGCAGCAAACGGATTGCACCTTCCAGGCTTTTGGTAGTGCCTTCATCCGGTCTCTCGCGGCGCACGATACCCAACTGGTTCTCCGCTTCCAGGATTGCGGCTTCCGGATCCTCGGCCCAGCCCCCGCGCACGCTGAGAAAAGCGGCCCAAGCCAAGCCGCGCCTGGCACTGATATAGTTGTCATCGTTGCCCAGCGCCTCCTGATAAGACGCCTTCGCAATCGCCACATCCTGCCTGGTGGCCCGAATCAGATGGCGAACTCCATTTGCAGCCGCCAGCCAAGCTTCCAGGTTATTGGTATCATCGAGATACTGGATACGGTTCCACTCGGCCGGGCTGAGATCGATCCTCAGTCCCTTCAGAATCCACAAGGTAATGTCGTCCTGCAGATCGAAGGCCTGAGACCTCGGTTTGCTGAATTTCTTTCGCCAGATGATGTCGCCGGCACTACTTTCAAAGTCCAGACGCTGGGCATCGATCCGGATCGTGTCCCCATCGACCGCGACGGCCGCCGTAATCAGATAGTGTACATCCAGATCCTTGGCGATGCGCTTTAGCTCATCTGTGCTCAGTTTCTGCGGCGGAGACAACATCGTCACGACAAAAAGCTCCTTCGCCGTGATTGCATAAAGCCCATAAACTACGCCGAGCGTCACGCCGCCCGCCAGATTGGCCTCCTCGGCGTTGCCATTTGCGGTGGTAAACGGCAGCACAGCGATTCGCGGCGGCCCCGATTTGACCTGCACCACTTCGTCAACCCAGCCACGGAAACCGGGGAAGGTATAGTAGGCACCGAACAGGATCCCCACAGCAACCGCCGCTCCGCCAAGAACCAGCGCGGCGTTGCGTAGCCAGCGCTCGCGGCGCGGCTGGGGCGGAACCACCGCCAGGCGCATCTTCGCTGCAGGTTCGATGGCCGAGCCGACTTCCAGATCGGCCAGCGCGGCGGTCAGGCGCATGGCCTCCGACTTGCGGCCAGCGCGCTCCGCCTCGGCGCGGGCCGAGCCCAGCACCCGTCCCGCCGCCTCGGTCAGACGGTCGCGCTGCGCCGACGCCCAATCGTCGAACGGCTGGGCCCGGGTGGTCAGCCCGCGCATGAAGGGACCGCGACAGAGATCGAGCAGTTCCCCCGCCGGCGTCACCTTGCCCGCATCGATCTCGAGCAGCCGCCTCGCATCGACCTCAACCGCCGCATGGTTCAGCGCCAGCCGGTCGTCGGAAATCTCAAGAAACTTATCGAGCCCTCCGTCGAAGACCATGCGCAGCGACAAAATGCACTGGCGCAAATTGTGCCTAGACCGTGATGGATCGGGATCGGGCCACAACAACGCCGCCAGTTCGTCGCGCCCGGCGCCCGCGCGCGCCAACGCCAGATAGGCAAGCAGCGCAATCGGTTTCTTGCCGAGATGTGGCGTCAATTCACCGTTGGGCCCCGGGATCGAGATGTCACCCAGGAAACGCCAGAGCGAGACGACCTCGCGTGACATCATCGCGACAACTCCTTCTGGAGGCCGAGAAATCACCATAATTCGGAACGTTGACCGGGCAAACCCCCTCGAATTTCCTGCATTTTGACGGAAGACAGGCGATTGACGGTAAATTGACGCTTTTCGGACCACCGATTGACGCCGTCAATAAGGCAACCTGACATTAGTTTGACAGCTGTTCCGGCATGATTCACGGCATGGAAATCCCACTGGGGGGGTCATAAAATGCTGGGAAACATTGAAGCGCTCCACGCCATCCATAACCGTTACGCGAAGGATCTGCCGCTAACCCCGGAATTGCGGAGCTGGCTTGCGGCTTCGCTCGGCCGCTATCTCGAGCACGATTGCGACAACCTCAATGAGGCCTTCGGAGTGGTCCAGGGGCATGGCGGCGTGCCGTGGTGGCGCGAGCGCGCCATCCGCCAGCGCGACGCCGCGCTCCGGGCGCTGTCGCGCGAACATTACGGTGATATCTCGGTCTACAGCCGAGCCAATGCGATCGCCGATATCTCCGAGCGCTACCAGACCACCTGCTGGCCCCGCGACCGGCTGCTCGACGAAATACCCGATCGCTATCGCGGCACCCCAAAGGAACATCTTTGGCGGGCCTTCCGGTCCGAGGCCAAGATGCCGATCTCCGGCCGCCGCCTGCGCACGCTTCTGAGCGACTGAGCTTCCTGACCCCCCGGCCAGGTCGCTGAGGTTGAGCGAGCAGATGGAAAAGCATCGGCGATGACGCACCGGTAGTGACGCCGGGCTGCATGGGCTGCGACCAGATGAATTTCCGCCTGTCCAAAACGGTCTTTCATTCTGGTTGTAAATTCATTTCCCTCATCGCCTCACACAATTGACAAATCACTGATGCAGTCTGACTGGAAGTAACAATCCACGCAGTTGGAAATACAACTTAGCTCGAATTACCCAAGTCGGCGTTTATGCTTGCCCATATTATGAAGGTTATTGGTGGGCATAACATGACATTTAGGGCTGCACTTTGGGCATTGGTTTCCGGAATTGGCTTCATGCTGGCTGCCTGCGCCACGCCAGCGGTACTAGTCGAACCAACCTACTTCATCGGAGAACGCTACAGTGAACAGTCCTGCGGCCAGCTTGGCCAAGAGAAAGCGCGTCTTACTCAGGCGCTTGCCACAGTGTCGAAACACCAAGGAAATTTCAGGCAGGAACGTGCGCTGGAGTTGGGAGTAGAGCTAGGAATAGGACTCCCGATTCTGGTTGTCGGGACGCTTTTCGGGGGTGGGGATTTGGACGCAGTGATTTCTGACATAAACCTGGATGCGTTTGAATATTACGATGATTTAGCTCCCGAAATTGCCCGCCTGAAAGGCGAGATTAAAGCCGTCAGCCGGACGATGGCCCTCAAGATATGCCGGGCCGCTCCACCTTCCGCGCCGGCGTTGCGGTAATTGGCCTTGCCCTGGTTTACAAAGGCGGCTGACAGACCGATGAGTTTGCGATGAGGACTGCAAACCAAGATCTGCTCGGGTTCGACAGACAAATGTTATATAGTCTTTGTCCAGTTGGATGTCATAATTTTGAAGTCCAGATTAGCATCATTTATTACACCTGATGGAGGATACATTATGCTTCTGAATATTAGAAATGTCGTTCTTTTCTTTATTTTATTATCAACGATTTTGTTTCCTCTGAATCTCGCGAGTGCACAAAGTTTCACAAGAAATGTGACTGTTGCCGTAAATAAACCAGAGATCATTTTAAGATATTGGATTATTAATACAGATTTTGATAATAAAGGAGTAAAATGTAACGTATATAAACCACCAGATATGGTCTTAACGAGAAAACCCAAATTCGGCAAGGTAAAATTCAAAAAGGAGGTCGTTATTGATAACGATAAATTGCGTGGAACAAACAAAAAATATTGTAAAGACAAGATTATTGAATCGACGACAGTGGAATTTACCGGAAATAGAAAGGGAATAGTCTCTTTCAATATTGAAGTATTTTATCGCCAAGGGAGATATGAAGAATACATATTAGATAATATCCTTTTTAACGTCAATGTTAGATAGATGCTATTGACGACAGTCATAACTGCCGCCATCCCGGTGATGCTTCATTGACCTGGTTTAGTGACGTTCACCTTCGAGTGGTTAGTTTGGATTATTTGGGCTTGGGCCTCCATTTTGTCCGCCTCGGCGCGACGGTCGGTATCCCGAAGCAAAACCGCGTAATTTTCAAAGCTCGTAGCCAGGTCAGGGTGCTCCGGACCAAGTGCTTTTTCCCGGATCACGAGGGCCCGCTGATACAGTGACTCAGCATCAGAATATTTGCCTTCGCCGGCATAGAGCAACCCAAGATCATTTAGGATAAAGGCGTTGTCTGGATGATCTAACCCCAACGCGTTCTCAATGATTTTTAAGGCCCTTTTGAAGAGTGGCTCGGCCTCCGCGTACCTGCTCTGCCCCCGATAGACCGCTCCGAGACCGTTTAAGTTTGCAGCTAGGCCCGGGTGCCCTGATCCCAGGGTCTCCTCTGTAATTGCCACGGCACGCCGGTATAA
>PVMS01092406.1_pt1 | contig 10462 bp, 9 predicted proteins | sample 1853461 | NCBI WGS metagenome assembly PVMS01 (sample SAMN08582032, study PRJNA380276) | Marine sediment metagenome, whole genome shotgun sequencing project. | isolation source: ocean sediment barecode stripped | collected 2017
ATGTCGACCAGTTCCAGACTAGCATAAGTGTCATCTGTCTCGAGCACTTCCTCCATGGCCGCGATCCAAGCGTTCTGGTTGGCGGCGTCAGGCGAAGCCGAGAGGACGGCGAATTGGCCACCATCGTCGCCAAGAATGCTGAGAGCCATGTCGGCCATCACCACGCCGATCTCATCGAAGTCCACCTGGGCGATGAACAACTGCTCACCCTCGGCCGAAGGAATGGGCGAATCCCAGGTCACAACGGTCATGCCGGATTCAACCGCATCGACGGCGGCTGGAGCGATCTGGTCGCCAGCGTTGTTGGAGATCATGATGGCATTCACACCTTGGGTGGTGGCGGTGGTGAGGATATCAATCTGTCCGGCCACGCTATTCTCGGGCGTCGGGCCCAAGAATTGCAACTCGCTGGGGTTAGCCAACTCGCCGGCCGCTTCCTGGGCGCCTTCGTTGGCCTGATCGAAGACCAGGATACCCAAGAACTTGGGCATAAAGACCATGTCTAGCGCCGCCCCGGGCTCGGGCACAATCGCTTCGCCGGAGGCCGCCACCTCTTCTACGGCTTCGGCCACCTCTGTGGCGGCTGCTTCCAATGTTGGGGCAAGCTCTGTCGCCGCCGCTTCCAAAGTCGGGGCAGCTTCTTCCACCGCCTCTTGAACTTGTTGGGCCGCCTCGCCGCCACAACTGGCGATGATCAGTGAAAGCGCTATTAACAAAATGAACAGTAAAATACTCTTTCTTCTCATGGTGTTCCTCCCGATAGTTTGTATATCTTCCGATCTCAATATTGGGTAGTTCTAAATCTCTTTATCGACCTTATATCTTTCTCCTTTGATCAACCACTTGTGTGATCAATCACCACTGACTGGTGTGACTGTCCGGCGGCGGCTCATTACTTCGCGAATATGTTGGACGCTATTGGGGACGAGCACCGAAAGGATCAACAGAACGCCGATAACGCCTGTTTGTACATGGCCGGTAATGTTGGCCAGGGACATGCCATTTCGCAAATTTAGGATTAGAAGAATGGCCAGGCCGACACCATAGAGCGTTCCCGAACCGCCAAATATACTTACTCCACCCAATAAGACAATGGTGATGATGTCGAGTTCAAATCCCTCTGCGGTGTTCCCGCGTACGGCGCCAAGTCGAGAAGCAAAAAAGATGCCGGCTAACGCTGCGACGGTGCCAGAGGCGATGAACAAAGACATCTTAAGCCGTTTTACATTTACACCAGAATAGCGAGCCACGTCTTTGTTGTTGCCAATGACGTAGATGTAGCGACCTGAAGTCGCGAAATGAAGGACAATGACGCCAATAACAAATATGATTAGAAAGACAATGAGCGATAAGGGAAATGGTCCCAGTATGGCATCTTGGCCAAGCGCATCGAACCACTCGGGAAAATCACCAATAGAGCGATCCTCTAATAGAACGCGGGCTAATCCACGATAGCCAATTAGTCCGGCCAAGGTAACGACTAGAGAGGGTAAACCAACATAGGCAACCCAAAATCCGTTAAATGCGCCGGCAAGCGTACCGGTTAATAGGGCGGCCAAAATCGCCCACTGAAAGGCGACACCCTGGTCATGGAGAAAGGCCAGCACACAAGCGGAGAGACCCATTACCGAGGCGACGGATAAGTCAATCTCCCCGTTGATGATAATTAAAGCCATGGTGACGGCGACGATAATCTTTTCAATGGAAAGCCGAAATAGGTTTATCTGATTGCCTGTGTCTAGGTAGAATGGCGACTGAATCGCGTTAATAATGATAACCACGATGACCAGGATGAGCAGCAACCCTTCCCAGCTCTTAAGCCATTCCAATCTACGTGGCATAAGTGCCTCCATTTTGTTCAATCTGGGCTTCATCGTCTTCAGAAATCATTTGGATATCGCTTCTGGCCCAGACATTGCGCACGCGCTCCATAATTACCGCGTCGACGGCAACGGCTAGGAGAATCAAAAGGCCTAAAAGTGCATCGCGCCAGAATTCACTGATGATTTCCCAGCGAAGCAGGCTTTGTTCGAGGGTGCCAATTAGGATGGCGCCTAATAAAGCACCAATCATGGTGCCTGCTCCACCAAATATGTTGACCCCGCCGACGACTACAGCAGCCACAACTTGTAACTCTAAGCCCAGCCCGGCGACGACGGTGATGTTACCAAAGCGGGCGAGAAACATGAAACCAGCGAGACCGCTCAGGGCGCCGCAAATCACGAAGGCGCTGAATACGGTGCGTTTCACTGGCAATCCGACAAGGTTGGCTGCTTCCGGGTTGGAACCTATTGCGTATAAGCGTCTTCCCCAGGGTAAATAGGTAATGATCAGGTGAAAAAGAACGACAACTACAAGAGCGAGTACGACCATAAGCCGGACATTTAATTCGCCCATTGAAAAAAGATTTACGCGGGGTAGATCGACTATCCAGGTCGGCATAGAACTGGTTAAGACCGTCTGGGCGTCGGAAAACTCGACTAACATAGTGCGATAGATGGCCAAGGTGCCCAAGGTAGTGATAATGGCCGGCACGCGGCCGTAAGCAACGATAATACCGTTGACTGCTCCGAGTAAGGCTCCCAGTCCAACAGCCAATAAAACCACCAAAAAAGGTGCCATTTCATTGTTATCGGCCAGCTGTGTGCCCACGAAGTAAGCCGTAAAGCCGACCATGGATCCCACGGATAGGTCAATATTGCGGGTGAGAACAACCAAAGTCTGGCCCACTGCCACGACGACAAGAATGGCCAAACTCGTGGAGATGCGGTTAAAGAGACGAGGATTGAAATAATTATCAATCTGCAGGCCAAAGAAAATAATGACTACGATGATGATGGCCACCAGACTGAGTTCGCGGATCTGTTCAGGCCGGATGGTTCGTTTGACGAATTCCATTATTGAAGCTCCGCTTCTTGTCCTTCGGTTTCTGTATTGTTTTGTCCCATAGCGGCTGTCAGTATGATTTCTTGCGAAGCCTCCTTCCGGTCAAAAACACCCATTTGCTGTCCTTCACGCATCACAAGTATGCGATCGCTCATAGCTAATACTTCGGGTAAATCGGAGGAGATCATGATGATGGCCATCCCTTGGGCAGCCAGATCGTTTATGATGTGATGGACTTCGGCCTTAGACCCAACGTCGATGCCGCGGGTTGGTTCGTCCAAAATGAGCAATTGGGGTTGGGTGTTTAGCCATTTGGCTAAGACAACTTTCTGTTGATTGCCGCCGGAAAGTTTGGCTGCTTGGAGCTGCACAGATGGGGTGCGAATGGATAGGCGTTTTTTGAATTCCTCGGCTGTTTTAACCTCCTCTTTACCCTTGATAAGTCCGGGCCCATAAGTGTACTCGCGTAACATTGGTAAAGTAATGTTGGAGGTTATCGTCATAGGCAAGGTTAGGCCTAATTGTCGTCGGTCCTCGGTTACATAGGCGATGCCCATTTTTAAGGCCTGTTCAGGCCCACGTATCTTTAGCGGCTGATCCTTGAACACGACCTCGCCACTATCGGCCGGTTCGATGCCGAAAAGGGCCAGGCCAACGTCAGTCCGCCGGGAACCAACCAATCCTGCGAAGCCCAATATCTCTCCCCGGTAAATATCAAAGTTGATATCTGAAAAGGCGTTGCTTTTGCCAAGCCCGCTTACAGACATTAATAGGTCACCACGGTCAACTTCGCTTTTGGTGAAAAAATCTTCCATTTTGCGGCCGACCATATCCCGAATGAGTCCCTCGGAAGTGATTTCATTAGTGGGATTGACCGAGATAAGCTCGCCGTCCCGAAGAACGGCGACGCGATCGGCGATTTCGAATACTTCTTCCAAGCGATGGCTGATAAAAAGTATAGAAACACCCTGATTACGCAGAGCGGTTGTCAGTTGAAATAAGCGGCCGACTTCATGAGCAGAGAGAGAGGCGGTCGGTTCGTCCATAATCAAAAGACGAACTTTAAGCGAGATTGCCTTGGCGATTTCTACTGCTTGTTGGGCCGCCAGCGTCAAACCACGCGCTGGCCGGCGCACATCTAGCCTGATGCCAAGACGGGCCATTATCTCTTCCGCCTCTTCATACATTTTGCTCCAGCGAATAACGGCTCCTCGATCCTTATGGCTTATGAATATATTTTCGGCCACATTTAGATCGGGAAAGATCATTGGTTCCTGGTGAATGGCGGCGATGCCATGAGTTTGGGCGTCGACTGAATTGCGAATTGTGACAGGTTGGCTATCAAGTAATATTTGGCCGCGATCAGGTCTGTAAATCCCGGTCATGATCTTGATCAGCGTAGATTTCCCGGCTCCATTTTCCCCAACCAAGGCAAGAATCTCTCCAGGATAAAGGTCGAGTGAGACTGTGTCTAGCGCCTGGGTCATATCGAATCGTTTGGAGATGTCTTTTATCTCCATGATGGGCTGGTTCATCCAAAAATCCCCTAATTGACCCGTTTACCTATAAAATCCAGACGTGTAAATTGTTGAAATTTGATGAAAATTGGCGAAATGATAGCATGGATGCTAAAATTCGTCAACATTGTTGAGGCAATAGGTAATTATAGACCTCTTTCGTCAGTAGTGAGCGAATAGCTTGCCAATCTTCTTTTGCCCACTGCCTGGGACGGCAGACTGTCTGCAATGGCAGACAAACAGCGCTGATGACAACATTTGAACGGCGAAGAACAATAGTCCGTCTTTTGAGGGAGCAACCTGGTATTAAGGTTGCTCGCCTGGCGGATTTGCTGGAAGTATCCGCAGGGACCATTCGGAATGATTTAAACGCTCTAGAAGAAGAGCAAAAATTGAGACGGGTTCGAGGCGGAGCTATTCTGTTGGAGGTGCCAGAGTCAGAGGCCAACACGAACCTGCAAAAAACCATCAATCTGGAAGCCAAACAGCGGATTGCCCGTTGGGCCGCCAAAAATGTAGCCAATGGCGATGCTATTTTTTTGGACGCCAGTTCAACAGTACGCTGCATAATTCCCTTTATTAAAGCATATCGCAACCTGACTATTGTAACCAATGGGCTGGAAACTGCCCGAAAGCTAACCGTTAATCCTGCTCATACAGTGATTTTGGTAGGGGGCATTGTGAACTCTGACGGTATGGCCACAACGGGGCGGATGGGTGTTGAAATCCTGGAAAAGTTAAATCTACAAACCGCTTTTGTTTCAGGCGTCGGGTTTTCACCGGAAACTGGTTTGACGGAAAAAACCTTTGAAGAAGCAAGTCTGAAACAAGCTATGCTGGGTTCTATCCGTAGAACGGTTGCCTTAGTGGATTCGACCAAGATCGGTAAAGTTGGCTTTGCACCATTTGCTGCGGTGGATGATATTGATGACTTCTATACTGATAGCGAAGCGTCGACCGACTTCATTGAATTTATGCGCCAAGCCCGACCCAATCTTATGGTTTGCGGAGAAAACACGGTGCGTTCTCATACGGTTCATGACGGGCAGAGCAAATATACCATCGGTTTTGCCAATCAGAGCGAGGAATTGGCCTTTGCGATTGACGTCCGCCGGGGATTGGAGCGGGCTGTGAAAATGTCTAATAACATCGACCTCGTCGTTGCCGACAATAAACTCAGTGGCGAAGAAGCGCTGCAGGTGGCCGATCGTTTGATCGAGCGTAAGGTGGATTTGGTGATCGAATACCAGATCGACGAAAAAATCAACAATATTGTTATGGAAAAGTTTCAGCAAGCTAACATTCCAGTTATCGCCGTCGATATCCCTGTTGTTGGGGCTACCTTTTTCGGCGTAGATAACTATCGGGCGGGACATATGGCCGGGGAAGCGTTAGGTAGATGGGTGACGGAAAATTGGGCCGGACAATTTGAAAAACTAATTGTACTTGAGGAACCTCGGGCCGGATCCTTGGTTAGCGCCCGTATTCGAGGCCAGATCGATGGTCTGGAAGATATCGTTGACTCTATCGCTGAAAATCAGAAAATATTTCTTGACTGCGGTAATACGAGCTCTATCACTGAAGCGCAGGTTTACAAAACTTTGCAAAGGTTCCCTGATATTCACCGCTTCGTAATCATCTCTTTTAACGACGATTCGGCCATTGGAGCTGTCCGGGCGGCAAAAGCCTTGGCCCGAGAATCTGATATCGTTATCGTGGGTCAAGGGGCAGATCGAGTGGTACGAAATGAACTCCAAAAACCTGGATCAAGAATCGTCGGTTCCACAGCTTACATGCCCGAACGATATGGTGAGCAACTGATAGAGATCGTTTTAAAGATCCTTCGAGGTGAACCCAGCCCTCCGGCCGTCTACATCAAGCATGTCTTTATCGACTCCGAAAACATTGAGCAGTATTACCCTGTCTGATGCTGAATTTCGTTTTGGCTATTGGCGGCGCCACATTTTTTCCTTCGTACCTGATTTGTTCTTTCTAATTGAGCTAAAAAAGTTTCTGTGTACTTTTGTAGCGAATGACCACTGGAAATGGAGCAAACAGAAGACGACATTTTCTGCGCGCTTATGAGTCCTCTGGTCAAGCCAATAGTCCTTAATTGGTGCTTTGCCAGATCTTTACTTAGCAAAGGACAGAGCGAATTCGCGGGTTAGAGAAGCCATAAAAGGAACGGGCAATGGAAAAAAAGCGGTTAAAAGGGCAAGTCGCCTGGATCAGCGGTGGTTCTTCGGGTATCGGGGAGGCCACGGCCGAGCTCTTTGCGGCTGAGGGGGCCAAGGTCGCCTTAGTCGATATTCAGGCTGAAAGAGGGCAGCAAGTTGTCGATAAGATCGTTGGCGATGGTGGCCAAGCGAACTATCATGAAATTGATATTTCCAAAGGTAAGCAGGTGGCCCATTCAATAGCAGAGACAATAAGACAATTTGGAGCGCTGCAAATCATCGTCAACTGCGCCGGCGTCGTGCATGTTGGGCCATTGCATAAATATGATGAGGAAGAATGGGATTATTTAATGGGCGTCAACCTAAAGTCGATTTTTTTCTCCCTAAAATATGGCCTGGAGCAGCTACGGCAAAATAAACGAAGCTATGTCGTAAACATCGGTTCTGTTAGCGGGTTTGTTGGCCAGGCCAATACCCCTGCCTATACCACATCTAAACACGCTGTTATTGGATTGACCCGTTCGATCGCCCTTGATTATGCTGTGGACGGTATACGCTGCAACAATATCTGCCCGGGTATCACCGACACCCCAATGCTTCGTTACCACCTGAACACCGCCCCAGATCCTGAAGAGGCGTTGGCCAACCGCCTACGGCGCGTCCCGATGGGCATTGCCCTTAAACCAATGAATATTGCTAAGGCAGCTCTTTACTTTTCCTGTGAAGATTCGGCCGGCATTACCGGGACGTCGTTGGTAATTGACGGCGGCTATACAGCGGCTGCTGAGTGGCAGACAATTGGTAAGACCAGATTCATGGAGTAAATAATGGCTCACAGGTTCGCTTGTGCCGATTTCGCCTTTCCCTTACTACCGCACGATCAGGCCTTAAAACTCATCGCCATGCTGGGATTTGAAGGCGTTGATATTGGTCTCTTTGAAGAACGCTCCCATCTCTGGCCTTCGCGAGAATTCCAGGATGTCGAGGCATCGGCCCGGCAACTTAAAGAGAAATTGGACGAAAAAGGGTTGCGGCCGGCCGACATCTTTTTGCAGATGGATAACGACTTCAAGCCATATGCTGTCAATCATCCTGAAGCGGCGCGCCGGCAAAAGTCACGTGACTGGTTTCTGAAGACGCTGGACTATGCCGCCGAATGCCATTGCCAGCACATGACCACCCTGCCAGGGGTCCATTTTGAAGAAGAATCCTACAATGATTCCTTTGCCCGGGCCGTAAGCGAACTGCAATGGCGTGCCGACCTGGCTCAAACGTACAATATCGTTTTTGGGGTCGAAGCTCATGTAGGGTCACTGGTGCCCGATCCGACCTCGGCCGAGCGGCTCGTGCAGCAGGTAGAGGGCCTGACTTTAACCCTTGACTACACTCACTTTACCCGGCTAGGAATGCCGGACGCTTCTGTTGAGCCGTTGATCAAATATGCTAGTCATTTTCATGTTCGTGGGGCGCGGCAGGGTCGGCTGCAGGAATCTTTTGCCCGAAATACGATTGATTACAAACGCGCCTACGAGGCTATGAAAGCTGCCGGCTATAGTGGATGGATCGGAATCGAATATGTTTGGCTTGACTGGGAACATTGTAATGAATGTGACAACCTATCAGAAACGATCCAGTTCCGTGATTTTTTCAGGTCCTTTATCGAACAATAAACCAGTTATTAGGTACAGAATATAGATGGAGAGAAGTTGATGAAGATATATACCGATGGCCAAGCGTCACTCGCACCCTTAAATGGGAAAACGGTTGCCATCTTGGGCTATGGCAACCAGGGTCGGGCTCAGGCACTGAATCTCCGAGACAGTGGCGTGAAAGTGGTGGTAGGCAACCAACAAGATAGTTATTTGGATCAGGCTGTGGCTGACGGCTTTGAATCTATGACCATAGTCGAAGCTGCTACCATTGCTGATTTTCTGTTCATCTTGACCACGGATGAATCGCAGCCCTTGATTTGGGAGAGACAGATTGCTCCCGGTATTTCGACTGGAAATACCCTTGTTTGGGCTAGCGGTTATAACGTGGGCTACGGGTTAATCAGCCTGCCTTCAGATATCGATGTTGTGCTGGTGGCACCTCGAATGACCGGTAATTTCGTGCGCACTTTGTTTGAGCGGGGCAGGGGGGCGGTGGCCCAGGTGGCCGTGCATCAGGATGCTTCTGGGGAGGCGTGGGCCCGGATGATGGCTGTGGCCAAAGGAATTGGCGCCACACGGGCCGGGGTTTTTGAATCATCCTTCCGGGAGGAAGCCGAGCTGGATCTGTTTGCCGAGCAAGTTGTTTGGGCTGGTCTGGTGGCCTGGTTCGAGGAGTGTTTCAAATTAGGCGTTGAATACGGCTTTTCGCCGGAATTGATGGTGATGGAACTCTATGGCTCCGGCGAAGCTGCGGAAATACTCGGCATGATGGCCCGGAATGGCTTCTATAAACAGATGACCCATCATTCCACAACGAGCCAATATGGCACCCTTTCTCGAGCACCACGACTGCTCAATGACGAAATTCGGGCCAAAATGCGGGAGAGCTTGGTTGATGATATCAAAGGAGGTGCTTTTACTCAGGAGTGGCGCCAAGAACAAGCGAGCGGCTCTGAAACCTTGGCCAAACTCAAGGACGAAGTCACGCACAATGCGATGAGCGAAGCGGAGGAAGAGGTCATTCACCTCATGCAACGCGCCAATAAATTGTAAGGGGGCTGCCGCCAAAGTCACATCGCTTCCAGTCTGCTCTTGCCTGGCTATATGGGTATTCTTTCAATCACGGCAATTGTCTAAGGAGCTTGGCTTCCAGGTGTAAGGCCAGATGGGGAACTGTAGTCGTGTGCATATACATGGAATAATGTAAGGAGTTTCTGTTCACCCTTATCGTCCTAGAGGCTTCCTGCATTCGAGGGTCATTGGCGAACAGGGAACTTTTCAGCCGTAGCACGATGCCTTCGGCAGTAGATTCGATTGAGCCAATAAGAATTTCAACCCGGCCGCCGATCTGGACATTGGCGATTTCAATCTGGTCGTCCGCTAATAAGCGCAGAAAACCCGTCTCCCAATGGGATGAGACATAGTCTGACTGGCCAATGTTGCGGCGGCGCGTCTTCTGTTCGTAATGTAAATTAGCAGCCTTTTCGTCTAAGGTGAAACGCAGAGTTTCGAGATACTCAAAGGGCTCTATTGTCGGATACAGGCCGATACCGGCGCCTGCCCACTCCCCAGCCAGGTTTTTAAACAAATTGATCTCGCTCATCGTCTTACACCGAGAGCCATAAAGGATTCAGCCAATGTTGAGTCTTCGGCCGGCCAGTGACGAATTTTCATAGGGAAATCCTCCTTTGTTCAGCAATTGACTTGTGCTTTTTGCTCCGTCCTGGTTTGTCTCAAGCATCGATATAGGTCGGCTATCTATTGTCTCACAAAGCGGCTTAAGATTCGGAAAAATAATTGAGGCTGGGCAAAATGCTGGTTAGTATTAATATTATCACGTTATTATTAAAATTCGTTTTTCGTTCATATTCACTTCTCCGCTTAAATGCAATATTGTGCTGTCAATCGTTTGGATCAAGCCCTGCAGACGAATAATTCTTGTCTGCAAACCAGCGCGATGAGCCTGCAACATGGCCAACAAATCAAAATCTGGTCCGTCGACGATCTCTTTGATTTCCCTGAGACTAAAGTCTAACTCCCGGAAGAACAGAATCTGTTGAAGCTGGAACACGGCCTCCGCCTCGTAATAGCGATAGTCATTGTCGCCTAGCCAGAAGGGCTTAAGAAGATCGATTTCGTCGTAGTAATGAAGGGTGCGAACACTGACGCCGGCCAGTTTGGAAAGCTGTTTAACGGTATAGGTCATAAGCGTTTGCCTTAACTACTGGGG
>PVMS01179416.1_pt1 | contig 10462 bp, 11 predicted proteins | sample 1853461 | NCBI WGS metagenome assembly PVMS01 (sample SAMN08582032, study PRJNA380276) | Marine sediment metagenome, whole genome shotgun sequencing project. | isolation source: ocean sediment barecode stripped | collected 2017
CTCGCTGGTTTGCGGGTCAGGAGTGGTTCGAGTCCAAGCAATTCGATAATTTGATCGAAATCGATGTGGTCTTTATGGCCCCGATTGCGTTGCTTGCCGTACTCAAGATTGCCGCGCACGGTCAGATGGTTGAATAGCCGGGCTTCCTGAAATACATAGCCCACCCGTCGTTCGTGCACCGGCATGGAAATATTGCGGGTACTGTCTTGCCAGATGACACCATCGACAGACAGGTGTCCGTTCATGGCGTGCTCCAGCCCGGCAATACAGCGGAGCAGTGTGGTTTTACCGGAGCCTGAAGCTCCGAAGATGCCTGTTATGCCGCGGGTTGGAATACGGATATCAACGTCAAGGGAAACGTCATCGCGCACAAGTGTATAGCGCATGTCCACAGTGCTGCCTTTAAGCATTTGTGAGCTTTGCTGGTTCATCGTTGTTGCCACCGGCGGTTAATGAAGTACATAAACAAGAGCGCGATAAATGCGAAGCTCAGCAAAATGGCCGCGAGTCGATGGGCGTTGGCGTAATTCAATGATTCGACCTGATCGTAGATGGCAATGGAGATGACTCGGGTTTTGCCGGGGATGTTGCCACCCACCATCAGTACGACACCAAATTCGCCGAGCGTATGCGCGAAACTCAGGACCACGGCATTTAGAAACCCACGGGCGGACAATGGCACGGCGACCGAGAAAAATGCATCGAGTCGGGATGCGCCGAGTGTCCAGGCGGCTTCAATGCTGTGACGTCCCAGTGCTTCAAACGCGTTTTGCAGCGGTTGCACTGCAAACGGCAGGCTGTACAGGCACGATGCGATGACCAATCCTGTGAATGAGAAGGTTAACGTGTCGCCCGTCAGTTCCAGCCACCAGCTGCCGATTGCACCATAGGGTCCCAGCAGGATCAGCAAATAAAAGCCCATGACCGTGGGTGGCAGCACGATGGGTAAAGCGACGATGGCTTCAAACACGGATTTCGACCGGGATGCCGTGTTAGCTAGCCACCAGGCGATGGGTGTGCCAATAAAAATTAGTGAGACGGTCGTGATAGCTGCAAGTTGTATAGACAACCAGAGTGGTGCAGAACCGGGAAAATCAAACAATGCTAAACCGCTCATGACCGATGCCTAATTAGGTAGTGTGTAGCCGTGGCGTTCAATGATGGCTAACCCTGCGGGGCTTTTGAGAAATTCCAGAAAAGCTTTAGCTGCAGGATTATTTCCTCGGTTAAGCAAGATTGCCTGATGTGCTATAGGTTGATGCAGATTTTCCGGCACATCCCAGCTGCAGGTTGAAGCGGGCAGGCGTTCATCCAATGCCTGTGTTGTTGAGATGAAGCCCAGGCTCGCATTGCCCGTGGAAACAAACAACAGTGTCTGGGCAATGTTTGCGCCGAAGACGAGTCGCGGTTGCGCCGCACCCCATGCATCTATATTCACGAGTACCTGTTGTGCCGCCGCGCCGTAAGGGGCCGTTTCCGGATTCGCTATCGCCAGACGTTTGTTCCCAAGGTTTGACAGTTTTTGCTTTGCAATCTGCGGCTTCCAAATCAGGGTCTCTTGACCAGAGTACAAGGCTGCCAAGTGCATAGGTAAATCGACTGTTCGGTGCCGCATGCTCGGAGTCTTCCAGAAATTTCGGCCGTTTTGTGTCCGCCGCGAGAAACACATCAAATGGTGCACCATTGGTAATCTGGGCGTAGAGTTTGCCTGTCGATGCCGAACTTATCCGGACAGGTGTGCCGGACTGCTGCTCGAATTCCGTGGCCAATTCCCGCGTTGTGGATGCAAAATTACTGGCAACCGCCACTGCGACCGGTTCGTTTGCCGCCAATAATGGCTCAAACGCAGTAAAGCTCACGAGCATTGAGACGGCCAGAATAAATGTGCTGTAAGGCATGTGGTGACTGTATGGAAAATTAATTATTTAAAAGATATGTTCAATCCTGTCAGTATAACGTCTCGTTGGGGAATAGGCTGGAGAGTAAAGGTGCGAAACATACAACGAGTGATTGCATTCATCGTTGTCACCGGTTTGACGCTGGGTGCGTGTGCGCCGGTTGACGATACTGCTGTCGATGCTGGAGCAGTTGCAGAACACGAGCATATGGCGTTTGGTGGCCGGTTGTTCGACATGTGGTACGACGAAATTGATACAGATTTCGTGCCAGACGATCCGGATACTCCTGCAGCCGATGGCTTGGGCGGCCCGAACGGAGACGGCACTCTGAACGATGCTGACGGGGCGCCCATCCTGAACACCGGCCACAGTTATCGGTTCAAGAATCTGTTCGGCTGGGACATGCGCGGTGATGCGGGGATTTATGGTCATGCTTACCAGGCCAAGCCATTCATCCTGTCGTCTGGTCCGCTCAGCCCGCAGCACGCAGACCTGACGCGCGCGGAGTGGATCCAGCGCGTAACAACCGGGGAGGGCGGCTTACCCGTCTATAGAAATGTGCTGAACACGGAACAGATAGAGGCGCTGGTCGATTACATGCTGGCTGTACGTGAGCGGCTACTGCCACATCCGGATGACTTGTATACCTTATCGACCGATGCACCTAAAGGGTTCATCCTGGCACCAGGTGGCGATGCGGCCCTTGGTCACGAGACTTACCAAGCGAAATGTGCCGAATGCCACGGTGATGATGCGACGAAAATCATTTTCGACGACGGCGAACAAACGCTCGGCATGCATGCGCGCTACTACGGCTATGCCATTGCCATGATTACGTTGGTCGGCGAACCGGGTTCGGATATGGGTGCACAACTTGCCCCCGGCCTCACCACCGCCGAACAAACTTCTACACTGCTTAATTTGCTTGCGGCACTGTGCGATCGCACGCGTTACCCACGTGGCAACGCATCGGATCCGGACGTGCCTGACGATGACCCTCGGTGCAGGGAATACCTGCGCTAACCAAGCTTAATCACTGACTCCGTTGTTCGCCCTGCGACGCCAAAGAATCACTCCGGCGAATCCGGCAAAGCTTGCAACCAGAATCCAGATTTCATGCAAGCCTTGTTCAATCAAGAGTCTGGCCAGTAGCTCGAAACCAACATATAGCACCGAATACACCGCGCCAGCACCCAAGGCAGCGCACTTCCAAAGCAATGTCCGGTTTTGTGGTCGCATGCCTAGCCCATACCAGGCGCCAGCGAAGAGAAGCGTATAGCCGTTGACTACCAAGAGGTAAAATGGCGCATAGTTAAAATAGTGGTTAATAACAAAGAAGCTTGCCCCGAAACAGGTCAGCAGAGCATATTTCCATTCATCCAAAGGTGCTGCCAGCAACTTTTCCCACACAACAACGAGGACTATGAATGATAGCCATGTCCCGAAAAAGAGTTCATGAAAAGCGATGGGCCCTTGCCAACTGGGGTCGGGTTGCATGTCAGCTATACCGTACTATGGGTTACTATTTCAACTGGTCTTGATATGTCTCAAAGGCTTCGGTTGAGTATACGGCAATGAGTCGAACGTCCAGGATGCCAGGTCTGTGATGAAGCAGCTATGGGAACAGTAACGCCCATCAGCAGAGCGCAGTTCGCCGTTGGTGATATTGTTCATCACCGGTTGTTTGACTATCGCGGTGTCATCGTAGATGTGGATCATAAGTTTCAATCCACCGATGAGTGGTACGAAGCAGTTGCGAGATCGAAGCCCCCGAAAGATAAGCCCTGGTATCACGTTTTAGTACATCAAGCAGCGCACTCCACCTACGTAGCCGAAATAAATTTGGAACAGGATGCAAGTGCTAATCCCATCATCCATCCGATGCTAGAGCACTTCTTTTCTCATTTAGAGAACGGGCGGTACATCAGCGTTGATCGGGCCAATTAGCACAGCGATGCCTAACCAGCGATTCAGCTTGCTCTCCTGGACTTCCGTTTAAGAAACTGAATGCAATGGATTAAAAGAATACTGATAATTTTTTCGGCTCTCGTTCTATTGGAGGTTGTAGGCGGAGTGGGATTTGTCTGGTATGCGTCATCTGATATTCGGGAAAGAGAGCATGTGTCGGACGAGGTATTAATAAATAATCTGGAATCGCACACTGAACGGTATCAGCGATTAATTGCGATGTTTAGAGAAGACCATCCGGTTGCAGTGGTTCACCCAGACTGGATCAGTCCAGACTATGTAATAACGGAGGATCGCTGGGCCGAGTACCAAAGTTTGTTCGATGAGTTAGAGCTTGATGCAGGTATGCGAGCATGGGGGGAGAGCAGTATTTGGTTTATTGCAACTGCCCAGGGGTTGGTTACCGGCGGCTCAAGCAAAGGGTATATGTACAAACCAGAAAGACACACGCCTGTGTTTCCAAGCCTCGATGAAATTCCTAAGTCATTACAAGCTAATGTAAAGGGCTATAGAAAGATCAACGATGAATGGTACATCGTCTTGGTTTGGGATGACTAAGTCTGAAAAGGGCTGTGCGCGTGATTAACCGGTGAGTTTAGGTGTAAGGCGGACTATAAGCGTGTGGGAACATCAGATAACGAGCATAGAAAATCCGAACGGCGTAATCGTTTCCATCTCTTCCCAGGGATCCGTGCTCTCTTATGCAGATGTATTCGGCTTATTGATCGACGCGGAAGAGTTTCGCAATTATCTACTCCGAATATTTGCGGATATACCTTATTCAGCTTTCCGATGGGAAACCCCGCCCGTTACGGTCAGCTCATTGGACAAACCATTTAAATTTGCAGTGCTGGATAGTCCCGAACTCGATCTTATTCCAGACAGAATGGCATTTGCCGAATTTTTCGAAACTATGGATCCCGGAGGAGTAGGAGAATTCCCGAATTTAGGCGGCGATGCCAATATGATTGTGCCGGGTCCTGTAGATGAGACGTCTGCATACAGTCATTTAGCTTCATTCCTGAGTTCCGCGCCGTACGCGCAGCTGCACTTGTTTTGGCAGATGATCGGAACGGCAGTCAGCAAACGTATTGGTGCGGAGCCATTGTGGCTAAACACTGCAGGTGGGGGCGTTGCATGGCGCACGTTCGACTGGACCAGCGGCCGAAATACTATGTATATCCACCGTATCGTGATGCCGCTTATCACAATGCGGGGGTGCTATAGGTGAGATTATGAGTGTATTGATAATAATATTTGGTGCACTGACTCTGTTGGCCGGAATAGTCATCGTAATAAACCCGGAAATCATATTCGGCGTGCTGATTAAACACAGAGACAAACTGGAACTGCATATTCTGGCTATTGTAGTGAGGTTGATGCTTGGTGGTTTACTGATTTATCAATCCAGCGCATCTAAATTTCCGTTTGCAGTAGAGATTATTGGTTGGCTTTCAGTTGTCGCCGCAATATTTCTAGCCGTAATAGGGCGCCGTAAATTTAAAAACTTAATGTCGTGGGCGGGGTTGCAGCAGATATCTCTCAAATCGTTAAACGTGCCATCATGCAGGCCGCCATACTTGGGTAAAATGCAGCCTATTTGCGGTTAAAATCGAGCATGGCAAAATCCACTTATTTTTTGGCGGTTTTCAATTTCATCGAGGTTGGCCTGAGGTCTGCTGATTTGCGTCAGGTGGGTTGTGCCTGTCTACGGCCATTGGGGCCGTGTGTAGCCCACATGGATGAGCCCCGATGACTGGTAGATTGCGGCAACTTTGGAAAAACAGCCCCTTGGGCTCCGGGTCATTTGTAGCCAATTTGCTGACCATCAGCGCCGGAACCGTAATGGCGCAGATAATCGCATTTGCCGCCATACCTCTTCTGACGCGCATCTACTCACCGAGTGCCTTCGGCTTTTTTGCGACATTCCTGGTGCTGAGTAACATTCTCTCCCACGCGAGCTGCCTTGGGTATCAGCATGCGATAGTTTTACCAAGGCACGATGGGGCAGCGCTCTCGCTTTGGACCGGCTGCCTCGCAATAAGCGCAGGGGTAGGCATGATAGTTGGCATTGTGGTGCTGATCTTCGGCGATGCCATCGCGAACCTGGCAGGCAGCCCGGAGCTGGCTGTATGGCTTTGGGTTCTTCCGGTGCTGACGCCGCTGCTAGCCGGGACCCAGGCCACGATCAATTGGTGCATCAGAAAACGGCACTTTGGCATTGTTAGCCTTACTGTTGTTGCCAACAAACTGGCAGCAGTAACAGGTCAAATCGGCTTCGGTAGCATCGGTGGTTTTTTTGTCGGCACAGGCGTGCTCCTGGGCCAATTTCTTGGCTGGTTTGCAAGTCTTGCTCTGGTGCTTTTGCTGGGGCTGCCCGGGATACCCAGAAAAGCCTGGAAACAAGTAACACCCGGTCGAATCTGGCGGCTGCTGCTGATCTATCGGCAATTTCCTGGCTATGGCCTGCTTTCCAGTATATTGGCATCCGTAGGTCGCTCAATGCCTGTACTTTGCCTGGGGTATTTTTATTCATCCAGCATTGTTGGTTTTTTTGCTTTGGCCAATCAACTTGCGACTGGTCCGATTCAGATCGTGACCTCAGCGATTTTCAGCGTTTTTTATGAACGCGCCAACCGCGCAAAAACTGATGGCAACCTCGCCGAGGTTACGTCAAAACTATATAAAAAACTCGCTGCAGTATTTTTTACGCCAGCCTGCCTGATATTTCTTGCCGCGCCCTATCTCACCGTGGTTTTTCTGGGTCACGAGTGGGAGCAAACCGGGTTGTTCCTTCGCTGGATGTCTATCTGGATTTATTTCCTGTCGTCGGTAGCTCCGTTGCAAAGAATCTTCCATGTACTAAGCCGGCAGCGCGAGCTTGCCATCGCTAATTTCTCGTCTTCAGCGGTAGGTGCAGGTGCGTTAGTCGCAGGCGGGTTGCTTGGCAGTGCCACTTTGGCAGTAGCACTGTTTTCAGCGTGTGTCTCATTGGTTTATCTGCTTCAGGTTATGCGCATCCTGACAGTATCCGGCTGCAGCCCTCGCATAATAGTTAAAGTGCATGTTCAGGAAATTCTTAAAGCATTGCCCTTTGTTGCGCTCATGGGATTCATGTTACAAACTGAGAATGAATTATTGATTTCTGGCATGACAATCATTCTGTTCGCGGTATTTGCTCTGATCCGACTGCGCCATATCACCAAGAATGATTAGTTTTCTGGGGTGTCTGAAGGGCCCTCGAACTTGAGCACGAGTAAATGGCATGAAAATTGGCATTACAAAAAGAGATTACCCGCACCAGCGAAATATAGTCGGAATAGTAGACGAACATTCCTATCATCGGGTCTATGACCTCAATCAGTTGCTGGCTATTGCTGAGTTTATAAACAGACGCTATCTCAAAATGCCGGTACGGCTATCGGTGAACCCGCGAGGCCGTTTCAATGACCTTGGCATGGGCAGCGTTGATTTGATGCATTTGTTTAATGCTGTCAGCTTCGCATCGACGCCCTGGGTAAGCACGTTTGAAACAGTAATTCCTAGATATCAGGAGACCCTGAACTGCCATCTTGGCGTTGACTGTGGCTATGATAATCTGAGGCACAACAAACAGGTTATCAAGGCATTGGAAGCGATCGCTGGTCACGCCTGCAAACAACTCATCGCACTTTCCGTGTGCAATTTGAATTTTCAGAAAGAGATGCTGGCGCATTTCCCGCAGTTTGAGTCTGCAATCGCCCCTAAACTGATACAAATACATCCACCGCAGCAGCCCCTCGTCTCGACGGGTAGTCTCGACGACATGAAGGTTGATGATGAATTACGCTTTTTGTTCGTTGGGAGCACTTTTTTTCGCAAAGGTGGTAGAGAAATCATTTCAGCCCTTTCAGAACTTCGACGTGAAGATGGCATAGATATTAAGCTTACGATTGTCAGCTCCATGATTACCGATACGCATGCAACATGCACAAATAACGATGATGTTGTGCATGCCATGACGGAAATCGAAAAAAACAGCGCCTGGATCGACTATTATAAGCGGTTGCCAAACACTGAAGTCTTGCGGCTAATTCGCGATGCGCACGTTGGTCTGCTGCCAACTTATTCCGAAAGCTATGGCTATATTGTTCTAGAGTATCAGGCTTCGGGCTGCCCAGTGATAACGACTAATGTACGAGCGCTACCTGAAATCAATAATGATCATGCCGGGTGGCTCGTCGATGTTCCCAAAAACCGACTGGGTGTCGGTCTGTTTAGCTCAGATGAAGAACGAGCAACCCTTAGCGCCGTGATCCATTCCGGCTTAAAACAAATTGTGAAGGAAATCGCAGCTAACAGAGATTCGATCCATGCGAAATCCGTCGCCTCGCTACAGAGAATACTGGATGAACATTCTCCGGAACGATATGCTAACAAGTTGGCGCAGATATATAGCATGGTTGACTAGGCTTCTATTTATCGCGTGCGGCCTTCGCAGCCAAAGACCCGCTTCACTCCCGTATTTTCGGCTTCCAATTCCGGCAGGTGCTTCGGTAGCTACTATCGGAACTTAGGTAGCGTTCATCGGAGAAATGCGGGACTGCTGACCCCAGGCAGTGCTCTACGCACTTAAGCGTTTTCGATTGTCAGTCTGGCTTTAAGTTGGAGATAACGCAGAATGTATAATGAAATCTGATTGGTGCCCAGAAGAGGACTTGAACCTCCACCTACTTACGTAGACCAGCACCTGAAGCTGGCGCGTCTACCAATTCCGCCACCTGGGCATTTCACTAACCAATCAGATTACAAACTATCATTTCAAACCGTACATACGACAAAATCCATACCAGTCGCATTGCCTATGGTCGACCTGGCATTGTAACCGCGTGATTCTCCGGTAGATAATCATCACGAGCTACATAGGCCCACTAGCACCTGAAGCCAGCGCGTCTACCAATTCCGCCACCTGGGCAGGTGTCGTCCCTTTTATAAGGGGTCGTAGCGAGGCCGAGAATTTACAGACAGGCTTTATATTTGTCAACGCGCTATGCTTGCCGCTTCATGCGATCACTCACCTGTTCAGGCCCCGCCAATGGCTGATTCTGCCCACGGCAAGAAAAAAGTCCGGAAAAAGGCTAACAAGCCCTCCCGCAAGCCCCGCCCGGCAAAGTCTGTAGCGACTGCCGGAGCCTATACGCACGGCACACCTTCCGCAGCTCACATTCTGGAGGCCCTGCGTTCCCGTGGCATTCCCATGCTATGCGATGAGTTGGCCGCTGCTTTCAAGCTGCCTGACGATCGGGCCCGCAAGAGTTTCGATAAGCAGCTGAACAAGCTGGTCGCCTCCGGCCGGTTGTTGAAAAACCGCCGCAACGAGTACTGCCTGCTGGCCAAAATTGATGCACTGACTGGCAAGGTATCGGGCCACCCGGACGGTTTCGGTTTCCTGATCCCGGATGATGGCAGTGAAGATATTTTTCTGCCCTTTCACGAGATGCGGGCGTTGCTGGATGGTGACCGTGTGGCTGTACGGCTGGCCGGCATCGGGCGCAAAGACCGTCGCAAGGGTGCGGTGGTGGAAATTCTTGAGCGCGGCAAGACCACCGTGGTGGGCACTTTCCACCGCGAGCACGGCATAGCCTATGTCGTGGAAGCGGCAGCCCGTTCGCCGCACCATTTCATGGTGGCAGAGAGTGACTGCGAGGGTGCCACACACGGCCAGATGGTGAAGCTGGAGATCGTGGAGTACCCCAGCGATCGGCGTGAGGCGCAGGGTCGGGTGATTGATGTGCTGGGCGCGCCCGATGATCCCGGCATGTTGACCAAGCTGGCGATAGAAGTTTCGGCTTGCGGACTGACTGGTCCAGGCAGGTCAATAAGGCAACTGACGCATTGGGCACCAGTGTTAGTAGTGCTGACAAACAGGATCGTGTTGATCTCCGGGATACACCGCTGGTCACGATTGATGGTGCCGATGCGCGCGATTTCGATGACGCCGTGTACGCGGAGCCAGCGGGGACAGGTTGGCGGTTGATCGTCGCCATCGCCGATGTGTCGCATTACGTAGCAACAGGCGATGCGCTCGATGAGGAAGCCCGCAAGCGCGGTACCTCGACCTATTTTCCAGATCGCGTGGTGCCGATGCTGCCTGAAGAATTGTCGAATGGTTTGTGTTCGTTAAAACCCAAAGTGGATCGCCTGTGCGTTGTGTGTGAGATGCGGGTGGAGGCGAACGGCAAAGTAGCCAAGTCGAAGTTTTATCGTGGAGTAATGCGCTCACATGCACGACTGACATACAGCGAGGTTCATGCAGCGGTGAGCATGCGCGACCCGCAAGTACGCAAGCAGTTTGCGGCTGTTCTGCCGCAACTGGAGCAGCTGTATAAAGTCTATAAAGGTTTTGAACGCGCACGTAACAGACGGGGCGCGCTGGATCTCGAGTTGCCCGAAGTACGCATCACCATGGGTGCGGATAATCACAGCGTCGAAATGGTTGCACCTGTCCACCGTAATGATGCGCATCGCCTTATAGAAGAGTGCATGATCGCGGCGAATGTAGAGGCCGCAAAATTCTTACGCCGGCATAAGTTGGCCAATTTATACCGTGTGCATCC
>PVMS01140855.1_pt1 | contig 10461 bp, 11 predicted proteins | sample 1853461 | NCBI WGS metagenome assembly PVMS01 (sample SAMN08582032, study PRJNA380276) | Marine sediment metagenome, whole genome shotgun sequencing project. | isolation source: ocean sediment barecode stripped | collected 2017
AGGACTCCCCATAAGAGGGCCTTTGGATATCTGTCCCGGATTCCGGTAATCATTCTTCCTCCTTAAGGGTAGATATTCTGTTTTTAACATTATCAGCAACTATCAGCACAATCAATGCAAACAATAGCGATGAAAACGTGGATACAATAACAATCAGGGATTTATTCGGATAGGCCTTCTTTTCCGGAGGAATGGCTCTCTCCACAACGAATTTATATGCCAGATTCTGCTGAGCTTCCATCCTTGCCTCCATATACCTGAGGCCCAATGCAACTTCAATTGATCTTGCAGACCTCACCCGGTCTGTCATCGTCGAATATTGCACCCAGTTTTTAGTAATGGCTCTAATCAAGCTCCCTGTTTCGTCACTACTGGCATTCATATCCCTGGCAAATGTTTCAAAGACCATGTTCATTGAATCTAATAACAATGAAAGTTTGAGATCAGCTTCTCTGTTTTCTTTTTCAACCAGTTGAAGCGCAACCTGTGCCCGCTCTTTCTTCATGCTGTTGTAGACCGTGTCCACCAGATCAGAAATATCGTTAGCAATATCAGCAGAAACTACCGGATCTTTATCCATAACCGAGATCTCCACAGACATAAACTCAGTCAGCCTGAAGTTTATATTGGACCTATACATCTCCAGCAGCTCAGTAATGGGGTATTTTCCGTCCGGATCAATGTCATAGTGCTCCATCAGGTCATACTTTTCAATGATCCTTCTACGAATAGGCTCAGAATTGAGTACCTGCAAAAGTTGTTCGGCCTGCTCCTCCTCTCCAAAACCATGAAAATTTTGTCTACCCTGATAGTTTCCTACCAGCAGTTCTTTAGAAACGGAGACACTGGTAGCCGGAAACATAATTACCGATGTTTTAAACATCGGCGTAATCAACATTGAAATAACAATAGAGGCTACTGCTGCCACAAGACCAACTCCAGTTAAAATCCAACGCTTATTCCAAATATAGATCAGCAGATCTACCGAATTGAAATTATAACTTTTTGATTGTTTATTTTCCATGACTGTATGAGTTACGATTCTTTTACCCTGATCAGGTAGTAGTTCTTTTTGCCTTTTTGTACCAGCAAATATTTATTATTTATGAAGTCTTCTTTCGTAATCCGCTGCTCAGGACCGGTGATTTTCTGTTTATTGATACTCACACCTCCTCCTGAAACCATTCTTCGGGCTTCACCTTTGGATGCAAATATAGCTGTATCTACGGAAAGTAATTCAAGTACATCCTGGTCTATATCCCGGGAAGGCAGTTCAAACTGGGGTACCCCTTCAAAGACCGCCAGGAAAACATCCTCCCGGATCATCTTCAATGATTCTGTGGTCCCCTTTCCAAACAGGATTCCTGAGGCTTCCAGTGCCATGTCATACTCTTCACGGGAGTGAACCATCACCGTAATCTCCTCTGCCAGTTTCTTTTGCATCACCCGCAGGTGAGGTGTTTCTGTGTGCTCGTTCACAAGGACCTCAATGTCTGGCCGGTCCAACATGGTAAATATCTTCAGGTACTTCTCTGCATCATCGTCCGATACATTTAGCCAGAACTGGAAAAATTTATAAGGCGACGTACGCACCGGATCGAGCCAGATATTGCCCTCTTCAGTCTTCCCAAATTTCCCTCCATCCGATTTTGTGATCAGCGGCCAGGTCAATGCAAAAGCCTCTCCCCTTTCAATTCTCCTGATCAACTCGGTACCGGTGACAATATTTCCCCACTGATCGGATCCCCCCATCTGCAGTTTGCAGTTGTGGTCCCTGTAGAGTACCTGGAAATCATATCCCTGCACCAACTGATAGGTAAACTCGGTAAAGGACATGCCCGAATTGCTGTCCGATCCCAGTCGCTTCTTAACAGAGTCTTTGGCCATCATATAGTTGACCGTAATGTGTTTTCCGATGTCACGAATAAAGTCCAGGAATGAAAACCCTTTCATCCAGTCGTAATTGTTCACCATCAGGGCCCTGTTGGGTGCATCGGTCTCAAAGTCAAGAAACCTGGATATTTGCTTTTTTAATGCTTCCTGGTTCTGTCGCAGGGTGGGCTCATCCAACAGATTGCGCTCCTGGGATTTCCCACTTGGATCTCCAATCATTCCTGTGGCACCACCTACCAGTGCAATGGGCAAGTGTCCGGCCAGTTGCAATCGCTTCAACATCATCACACCCACCATGTGGCCAATATGCAATGAGTCTGCAGTTGGATCAATGCCCACATAGGCAGATACCTGCTCTTTCTCCAACAGCTCTTCTGTTCCGGGCATGATATCGTGAATCATACCTCTCCACCTGAGGTCCTCTACTAATTTTTGATTAATTGCCACTTCTGTTTTACTTTAATTTTTGAGCTGTAATTTGCTTATCGCTTTTCTTTTTTTTCGGTATATACTCTTTCCACTCCTCCTTCTTCAAGTAGGGGAAAACAGCAGGAGCAAAGGCCGAAATCGGCTTGTAAAGCATGGAGCCTTCAATTCGCTCAGGTTTTATAATTTGCTTCTGGGCATTCACCTCATTGATGGGCCACAGAATCATGCTGAGTACAAATACGGTTACAATCAGTCCAAATGCCATCCCCAGTAAACGGTTCACAAAATTCAGAGCCACTGCTTTTACAAGCTTTTCCACCAGGAATGCTGCCAGATGGACCAAAATAACGATACTTACAAATGCAACAGCAAAGGCAATCATGTTCATATGCTCCGGAGACACATTAAAAACCGAATCAAGCAATGCTGCAAAAACCGGCCTCAGCTTTAGAGCTCCAATGATCCCCAACACCAATGCAGCAAGGGAAGCAATCATATGGACCATGCCCTTCTTAAACCCCCTATAGAGTGCATAAACCATGGGAATCAGAAATATAATATCCAGAACATTCATTGCGCGGACTAAAAACGCCACAAATTAACGGATTTCTTTGGAAATTCGAACATGTTTTTGCTTGTGTTGGATCAAAAAAATACTGACCTTTAGTTGTTAAGGTGTCAAAGCACTCACAATTGCAGCTCTGGAGCTATGGAGATTAGAAAATTCAGATCAGAATATAACCTTGAACTCATCCCCGCATCGCACCAGGGCATTTTGCTGGGAGACCTGGTGTGGGACCCCATTATCGGCGGACCCGATTTCTCAAAAAAAGGCATGCCCAATACCATATATACCGGCTTTCTTGACGCCGGACTGATCAATGAAAGCGAATGGGAACAATTCAGGGAGGAGAATCAGAATGCACCTTTGATTGATGCTCATTTTGCCACCAGGAGTATTAATGTAAATGTTGAGTTTGTCAATGAACTCCGGCACCCCAAAATTGGAAAGATCAGCGGGGACTTCAAATCGGAAAAACTCAGCAAATTCACTTTTAGGGACCTGCAGATGCTGGAGATGGATGATCTGATGCGCATTAAAATTGATCAGTTCCTTGAGCGGATGAAAGCCACACGATGGAGCAAGTACGATGGAAGCATCAGGAGGGTATTTATGATTACAGAGCTCTATTATGGTAACATTCGTTTGGTTATCGAAAAACAATTCTCCACCGAATTACAGGCCATTCTGCAGAAAACCAGGGTGGAAGCAGCTAATATATCGGAGGGTTCGCATGCGGTGGAGTATGAATTTTCTCACGACAACGTACCTTTTGCCATGCGGATCGAACGTGTGCGGAATTTCAATGGGTAAAACCTCCCTGCAAACCTATCAAGTTAGGTATTTCAAGCAACCGATCGACTCTGAAAAACTTTTTTGATACAGGGTCAGTGTCCACTTCCTCATGTGCCCAGGTAGTGTGAAATGGAACATGGATGGCAGAAGCTCCCAGGTTCAGCGGAGGGATCACATCCGACTTCATGGAGTTTCCGATCATTAAAAATTCACCGGGCTTAATATCAAGATGTTGAAGTAGTTGGATATAGTTTTGCTCCTTCTTATCGCTCATCACCTCGATGTGATGAAAATAGGATGCGATGGATGACCTGCGCATTTTACCCTCCTGGTCAAGCAGGTCTCCTTTGGTGGCCACTATCAGGCGATAGTGTGGAGCAAGTTGCTCTAATACTTGTTTTACATCGCCAATTAATTCTATGGGACGCTGCAACATTTCCTTCCCAATCCTGATGATCTGGCTTATGGTAGAAGAGGTCACTGCTCCTTTGGTAAGGGTAATGGCACATTCAACAAGAGAAAGTATAAAAGCCTTGATCCCATAACCATATAGTCCCAGGTTCGACATCTCCGTTTTAAACAATGCAACAGCAATATCTTCTTCTACACCATAGCCGGCTATCAGCTGTATAAAAGTTTCCTCAGCCTCACGGTAATAAGGTTCATTGACCCAGAGGGTATCGTCGGCATCAAAACCAATAATTTTTACCTCTTCAGCTCTCATTTCAAATTCCTTCATTAATCAATCCCAGGTCCCTGGGAAAAAGCTCCTCATTGGAAACAGTAATACTACGCATTCTAACATCGGGACTGGACTTCTGATCCCCCTGGATGAAAAAGCCTAACCCTGTTAATCTTCCACTTAATACCGAACCCGAATCAATATCAACCGATACAACGTTTCCTGAGGATCCATCCCTGCGAATGCAGAGGTCATTTTCCACAAATTGAAAATAGTTGTTGCCGTTTGCAGCAATAAATCGCTTTAGCTTCATCACAGGTGTATGCCCATGCACCACCAGGAAGCCCTCCCAGAGATCTGGCGGGCTGTTGAAGAAATCGTCCCTGACCCAGAGAAATGAGTCAACCTCATCCACATGATTTTTCATAAGGTAGCGGTAGAGGCTTGTATAATCGCTCATCCCAAGCTGATCCGCCACAGGGATAGATGGTGAGATTCCTGCATGGGTGGCCAGTATGTGGGTTTGGCTCCCGATCTGAACTTTTTTACTCATCCGGAGATTGCGAAAAAAATCCAGGTAGTGGGGCTCCAGGTCGGATTGAAAGCTAAAAAAACTTGAAGAACCGAAAGACTGCAGGGTTGCCTCACCCCCATTATAATACCAGAGTTCAATGGGGTTATGACCAAACCCGGAATCCTCCATAGCATTGAGCATCATTATTTCATGATTCCCCATGAGGCATGTCACCGGTACTTCCAGGCCCATCAACCGGTCTACTACCTCCCTGGAATGCGATCCCCGGTCTATATAATCCCCCAGGAATACAATTCTTTCAGGAGCAAACTTTATGATGTTTTCAAGAAGCCTGTTAAGCAATCTGATCTCCCCATGAATATCTCCAATGAACCAATAATTTTTCATGCAATTATGACGTCACAAAATTACAAAAATAAAGTAGTTTTGTCTTATGAAACTTACCAAAAACCAGAGGTTTGGCTTAATCTCATTAATTGTCCTGCTCATCATTGCATACCTGGTGACAGTCGAACCATGGAAATCCTCAGCGGAAAAACTGGAGACTTCTTTCATTGAAAGTCCACCTATGGAAATAGACATCCAATGGATTGACCTTGCCACCGGTTACCCATTCACTCATACCACTGATACCATTCGGACCTACAAGGGGTTTGATCTGGGTTACAACGAGCAATTTGAACAGGCTTCCTGGGTGGCTTATGTATTAACGAGAGAAGAGGTAGAATCAGGAAACATATCCAGGACAGATAATTTCAGATCCGATAGCTCCATTGAATCCGGTTCGGCCTCACCCGGAGATTACCGGGGATCAGGCTTTGACCGTGGGCACCTTGCCCCGGCCGGGGATATGAAATGGGACCCCCTGGCCATGAGTGAATCATTCCTCATGTCCAATATGAGTCCACAGACCCCTTCCTTCAACAGGGGCATCTGGAACCGGCTTGAGTCGGAGATCAGGGAGTGGGCAGTGAAAAAAGACAGCATCTATGTGATAACCGGCCCCGTTCTTGATCCCATCGATTCCTTCATCGGCGAGAGTGAGGTTGGCGTGCCTGTTTACTATTTTAAGGTCCTCGTGGACCTCTCCCCCCCCTGATCATTCAATTATCGCCTTTTTGCTTCCAAATAAAGGTTCTTCGGATGACCTTTTCCGGTTTGCTATTTCGGTGGACTCACTTGAAAAGGTTACAGGCTATAATTTTTTCGCGTCTGCTCCAGACCCTGAAGGTATCGAGTGGCTGGAGGGTCATATCAACCTTGAGAGCTGGAATTAAAATTGTATATTGACCATACCCCGAGTATGAAGTAGTGACCAAGAATCTCATTTAATGCCTTATCGCCGATTCCATACCATACTCTCTGTGCCCGTATTCATTCTACTTTACGCATATACCGCTGTCATTGTATTTCTGATCCTTATCCAGGCCTACCTTCACTGGAAAGCAGCATTTTCAGAAAGGGAAAAACAAATAGCCACCCGTTCATTTGACGCCGAGATTGTTTTGACCAATAGGCACTGGCATGCCACAGAACTTTCTAAGAAATACCTGGAGCTGGGTTGTACCCCTATTATTGCGGTTGGAGGGGATGGAACCATGAATGAGGTTTCAAGGCCTCTCATCAACCAAAAGCATGTAACAACTGGCCTTGTACCTGCCGGAACAGGCAATGACTTTATTCAGATACTTGGTTTCCCTGACCGGTTTAACGAAGACCTCCGGGATATTTTCTTCAAACAACATATCATCGCCATGGTTCCCAGGGGGACACATATTCATGATGAAAAGGTAGATTACTACAAGACAGATCGACTGAGAATCGATTTTGGAAAAAAAGTACCCTTTCACGTGGATGGTGAACTAGCTTTTGATACTATCTTTGATGTTAGTTTGCTGCCTTTGGCTTTGAATATCATCTATAACCCGAATGCAGACCACTTTTTTAATCTCGGGTAACCGCCCATGGCTTTTACAAAAAAAATCAAATATATAGCCTTTTACGACCTTGACCACACCATTCTGAAAGGCAACAGCGCTACCTCGCTTGTGGAAGAAGCCAGGAAAAGGGGAATGATGAGCCCTAAACAATTCAGGCATGCTGTTTTTCTCTCCATCCTTTACAAACTTAACCTGGGAAATCCCACTAAAATGATTATCCGGATGCTCTCGTGGCTCAAAGGTCTGGAGGAAACTTCAATACGGGAGTTGTGCAACGACATATTTAAAAATCTGCCCTTAAACAGTATCAGGCCCGAGATACTTCAAACCATGGAAGAGCACCGGGAAAAAAATGGTGCCGTGGTATTGCTTTCTTCTGCCACTGCTCCGGTTTGCGAACCAATTGCTGCGCAACTGAAGATGGATGCTGTAATATGCACACACCTGGAATCAGTTAATGGGATACTTACCGGACATCCCAATGGTAAACTGGTCTATGGAAAAGAGAAGAAAGTCCAGCTGCTCACCTTTTGCAATGCATCTCATCACAGACCGGAGGAGGCCTACTATTACGGAGATTCCTATTCCGACGTTCACGTTATGGAAGCTGTAGGATATCCCGTGGCCGTTTCACCTGAGAAAGGACTTCTAAAAATAGCTGCCGCCAGAAATTGGCCTATCCTTGTCAATGATCGGTAAAAGTAATTCTTATAATCCGCGGGGAACAACAACATGCAGATCGTCGAACCATTTGTCAGACAAAACCCGGCAGAGAATAAGTTTTAAGTTGCGACCCGGCTCAGTCATAAAGTGCCCGTGGATATGCTCAATGGAAACCCAGGAGTAAAAACACGTTCAGCCTGGGATATGGCTTGCATAGTCAGATCCAGCCCAGATAGGTTTACGTCTTACAATCGTATGATGAGTTAACTGATACATATTTCAGAACCAATGAAGATGTGGGATTTACAAAAAGTCACCACCTGGTACTTGGATACAATCACTTATTTAATAACAACGTCCGTATCAAATCAGAAACCTGTTACCAATACTTATTCAACATCCCGGTTAGCAACTCGTTCGGAGAATTTTCGATGGCGAATGCGGGTAATTCCTTTGCCATTACTAACGTGGACAGTCTCGAAAACAACGGTACAGGATATATTTCATGGTGTTGAACTCACGATAGAGAATTTTCTCAATGATGGCTATTATTTCCTCTTGACAACCTCCCTGTTCGATTCCAAATACAAAGGAGGTGACGGGATTACCAGGAATACTGCTTTTAATGGGAACTATGTATTCAATTCTAAGGAACCACCTGCAAAGAGATATGACACGTAAAAATTTGTTATTCAGCTTATAAGATATTATGTTTACTTATTCCAAATAATCATCTATGGCTAAGAAATCAGATTTAAATTCATCAGGGACCTTGTTTCACCCAAGCAAATCAGTTGTGAAACGCGCACGCATCAAGGACTACGATAACCTTTATGTGAAATCCATAACCAACCGTGAAGATTTCTGGGCTAAAGAAGCCAGTAAGCTATTCTGGTATAAGAAGTGGGATAAGGTTTTGGATGATTCCAGGAAACCATTCTATAAATGGTTCACAGGTGGTAAAACCAATATTGTTGCCAATGCCATTGACCGTCACCTTGACTCAGAAACCAAGAATAAACTTGCCCTGATCTGGGAGGGAGAACCAGGCGATATGAAAACCCTCTCCTATTTTGCGCTGAACCGCGAGGTCTCAAAATTTGCAAATGTATTGAAGGCCATGGGTGCGAAAAAGGGGGATATCCTAACCATCTACATGCCCCAGATTCCTGAAATTATTATTGCGATGCTCGCATGCGCTAAAATTGGGGCCGCACATAGTGTAGTCTATGGAGGATTTAGTGTGGAAGCACTTGCAGAACGAATTGCAGATGCCCACAGCAGCATTCTGATCACCGCCGATGGCGGGTATCGAAGGGGAAAACCCACGCAGTTAAAAGCCATTGCTGATGATGCCATGCGGCGTTCACCAACCATCGATGTCTGCATTGCAGTAAAACGAACCGGAGAAGAGTGTTATATGGAGAATGACCGGGATTTCTGGTGGCATGACCTGATGGGTATGCCCATTGCCTCCTCCAAATGTGAGACCGAACAAACCGATGCCGAAGATCCGCTTTTTATTCTCTATACCAGTGGCACCACCGGTAAACCAAAAGGACTTATACACACCCATGGAGGGTATTCGGTATATGTCTCAACCACATTTGAGTACGTCTTTGATATTCAACCTGCCGATAGGTGGTGGTGTGCTGCTGATCCCGGATGGATCACCGGGCACTCATACATTGTCTACGGACCCCTGATTAACGGATCCACCATTATACTATATGAAGGAGCACCCAATCATCCCTATCCGAACCGTTGGTGGCAGATGATCGAAAAATATGGGGTAACCATCTTCTATACTTCACCCACAGCCATCAGGGGATTGATGCGATATGGAGCCTCCTGGGCTGAGAAGCATGACCTGAGTACTCTGAGGCTACTGGGATCCGTTGGTGAGCCCATCAATCCGGAAGCGTGGAAATGGTATTATGAGGTGATTGGGAAAGAACAGTGTCCCATCATGGATACCTGGTGGCAAACCGAAACAGGAGGTTTTATGATCACCCCGTTACCGATTACACCTTTGAAACCTGGTTCAGCCACAAAACCATTCTTTGGAAATGAAATCTCTGTGGTGGATGAATCGGGCAAAGCAGTGGACCATGGGACCGAAGGGAACCTGGTAATAAAAAATCCCTGGCCGGGTATGGCCCGCACCATTCTGGGTGATCCCGATCGGTTCATTGAGAAGTACTGGAAATTGTATAAGAAACAGGGGTGGTACCTGACCGGCGATTCTGCCAAAATAGATGAAGATGGGTATGTTTGGATCATTGGGAGGAACGATGATGTACTCAAGGTGAGCGGCTACCGTCTGGGGTCGGCCGAAATTGAGAGTGCCCTGATCAGTCATCCTGTAGTCACAGAAGCTGCTGCCATTGGCCTGCCCGACAAGCTTAAAGGAAATGTTATTCATGCCACCGTTATTTTAAAGGACGGTGTTTCTGCCTCTGATGCGCTGGCCATTGAACTGAAAAACCATGTGGGCAAGGAGATTGGTCCCATTGCCAGGCCCGCATTTGTTGTATTTGCAGATGCGCTACCCAAAACAAGGAGTGGAAAGATCATGAGACGGGTTCTTAAAGCAAGGACCCTGGGACAGGAAGAAGGTGACCTGTCTACCCTGGAGGAGTAGGCCAACCTGAAATTCTGATATAAATCATATTAAATATTCCACTGAAATATATAACTTGGGTTTCCTCAAAAGTTATATTTCAGTTATGAATATTATTGAACTCGACCGTGTTACCAAAACATATGGAACAGTGGTGGCTGTTGATGACCTTTCTCTTGAAGTTCCCAAGGGCAGCATCTATGGTTTTATTGGTCCCAACGGTTCTGGAAAAACCACTTCCATTCGCATGAAGCTTAAAGGAAATGTTATTCATGCCACCGTTATTTTAAAGGACGGTGTTTCTGCCTCTGATGCGCTGGCCATTGAACTGAAAAACCA
>PVMS01110730.1_pt1 | contig 10459 bp, 6 predicted proteins | sample 1853461 | NCBI WGS metagenome assembly PVMS01 (sample SAMN08582032, study PRJNA380276) | Marine sediment metagenome, whole genome shotgun sequencing project. | isolation source: ocean sediment barecode stripped | collected 2017
CACCGAAGGCGCTCTCGCGGAACTGGAGACGCGCCACCTCGCCGTCGCAGCCATCCAGCACGGAGCTGAGCTGGGCAACCAGGCCACCGAGGGCCAGGGTGAGCGTTCCGCCGGCGGCAAACAGCGCGGCGGCGACGAGCGAGAGCCCGAAGCAGAAGGCGGAGATCTGATTGGGGCTCACCGAGCGGGCGACGAGCCGACGGCTGATGCGCGTCGAGAGCGGTCGATTGAGGTAGCGGGAGATGGGCCCATCGCCGAGCTTCGGCAGTCGCTCGATCAGCGCTCGCTCCGCCCGCCGAACCGCCCCCCGATCGTCCACGTCGATCCAGAAGGCATCGCCGATGTCGTGCACCTGCACCTTTCCCGACTCGGCCAGCACCCGGATGCCGCCCGATAGCGTCTCGTCGCCGTCGCGTTCCCGGGCCCGCTCGAGGGCCTCAAACAGGGTGGGCGAGCAGACGAAGCAGCCTGTATCGAAGGCGTTGTAGTCCTCGAGCTGCTTGCCGATGGCCTCGAGCCGGCCGCCTTCGGCGCGCACCCGGGTCACGTCGTCGAGATCCACCAAGGGATTGCGCAGGTTGAGATCGACAGCGAGGCGCACAGTTCCTTCTTTCAGCGGCGCGGCGAGAAGCTCCGGCAGGAGCCGGGGGCTCACGAGGTGATCCGCCATGAGCAGGGCGAACGGCTCCTCTCCAGTTCCCTCCCTCGCCTTCAGGACCGAGACACCATTGCCCGCCTTCCAGTCTTCGTTGACCACGTGGGTGATGGCGACATCTCTGCGAATCGCCAAGTGGTCGAGGAACTTGCGAATGCGCTTCCCGTCGTAGCCTGTGACGACGGTGAAGTCCTCGAGCCCGGCTCGCTTGGCGGTGACGATCGCGCGCTCGATGAGCGGGAGGCCCAGCAGGTGGAACAGGGGTTTGGGCAGGCCATCGCTCGCCAGGCGGCTGCCTCGCCCGGCGGCGATCACGAGGCATTTGCGCACCCGATCAGACATTCCGGCGACCGGCGATGAAATCCTCCGTCCGGGTGTAGGCCTCGTCATCCGTGAACTGCTCGGGCGGATGCTTCATGAAGTAGGCAGAAGGTGAGACGAGAGGGCCTCCCACGCCCCGGTCGAGCGCGAGCTTCGCGCAGCGGATGGCGTCGATCGAGACCCCCGCCGAGTTGGGCGAGTCCTCCACCGAGAGCCGGAGCTCGAGATTCATGGGGACGTCTCCGAAGAGCTTCCCTTCCATCCGCAAGAAGCAGACCTTGTTGTCGTTCTGCCACGCGACGTAGTCGCTGGGGCCCACGTGGATGTTCTCGTCGGCGATGCGGTCCCCCGCCACCGACTGCACGGCCTCGGTCTTCGATTCCTTCTTGGAAGCCAGCCGGTCGCGGTTCAGCATGTTGAGGAAGTCGGTGTTGCCCCCGGTGTTGAGCTGGTAGGTGCGCTCGAGCTTGACACCGCGCTTGTGAAACAGGTCCGTGAGTGTTCGGTGGGTAATGGTGGCGCCGAGCTGCGCCTTGATGTCGTCGCCCACGATGGGAATGTTCCGCTCTGTGAAGCGCCGGGCGAAGTCGGGGTCGCTGGCGATGAAGACAGGGATGCAGTTGACGAGTGCGACGCCAGCCTCGAGTGCACACTCGGCGTAGAAGCGTGCGGCCTCCTCCGAGCCCACGGGGAGATAATTGAGGAGCACCTCGGTCTGCGATTGCTGCAGCGCGAGAACGACCTCCTCGCGGGCCGCATCGGGCGCATCCGAGGGCAGGAAGGTGCGCTCATCGCGGTGCTGCTCCATGTGCTCTGCGACACCGTCCAGAACTCGCCCCATCTGGACCGCTACCTCCGCCTTGGGGAGCTTCTCGCAGAACACCGTCGTGCAATTCGGCGCCTCGAAGATCGCTTCGTTGACATCCTTGCCCACCTTGCGCAGGTCGATGTCGAAAGCCGCGACCACCTCGATGTCGAAGGGGCGATAGCCGCCGACCTCCCAGTGCATGAGTCCGATGGCATCGTCGGGCTGCTTGTCCCGGTAGTACTCGAGTCCCTGAATAAGCGAGCTGGCACAGTTCCCCACCCCTACAATTGCGATTCGGATCTTCTCCACCGGGTTCTCCTTTTTCTGAACGCCTCGCACCTCGCACGGGCGCAAATCTCCCGGTGATTTCACCCGGAATGCATTGCGATTCGTGCCTGTATGGCAAACGCCACAGCTGGGCTTGCGTGCTCGCAAGGAGTGGCGCGGTGCGTGCATTAGGGGTAGCCGATCGGCAGGTTAACGTCGACTCAGGCTTGTGATCGGGGCTGGGGGGGGCTGGCGGGGCTCCGACCGATCGAGCGGGATCTCGTGAGTGTTACGCGGGCTGGTGACCGGGTACGAGTGCGGCGGCGGTGAGTCGCGCCCGGGGTCCCGCGGCCTTCGCGAGCCGTTGCCACAGCTTCACCGCCGCGAACGCCGACTCGATGGCGCTCGTGCTTCGGATCGTCTGCCCGTGCGCTGTGAGAAAGTCGTAGAACGTGAGCAGCTTCTCTTCGCCGTTGACGAGCGAAGCCAGCGCCTTCGGGTCGCGACTCCTTCACGAACGTTCGCACCTGCTTCTCGGCGATCGCATCCGTCTCGGCCCGGACGATCTCGTGCAGGTGGCACCGGCGCAGAAGTAGCGCGGAGATCAGCCAGAGCGCTTCGTCGCCCACCTCTGAGGGCGGCTGGATACGCGGTCGGCTCCGCCAGCATGCTCTCGTTCCTGCTCATTACCTGGCTCGTGGGTGGCTACAGCGCTCAGATCCAACGCGTCTTGCTCGTGGATCTTCGGGAGCCGTTCAGCTCGTGAGCCTCGAGACGCCGAGCAGCACGACGGACGAACCGATGACTGCTGTCGCCGCGCACTCGCGTACCACTGTGCCCTTTGTTTGTGCAAAGCTCTGACGGTCGATCATCGTCACGCTCGACTGAAGGCAACTCATGAGTGCGAGTGCGAGAAAGAAGGTCGCGGTCTTCCCCGAGCCCGCCGCGATCGGTCCGTTGATGAATCTGGTCGGGGTCGCCCAGGGGCTACGCGAGCTCGGACACGAGTGCGTCTTCCTGCTCGACCCCGGTCTGGCAGGGACCGCGGAGCGCTACGGGTTCGAGGAGCAGCACATCTCCTGCATGCCACCGATGACGCCCGAGGAATCCGCGAAGTACTGGGGCGATTTCATGCTCGAGTATCTCCCGAGCTTCCGCACCTCCCCCTACGATCAGATCTCGACCTATGTGAAGGCGTGTTGGGAGGCGATCGTCGACACCTCGAAGTGGTCGGTGCGAAACGGACTCGACGAGGTCTTCAGCCGCATCGAGCCCGACCTCATCGTCAACGACAACGTCGCCCTCTACCCCCACACCGAGACGGCCGGCGTGCCGTGGGTGCGAATGATCTCCTGCAGCGAGAACGAGATCGTGGATCCCAACATCCCCCCGCACTTATCCGGCTGCGGCGAGCACGACCGTCACGGATTCGAGCGCTACCGCGCCCGTTTCGAAGAAATCATGAAGCCGATCCACGACGAATTCATGGACTTCATCGAATCTTGCGGCCATGCACGCCTCGCATTTCCCGAGTTCGTTGAGCCATCCCCGCACCTGAACCTGCTCCTCTACCCGAAACCGCTCCGCTATACCCGCCGCCATGCGCTCGACCCGGACAAGTTCGTCTACCTGGACGGATGCGTGCGAACGGAGTTGGAGGAGTACGCGGTCCCCACATTTGCAGAGAACGTCGACGGGCCGCTGATCTACTTCAGCTTCGGGAGTCTCGGGGTGGCGGATGTGGCTCTCATCAAGCGGATGATCGCGGTGCTGGGCAAGTCGCCGTATCGCGTGCTGGTCAATGTGGGCGACTACCTCGATCGATACGACGATCCGCCGGGCAACGTCCAGCTCGCCTCATGGTTCCCCCAGCCCGCGCTGATTCCCCACTGCGAGGTGGTGATCCAGCACGGCGGCAACAACAGCCTGAACGAGACACTCTATTTCGGCAAGGCGCCGCTGGTCATGCCCTTCGTGTGGGATGGTCACGACAACGCCACGCGCGTGAACGACACCGGACACGGCATTGGCATGCACCGCTACGACTGGAGCGACGACGAACTGCTCGGAAACATCGAGCGTCTGCGAACGGACGCCTCCATCCAGGCACGGCTAGCAGAAACGAGTCGCATCATGCAGCAGAGAAACGGTCGCATCACAGCGGCTCGCAGCCTCGATCGACTCCTCGCGTCTACCCCACCACGAGGCTCCGCCTAACGGCTTGACACGCAGACCGCACTCGGAGGTCGAGCGAAGAAAGTCAAGAGTGGTGCCATCCGGCGATCCGCGCAGGACTCACACCGGGTGGACGCCGCGCCGCAGTTCTCGGCGCAGCCACACGAGCGGGGGCAGTACGAACACCAGCTCGAAGCCGAGGCCGCACGATGGAGCTCCGGGGACGACGAAGAACTCTACCGGCTGCTCGTCCGCAAAGCCGGGTGTCAGGAATTGCTGGTAGCGGGGATCGAAGGCCAGGTTCCTCTGGAGGAACGAGACCGTGTAGAGGGTCGTTACCCGGTGCGCCTCGTCGATCGGGATCAGCTCCGGCGCGCAGCCCTCGTCGGCGTTTCCGAGCAGGAACTCGAGGAGCTCCGGCGGGAGACCCGCACCCAGGAGCACCTCGAAGAAGTCGCAGATGTTCGTGAACGAGTTGTGCCCCGCGTTCACCACGTCGACGCGGTAGCGCGGCCGCGCCACGGGCAGCTCGAAAGCCCGCACGTTGCTGGGGTCGATCGGAACGGTCACGTCCGCCGTGCCTCCGATGACGATCTCGGGCCGCTCGATGCTCGCCAGCTGCGCGTCGCTGAGACCACCCGCCGCCGGCGAGATCGGGACGAGCACGCGCACCCGGGGATCGGGCGGCACGTCCTCGAAGCCGGTCTTCATCGCGAGCGTGGTGAAGCCGCCAAAGGAGTGTCCCATCACGCCAATGTGAACCCCATCCAGTGTCTGGAAGAACGGATCGCTGGAGTCGGCGTTCCTCTCGAGCATGCGCGTGATCACGAACGAGATATCGAGTGGGCGGTCCCGCGTCTCGAAGGGCGTGCCCGGGAGGAGCAGGTCGATGGCCGTGTTGCCGGCGTGGTCGGGAGCCACCACCACGAACCCGTGGCTCGCAAGGGCTTCCATCAGGAAGAACGACTGGAAGCGGATGCCGTTGTTGCCGTGGGAGAACAACACGAGCGGGAACGGCCCGGACAGGGAGACCGGCGGCGCGTCCAGGGCGACCTCCGACGGGAGTCCCGCGAAGAGGAGATCGTAGACGGAGGGAGGTACCCCGACGGCATCTTCGACGTCGACCGGATACCAGGCATCCACCGTGAGAGTCCGGCCGTTCCGGCTCGGATCCACGACGACGAAGGTCGTACGCCCCACTGCGAAGGGGCCGAGCTCGTCGGGCGGAGCCAAAGCGCCGCCAGCGGGAAGCGCGGCGCCGCCAGCCGAGGCCAGAGTCGTTGCGAGAAGGGCAGCGAGAACGGCCAGGGTCGTGTTGCGGGCACTCCTAAGGATCATGGTCGCCTCCGATCCATCGCTGGAGCTGTAGGTTCTCGGGCATTCTTGCGTTGCCGCGGCCAACAGGTCAATCGCCGTATTTCAAGCCGGATCCAGGAGCCTCGAGGCCGCGCGGTGGATGGGGATTCTGAGCTGCGCTTCGGTCTGGTAGCAGTCACTGACCGTCGCGAAGCGCTTCGAGCTCGCTCCAGCGAGCGTAGGTCGCCTCGATTTCGCCTGTGAGCGCGGCGATTCGGGCGTGCACCGAGGCCTGCTCGGTGGCGTTGGATCTGTAGAAGTCGGGTTGGCTCAGGCGCTCGACCAGCTCGCTCTGCTCGGTCTCGAGGGATTCGATCTTCGCGAGTGCTTGCTCGAGCTCACGGGCGTGCTTGAAGCCGAACTTCGCGGGCTTCGTGGGCGCCGCGGGCTTCGTTTCTTTAGCCGGCTTCACCTCGACCTCCAGCGGTCGGGCGCGACGACGCAGCCAGTCGGAGTAGCCGCCAACGTAGTCCTGGACGTGACCGTCGCCCTCGAAAACAAGGGTCGAGGTCACCACGTTGTCGAGGAACGCGCGGTCGTGCGAGACGAGCAGGATCGTGCCGCGGTAATCGATGAGGAGCTCTTCCAACAGCTCGAGCGTCTCCAGGTCGAGATCGTTGGTCGGCTCGTCGAGGACCAGCAGGTTTGCGGGCTGTGCGAACAAGCGAGCGAGCAGCACGCGATTGTGTTCGCCTCCCGAGAGCGATTTCATGGGAGTGCGCGCGCGGTCGGGGCTGAACAGGAAATCCTGGAGATAGCCGACCACGTGGCGCCGCTGGCCTTGGACCTCGATGTACTCCTGGCCGCCTGCGAGGTTCTCGATCACGGTCTTCTCCAGCTCGAGCGCGGCACGCAGCTGGTCGTAGTAGGCAATCTCGAGCCGGGTACCCAGGCGCACACTTCCGGAGCTCGGCGCCAGATGGCCGAGCAGGAGTCGCAGTAGCGTGGTCTTGCCGGCGCCGTTCGGCCCGATCAGGCCGATGCGATCGCCGCGCATGATCCTCTGCGAGAAGTCCCGCACGATCGGCGTGTCGCCCTCGCTCCAGGCGTATGAGACGTGATGGGCTTCGGCCACAAGCTTTCCCGACGTCCGTCTGTCGTCGAGCGAAAGGCGCGCCTTGCCCTCGATCTCGCGGCGCTGTGCGCGCTCCTCACGCAGCGCAACCAGAGCGCGCACGCGCCCCTCGTTGCGCGTGCGGCGTGCCTTGATCCCTTGTCGGATCCACACTTCCTCCTGTGCGAGCTTCTTGTCGAAGAGCGCGGCGTGGCGCGTCTCCTCTTCGAGTGCGGCCGCCTTCTTCGCCAAGAAGGTCGGGTAGTCACCCACCCAGGACGTGAGCACGCCGCGATCGAGCTCGACGATGCGCGTCGCGAGCCGTGTGACCAGGGCGCGGTCGTGCGTCACGAAGAGCACACCCCCGCGAAGCTCGAGCAGCTGCTCCTCGAGCCATTCGATCAGCTCGATGTCGAGGTGGTTCGTGGGCTCATCGAGTAGCAGCAGGTCCGGATCGCTCACGAGCGCCTGTGCCAGAGCGACGCGCCGCCGCCAGCCGCCAGAGAGCGCGCCGATACGCTCGTCGGCGGGTAGCTCCAGACGCGCGAGCATGTGGTCGACGCGCTGGCCCAATCGCCAGCCGTCACACGCCTCGATCTCGTGCTGCAAGGCCTCCATTCGCTTCAGCAGCGACTCGTCATCGGCGACGGCGTGAGAAATGTGGTGAAACTCCGCGAGCAGGCCGCCGATGTCCGCGAGTCCCGCGGCGACGACGTCGAAGACGGTGGCATCGTCGTCGCAGGGCAAATCCTGCGAGAGCCGAGCGATGGCGAGGCCCGGCTGCCGCCAGACCTCACCGCTGTCGGCCACCACCTCGCCGTTCACGATCTTGAGCAGCGTCGACTTACCGGCACCATTGCGGCCGATCAGGCAGACCCGCTCCCCGGCGTCGATCTGGAAGCTCGCCTGCGCGAGCAGGGCGTGCTGGCCGAAGGAGATCGAGACGCGATCGAAGCTGAGGAGCGGCATGGGGCGGGGATGATAGGGCGCCTGGCCGCGGTCTCATCCGCTGCGGCCCGGGGGGCGAGCCGGCTACGCGCCATCCTTCGACGGTCTCGTGTCGCGGCCCGGTTCAGCCAGCTCGATCGAAGCATCCGCGATTCGGATGCGGCGCTCGCGGTAGAGCGAACCCACTGCCCGTTTGAAGGCCTTCTTGCTGAGTCCGAGGTGACGGCGAATCTCAGCCGGCTCGCTGCGGTCGCCGAGTTCGAGTCGACCTCCCGCGCGGATCAGCGCTTCGAGAAGAGTCTCGCGGGCATCCTGAACCGCAGCCTTCCCAGTCCGGGTGAGGCTCAGATCGACTTTTCCGTCGGCTCGAACGCGCTGCACGTAGCCCGGTAGGGACGAACCGATCTCGAGGCGACTCTCCGCGGGCTCGCGATGGAGAAGCCCCCCAAAGTGCCCATCGACAATCGCCTTGTAGCCCAGATCTGTTTCTTCATAGATCAACAGCAGGACCGCCTGGCCTTCGCGCAGATCGTCGGGCGGAGGTTCGAGGAAGCGCTCGATCTTCGCGGTCGCGACGGGCCTCCTGGAGACCGCATCGCACAGTACGCGCACGACGACCCGCTGCTCAGGGCGGACCCGCTGAAGCTGGGATCGAAACGGCAGGAGGAGATCTTTCGGGAGCCCCCAATCCAGAAAGGCACCGATCGGGTTCACCGCCACGACGCGCAGACACGCAAACTCGTCCGCCTGAGCGAGAGGTTGCTCCGTCGTCGCAATCGGGCGGTCGTCCGAGTCGGTGTAGACGAAGACATCGATGACGTCGCCGGGCACCGTTCCCGTGGGTACGTACCGCTTCGGGAGCAGAACCTCGTGCTCCGGGCTTCCGAGCATCACCCCCATTGGCACGGTACGCCGGACCTCGAGCGAAGCGGATCTACCGATCTCGAGCATCAGCCCACGCCTTAGCGATCGGATCGGTGAGCGGGTCGAGCATGTGAACCCGAAGATAGCGTGGCCGGTGCGAAGGGCGTCAGGGGCCGCCGTACTCCGGATAGTCGTCATAGTCGATCTTCTGCTTCAGTTGCTGCTTCTTCTCGCGCAAATTGATCCGCTGGGTGAACCACACGATGAACGAGTGCTCATCGAGCCCGTTTCCGCCCCGCGCGCTGGGCAGGTAGCGGTTCATGTATCCCGTCCGGATCGTCACCCACTTCGTCTCGAGCCCGAAGAGCAGGCTGACCCGGTTCTGGTCCAGCACGTCCCGATGAGGATCGGAGGCGGCGTTGAGCAGCAGCTCGTGGGAGAGCTGTGCGAACGGCTTCCCCCACCGGACCGGGGCGAAGCGGCGGGTCAGCGTGGTCTGGAAACGGGTGCGGAAGGCGAAGTCAGTGCCATTCGTCACCTCTCCATTCTCGACGCTGTCGAGGAAACGGAAGTCCATCCGGAAGCGTCCGGACAGGCTCCAGTCGTCGTTCAGGGGGATCGGCACGAAGACCTGCGCCCACGGACGATGCTCCTCCCTCTCGAACTCCGGATTGAGGAGCAGCCAGGCGTACCCGGCGGTGACGGTCGGCCCCGCCTCGAAGGCGTGGGTGATGCCGCCGCGGAGGAGGAAGAAGGTGTCCAGGTTGTAGTGGGTGTCGAACCAGAGGGCCCAGGACGGATCGAGCCACCAGGAGCTCATGTAGCCGGTCCAGAAGGTGCCTTCGTGCTCGGTATCGGCGCGGGCGACGGACGGGGCCAGCGACAGCACCGCGCTGCACGCCAGGATCGCCAGCAGGCGGCGTGAGATCATCCTCGGCGCCTCGCCCATTGCCCAGCCCCTCATGGCTTCAGAACGGGAAGAAGAGCGGCACGACGAAGAGCGTGGTGGCGGCGGTGAGGAGCAACAGGGGCAGCCCGACCTTCACGAAGTCGGCGAAGCGATAGCTTCCGGGCTCGACCACGAGCGTCACGACCGGCGTGGAGACGGGCGTCACGAAGGCGGCCGAGGCGGCGATCGCCACCACCATCGCGAAGGGACGCGGCGAGACCGAGAGCAGGGTGGCGGCCTTGATCGCGATGGGGGCCATGATGACCGCTGTGGCGGTGTTGGACATGACGAGCCCGAGCGAGGCCGTGATCGCGAACAGCACTCCCATCATCGCGTAGGGGCCGGCGTCGCCCACGCCGTCGAAGAGGAGGGAGACGATGACGTCCACCCCTCCGGTCTTCTGGAGGGCGTCGGCCACGGGGAACATGCCCGCGATCAGGACGATGCTGCTCCAGTGGATCGAGCGATAGGCATCCTCCATCGTGAGGCAACGGGTGAAGACGGCGGCGAGCCCCGCCATCAGCACGGCGACCACCACGGGAACGATCTCGAACGCGCTCAGCAGCACCATCGCCAGGACGATCAGGAGCGCGACGGGTGCCCGGGAGCGGGCCGGCGCGACGTCCTCCATCTCCGAAGGAAGCGCGAGTACCACGAAGTCGTGGGTGTCCGCCTTGAGCATGCCGATGCGATGCCACGGGCCCTGCACGAGCAGCGAATCGCTGGCGGCGATCGGAACGTCCGCAAAGTCCGTGTTGAGCTCTCCTCCGCGGCGCAGTCCCAGCACGTGCAGCCCGTGGCGCGAGCGGAACTCACTCTCGCGCAGCGAGTGACCGATCATGGAGGACTCCGGATGGATCAGCACGACCGCGACGCCGAACTCCTTGCGCCACATCTCGAGGTCGTGCTCGGTCACCGGTAGAGGCTCGAGCTGCAGCTCCTGGGCGACGGCGAGCGTCTCCTCCGGGTCGGCCGCCACAGCGAGCACGTCCCCTGCGTGCACTTCGAGTGAGGAGTTGGGCGTCGGGATGCGCGTCGTGCCGAAGCGCTCGTTGCGCTCGA
>PVMS01051516.1_pt1 | contig 10458 bp, 8 predicted proteins | sample 1853461 | NCBI WGS metagenome assembly PVMS01 (sample SAMN08582032, study PRJNA380276) | Marine sediment metagenome, whole genome shotgun sequencing project. | isolation source: ocean sediment barecode stripped | collected 2017
ACGGGCGTCAGGTCACACTTGCGGGCGTTTCGCCGGCTCGGTGTATCAGTCGCTTAATCGCCGGCCGGTTGCAGCGGCAACGATATTTTGAAGATCCGGGCGTAAATCTCCGGTTCTTCGCTGTCGGGGTACAACATTCGAGTCGTCTCAAGCAGTTCATAGCCGTCTGCGCCCCGGGCGTTCTCGGTGAGCAGTGCGCTGGCGACAGGGCTGTTCGCGGCGAGATCCCGGGAAAATTGCGGATTGGCGAAGAAATCATTGGCGCGCAACATCACATATCTGATCTGCGGGTGACCGTCACGAATGGCCTCCGGCGACATGTGCATCAATGCGCTGATTTCACCGATTTTGGCATCATCTTCGGGGCTTAGAATAAAGTTGTTGGAAATAACGCTGCAGTCCGTGTGATAAAGAATGTAGTTACCGTCGTTATGGTCTGCGAGGACGATGCCGGGCTCTTCGCGACAGTGATCCGCAAGCGTCTTGTACAGCGGTGCGGCGTAGGCGTAACCCGGGTCTGCACCAACCGCGTAAATAGTAAACAGCTGGTTTCTCAATGCCGGCTGGTAAGCGAGTGCGAGGAGTCCCAGCGCGCCGCCAAAAACTGCGGCCCGGTTCCAGTCGAACCGCTTTGTGAGTTGATCGGCAAGATACAATCCGCCGGTTAGCAGCACGAACAACCCGAAGTAGTGGAAGCGGTACTGCAGTAACATCAGGCCGAGACCAAATACCGACATCAGCGCATAGAAAAGCCGGTGTGGTTCATTTTCCCGTATGACACGCCAGGCGAAAAAAGCCAGCAAAACCGGCGCGGCAAGAATCATCCATGAATACAGGCCGGCGGTTTCCATCGGCGTGAGAATTTCCGTAAACATGCGCCAGGGGCTCTGCGCTTCCGCAATGTCGCCGAGAATTGAAATGTTGCTGGTCATGAATGCCATGCCCCGCAGTGCCTGTGCGATGATCGGAATGATCATCAGCAGGCCCAGTCCGACCAGTCCGCCGAGCCGTCTTGTTGAGAAACTGTCGCGGGCGATATAGGTCATCATCAGGGCTGTGCAGGCCGCCACATACAGGTGAAAGCCGGACAGCAGGCCGAAATCGAACAGGCCGGCCCGGAAAGTTTGCGAGGGCAAAACAGCGACCAGTGTGCCACCAATAAGAAAAACGGAGAACAACCCGGTGCTTCGCTTCGGCGGCGCCATGTTGCGTAACCAAAGCAATAGTCCGCATGCCAGAACAGGAATCTGCAGAACAAACAGACCATTATGGAAGGCCGGCGCCAGGCCCAGTGCCAGCCCCAGTCCTGCCGCCGGCTTTAGCTTGTCCGGTTGTTTGAACCACAGCAGGCCAAGCCAGATGGTCAGCAAAACGAAGGTATGCTCCATGTAGTGATGATCGATCATCGCTATGGAATGTATTTGCTGCGTCAGAGGTGATAATGCAAATGCCAGCATCGCGATTGCGCGCATGCCGATCGAAAGCCCAAGCGCACCTGTTGCGAATAAAAACAGTGCGGTGTTAACCGCAACCCAGCTGACGGGGACGTGAGCGATGAACGCCATGGGATCCATGTTCGGTCGAAACCACAAGGCCAGCTGCGTGGCTTTCGCCATCATGTAGTCATAGGCCCATGGCCAGGGGATCCACCGCCCGTCCGGGGCGTGGATTCGGTCGTCAAATTCGTAGAAGCCTCGTTCGCCGACCGCAGCATCAAGTATGCGTCGGGCGTGGTAAAAAGAATCGTTTGTTCGCGGCACGAACTGTCCGTCGGATAGAGCGGATTCCTGCAGCAACAGGGCAAAGAATGTGCCGATCACAGTGGCCAGCAACCAGAGGCCCAGCACCAGGATGATTCTTTGCGATCCGCCGCCCAGGCGTTCGTTTAATGTTAGTGGTGTTGCCGATGTTACGGAATGGGTCATGCAGGTTCTTGCTGGCTTGTACTGTTTCTCTCTGCCAGCACCATGACGTTCTTGCCAAAAAAGCGATGGGTCAGGCAGTCGACACATTGGCTGAGCGGAAACGCAAATCGATCATAGGCTGCGACAGCCCCCGGACTGACAACGCCCGAGTCATCGCCGAACATCTTGTAGAACAACGTTGCCATAAAGCCCAGGCTGTCGGCATACCGGCTGGTGACAATGTGAAAACCACTTTCTTCCAGACGGCTGATCAGGTGATCGCGCCTGTAGCGTCGGTAATGGCCGACTTTCCGGTCCATGGCGCTATAGAGCAGTTCAAAAGCAGGCACATAGAGAAACAGGCGCCCCCCGGGTTTTAGTTTCTGGTTGAGATTTTTAAGAACAACAATGTCGTTTTCGATGTGTTCAAGAACATTGAGTGAATAAATGAAGTCCAGAGATTGGTCTGCAATGTCGCTCAGATCCGTTGCGGTGGTCAGGCCCAGTTCAATCAGCGCTGCCGAAAGTGTTTCATCCGGCTCCAGGCAGATAAATTGATCGTGACGCCTGGCCATGGGCACGGCAAAGGTGCCGGTCCCCGCACCAAAATCAAGCACGGCGGACCCGGATGCATGGCGTTGAATCAATGTCAGAAGGTAGCGGTTGTAACGCTGTGCATGGCGCATCGCCTCGAGATTGTCGCGACCGTTGTACGCTGTGCTGCCTTCGTCCTTGATTACGTCGTGCATGGGCTGATGAATGCGTGTGTGATGCGGGTCACTGGCAAAAACGAACAGACTCGACATAGAGTAGTTGAACGCCAGCGCTACGGCCGCGCCGAATGCCAGCGGAATAACCGGAGTTTCCGCCAGTCCGGGAAAAAATGCTATCACCAGTCCGTAGATGCCCAGATTGATTGCCGCCCCGCAGATCTGGGTCGAAAAATATGCCGTATATTCCCGTCGCCGGTTCGCGCTACGATCGGGTTGAAAGACCCATCGCCGGTTGGCATACCATGTGACGGATACTGCAATGGCGAACGAAATGGCTCGTCCGGAGTAGGGCCCCATGCCCAGTCCGATCATCAGCGATGAAAGTATGCTCGCGTCGATCATAAAACCCAGCACGCCGACCAGCGCGAATCCGGGTAACCGCCGGCCGGCAATTTCATTGCTGACGCGACTGGCGGCTGAACCGTGCATCATGCCTGACCGGCGCGTTTTACCGTGACCGATGTTTTATCGTGTTCTGTCGCTGCCCGGCTTTTTTCAGCCCGGGGTTGTCGCGGGATGCTCAGGTATTGCAGCCGTTTTAATTCCTGGCGGCCACGAGTTACGGTATCGAGAATAGCGCCGCAGGCCACGCTCAGGAACGCCAGTATCATCAGTCCGGTGGACAGGATTGCGGTCGGGAAACGCGGCACCAGCCCGGTGTCGATAAATGTCAGCAGCAGCGGCCAGGCAAGCACCATTGAGCTCAGGGTAAGGACTCCGGCCAGTGCACTGAAAAACTGTAATGGCCGTTCCTCTTTGGTGAGCATCAGGATGGTCATCAGGATGCGCCAGCCATCGCGAAAAGTACTCAGCTTGCTTTCTGATTGGTCAGGCCTCTCCCGGTAGGGGGTAGGCACTTCTGCGATCGGCATACGCAGTTCCAGGGCGTGTATGGTCAATTCGGTTTCGGTTTCGAACCCCGTCGACAGGGCCGGGAATGATTTCACGAAACGACGTGAAAACACGCGGTATCCTGAAAGCATGTCGCTGATCTGATCGCCGAAAAATGTTCGGACCAGCTTTGTGAGCAGGAAATTACCGAACTTGTGGCCCGGCCGGTACGCATCGATCGATGCGATTCTTGATGCAACAACCATATCGAGATTTTCAGTTTCGAGACGGTCGACCAGCGCCTTTGCGCATTTTGCATCGTAAGTGTCATCGCCATCGACTAGCACGTAAATATCTGCTTCAACGTCGGAGAACATTCTTCGAACGACGTTGCCTTTGCCGGGTAATCTTTCAGATCGCACGGTGGCGCCGGCTTGCCGGGCTATTTCGGCTGTACGGTCAGTAGAGTTGTTATCACAAACAAAAATTTCAGCTGTCGGCAGGGCCTGCTGAAAATCTTCGATCACCTTGGCGATGGTGATGGATTCGTTACGGCAGGGAATGATGACCGCAATGTCTTTCTGCCGATGCGTCAAATTTGATGCCTGCGTTTCATCTTTACGTTGAGGCGTGGCAGAAAAAATGGATCGTCTGTTCTTCATGGGCTTTCAATGGTTCAGTGGTGGAAGTAATGAAAAAGCCCCGGCCTCGGGCCGGGGCTTTTCCGTGTCAAGCGGGGTAAATCATCCCCAACTCAATCATCGTCAGCTTAGCGGCAGCTGGCTGGCAGGTAAGCGCCATCGACGGTCGAGTTCGCGAACGTGACGTTAGTCATGATGGTCGTACCGGAAGGTGCGGCAGCCAGACCACAACGCCAGGTGACACTGTTATCAGCCGAGGTATAAGGCGTGAAGCGCAGAGTCTTGTTGGCGACAGAAGCGTTGGCATCGTTACCAAAAGTAACCACGATCACGCCGGTGGCAACATCAACACTTTGAACATATTTACCCGCCGTAGCAGCAGCGTTACCCGTCATGCCGGCAGCGGCACGGTCAGCCGGAGGTGCGCCCTTGGTCTGGAATGTTTCGGTGATTGCCGTTTTGGCAGCAGCAGCCAGCGTCATGCCTTCAGACACCTGGGCGCGAATGGTGTAATCCTGATAAGCCGGAATAGCGATCGCGGCCAGAATGCCGATGATGGCCACCACGATCATCAGTTCGATGAGGGTAAAACCTTTTTGCACGTTCTTCATGAGTATCTCCTTAGGATAAAGTCTGGTAAATCGGATTTCAGGCATAAAGCCAGTGGTAGGAATAATGCAAAGACCGTGCCATGTTTGTGCGTCAACGCATAAGACATTGAAAAGGAAGTCTATTTAAAAATCAGCGTCTATGGAACGAGGTATTTGTGCGACATAATGCGAATCGTGAGTCTTCGCAACCGAACAAGTAACGTCAGAAAGTGACAATTTTTGTCACTATGGGCCGGCAATCCGGGCGGATTCAGTCCAGACCCAGCTTTTGTATGCGATATCTTAAAGCTCTGAGAGTCAGTCCGAGCTGTTTTGCCGTGGCGGTCTTGTTGTAGCGATTGGCTTTCAGCGCTTCTTCGATCGCGTCACGTTCGACGGATTCGAGTTGGGCGCCGAGCTGCTCATGATCGGCGGCGTCAGATAGCACGGTGTTTTCCTGAAGATGGATGTCGTCGGCCGACACCTGCCCCTTACCGGCCAGTGCAACAGCACGTTCGAGGATATTCTCGAGTTCTCTGACATTGCCCGGAAAGTGGTAAGCCGCCAGTTTGGCCCGGGCCGAGTCGTCCAGTTCGGGCACGGATATCGCCATGTCCTTGGCGAGGCGCTGCAGAATTTCGCCGGTGAGCAATTCAATGTCCTGACCACGCTCCTTGAGCGTCGGCACACGCAGTTCAATGACATTCACTCTATAATAGAGATCCTCACGAAACTGGCCGGCATTGACCAGGCTTCGTAAATCCTTGTGCGTGGCGCTGAGAATACGCACGTCGACCGGTATTTCCTCGGTTGCGCCGACCGGCCGGACGGTTTTTTCCTGAATGACCCTGAGCAGCTTGACCTGCATGGGTAACGGCAGATCGGCGATCTCATCCATGAACAGCGTGCCGCCTTCAGCGGCATGGAACAGGCCGGCCTTGTTGCTGACTGCGCCGGTGAAGGCGCCTTTACGGTGGCCGAAAAATTCGCTTTCCATGAGTTCCGACGGAATGGCGCCACAGTTGACGGGGATGAACGGACCGTCTGTACGCGGGCCTCGTTCATGGATCATGCGTGCGACCAGTTCCTTGCCGGTCCCGGACTGACCGGTGATATGCACCGGTGCCTGGCTGCGCGACACCTTGTCGATCATGGTGCGAAGTTTCGTGATGGCGGGGGAGTTGCCGGACATGCGGGCTTTTCCGCTTTTCTCGCCCTGAGGCAATTTCAGGGCGCTTTCAACAAGCTTGCGCAGTGCTGCCAGGTCCACCGGTTTGGAGATAAAATCAAAAGCACCCAGTTTCAGAGCCCGGACTGCGGTCTCGACATTTCCGTGAGCCGTGATGACGGCCACCGGAACCGGGTAACCCTCTGCCTGTATCCAGTCCACGAGTTCGAGGCCATCACCGTCGGGCAAGCGCATATCCGTCAAACACAGCTGATAATCATTTTCCCTGAGCATGCGGCGTGCCGTGTCAATGTCACCACAGCTGCTGGTCTCGATCTGCATGCGCTCGAGCGTCATCGTCAGCAGTTCGCACAGATCCGGTTCATCGTCGATTACCAGGGCGCGTGGTTTTGTCATTTCATGGTTCCCCAGCGTTGCGGATCCGCAAATACGATGCGAAAAGTGCTGCCACCGCTATCAGGCCGGTCATAAACCAGTGTGGCCCGGTTACATTCACAAAGTTCGCGCGAAATGAACAAACCCAATCCGGTGCCGCCTGCACGACCTGTCGCGAAAGGCTCGAATAGCTGATCATGCATTTGGGGCGGAATACCCGGACCGTGATCGGTGACGTCAAGAAACGGACGCCGGTTTCCGGCCAGGCGGCCATAGCTGATCTGAATGCTTTTGTCCGGCATGGCCAGGTTCGATGCGGAATCATTCAAAGCTGTTCTGACTGCATATTGGACAGCATTTTCGCAAAGGTTCCAGCAAACCTGTCTGAGGTGACTCGGATCCATACGCACTTCAAGGGGCTCGGTTGACAAGACTTCGAGCTGGCCTTTTTCGAGTTCGAGGGTGGAGTTAAATTCATTGACGAATTCAATAATCCAGCTCGACAGAGAGATCATTTCGGGCCGGGTCTGTTCCCGGCGGGAAAGTTGCAGGACATTTTCCACGATTTCACTGACCCGGCTGGAATTCTTTTTAATAATTTCGAGCAGGCGGCGTTCATCGCCACTGACCTGACTGGATTCGACGAGCAATTGGCCGGCGTGACTCAAGGCACCCACGGGGTTTCTGATTTCATGAGCAATACTGGCGCTGAGCCTTCCCAGCGCAGCCAGCTTGCTTTGTTGCACTTTCTCCGCCAGCAGGCTGACGTCCTCAAGAAAAATCAGTACCGGCCCGTCGGAGCGGCCTTCCAGTGGCGCAATATGTGTGTTGATCTGTGTCGTGCCGTTGGCCGACAGGAAACTGCTCATGGTGCCAAAACCCGAATCGCTCTGACGCCAGCTGCGCAGGACATTGTAAAGATCGGGTGACAAATCACGCAGCGAACGGCCGGGCTCACGTGTGGGCGCGCCGACATGCTCCGCAGCCGACTGATTGATCAGCCGAATGTTTTCAGCCTCGTCGACAACAACAATGCTTTCTCTCAGATTCTGGATGATGTAATCGTTGAGCTGTGCCAGGTTCGCCAGGTCGATGCCACGTTGATGTGCCAGCGCCTCACTTTCCTGCAAGCGTCGCGCCAGCGGGTGAGCGGCCAGCGCAATTATAAAAATTATCGCGCCGAGAAAGCCGGCGGGGATGAAGTCATTTGCCGGTGAAATGCCACTCGTGTATGACAAAAACTGTTCAGCGAGAATGGCGAGCGTGGCAATAGATGCGCCAAGAAATGCCAGCCGGTCGCGCAATGTCAGGCTGGCTGCGCCCACAAACACCACTAACAGTCCGCCGATACCACTGGAGATACCGCCGCTTGCGTACATCATGAAGGTTACGCCGACCACGTCCGCAATCAGCTGAACGGGAACCAGGTCCGAGGCTGTCCCGGGTGTTCGCCGCTGGGCTGCCAGAATAATTGCCGCGACCAGCGCATAGATGATCGCTGTACCGGTGAACAACTCGGGAAAGCGGCCACCGACGATCCGCGGATCCTGGTAGATCATACCGGCCAGCAGCAACGACAGGGCGACAAGCAGACGGAATGCGGCCACCAGCTGCTGCACGCGTTGCGATGTGTCACTACTGCGCGGTCGGCGGAGTTCTTCCGTCGAGGCTTTGATATTGGTTGCTAACGTGGGTTGAGCAGTCGCCATTAAATATTAAGGAACCTCTGATTTATTCTGGGCGAAGTAGATTGTGTCCAAAATGTCCAGATTCAAGGCGCGGATCGCACGTAATAGCTGGCTATTGCGAAGATTCGGAACGCAGAAGCTGGACATTTTGGGTGCAAGATACGAGTTCATGAATAGATTCAGAGGTTCCCTAAGTTCTGAAACCGGCCGCATGCCGGCGCCATTATGTCTTAATCAAGCCCGTCAAGCGTGAAGGGTGTCTCAGATTATCCCGGCAGACAAGTGATTGCCCTGGTATCCGGCTTGCAGATTGGCTGTCGAGGTTGGACTGGTAGGCCAATTGCCTCACAATACCGCCCGGTGCACGAAGCGCCGCTAATCTGCGGAATAATTAATGAATCTTCACGAATATCAGGCAAAACAGCTTTTTACGCGTTATGGCATACCGGTTTCCCGGGGTGAGCCCGCCACAACGCCGGCTCAGGCCATGGCTGCTGCAGAACGTCTTGGCGGGGAACTCTGGGTGGTCAAGGCCCAGGTGCATGCCGGTGGGCGTGGCAAGGCCGGCGGCGTAACGCTGGCGCGCAATTCCGACGAAGTGGGTGCAGCCGCTGCCGCGATGCTGGGTACGCAGCTTGTGACCAAGCAGACCGGCCCTGAGGGACTGCCGATTAGCCAGGTTTTTGTTGAGGCCGGCAGTGATATCGAGCGCGAACTTTATATGAGTATGCTCGTGGACCGCAGTCAGGAACGTATCGCGATCATGGTCTCCCAGGCCGGCGGTATGGATATCGAAGAGGTGGCGGTCAAAACACCCGAGAAAATCATCACGGTGGTGATTCATCCCGTGGCTGGCCTGCAGCCCTACCAGGCGCGGAAACTGGGTTTCAGTCTTGGTCTGAGTCATGAGCAGCTAAAGCAATTTATTCCGCTGGCCCAAAACCTGTACCGGTTGTTTGTTGAACTGGACGCGAGCCTGGTTGAAATCAATCCACTGGTCGTCGAAAAGTCGGGAAATTTGCTGGCGCTGGACGCGAAACTCAACATTGAGGACAACGCGCTGTTCCGGCAGCCGAAACTGCAGGCTATGCGTGATCCCACGCAGGAAGATGCCATGGAGCGCCGCGCCGCGGAGCATGACCTGAATTACGTCTCATTGGATGGAAACATCGCCTGCATGGTGAACGGCGCCGGGCTGGCGATGGCGACGATGGACCTGATCAAACTGCATGGTGGTGCGCCGGCAAACTTTCTTGACGTAGGCGGCGGTGCCACACCGGACAGAGTCGCCGCAGCTTTTAAGCTGATTCTTTCGAATGCGTCGGTCAAAGTCATTCTGGTGAATATTTTCGGCGGTATCGTGCGTTGTGATTTGATTGCCGAGGGCGTTATTCAGGCTGTGCGCGAGATTGACGTTGCCGTTCCCGTGATCGTCCGGCTTGAAGGGACCAATGTTGATCAGGGCAAAGCGCTGCTGGCACAAAGCGGTCTGGACATCACGGCGGCAGAAAATCTGACGGACGCGGCGCAAAAAGCCATTGCCGCCGTCTGATGCTCAATAAAAATTTTTCGGGAATATTTATTTCATGAGCATTCTGGTTAACAAGGATTCCAAAATAATTTGCCAGGGCCTGACCGGGCGGCAGGGCTCATTTCATGCGGAGCAATGCATCGAGTATGGTTCGAAAGTTGTTGCGGGCGTGACGCCTGGGCGCGGTGGCGAACGCCATCTGAACTTGCCGGTATTCGATACGCTGCCTGATGCGATTAGTGAAACAGACGCGACTGTGAGTATGATTTTTGTGCCCGCCCCTTATGCCGCAGATGCGATTCTGGCCGCTGCGGATGCGGGTATCAAGCTGATCGTCTGTATCACCGAGGGCATTCCGGTGCTTGATATGGTGCGGGCGAAAGCTATTCTCAAGGACTACGACTGTCGTCTCATCGGTCCGAACTGCCCGGGTATCATCACGCCGGGGGAATGCAAAATCGGCATCATGCCCGGGTTCATTCATCAGCCAGGCCGTATCGGCGTGATCTCTCGTTCCGGCACGCTGACTTATGAAGCGGTTTACCAAACAACGAATAACGGTTTGGGTCAGACGACTTGTGTGGGTATTGGTGGTGACCCGTTGCGCGGTATGAACTTTATCGACTGCCTCGAATTATTTGAACAAGATCCCACGACCGAGGGCATGATCATGGTTGGCGAGATCGGCGGTACGGATGAAGAGGCCGCCGCTCGTTATATTCGTGATCATGTCACTAAACCTGTCGTCGCCTATATTGCCGGCGTCACCGCGCCTGCGGGTAAACGCATGGGCCATGCGGGCGCGATTATTTCCGGCGGGGAGGGCACGGCCGAGGCGAAGTACGCCGCACTGGAAGAGGCGGGTGTTGCGACAGTTCGTTCACCCGCCGAGTTGGGCAGCGCCATGCTGGAGCAGCTCGGCTGAATTGTGAGGGC
>PVMS01136921.1_pt1 | contig 10457 bp, 10 predicted proteins | sample 1853461 | NCBI WGS metagenome assembly PVMS01 (sample SAMN08582032, study PRJNA380276) | Marine sediment metagenome, whole genome shotgun sequencing project. | isolation source: ocean sediment barecode stripped | collected 2017
GCTTTGATGGTACATCAGATAGCGCATGACATCAGCAACCGGAATATCTTCGGCCAACGCAGTTTGGCAAATGTTGCTGCAGCCTGCGCAGTAGTTAGAGGCGGTCTCCCGGGCGTACTGATCCAGAAGGTGCAGATCCCCAGCAGAAAGACTCGTCCTGCCCATTGCGGCCGCAACGTTGGACATCAGGATGGTAAGATTAGGCATCTGTGAACATACGCTGGCTATGTTGGGATTTTCCCAGACAGCCTTGAGTCTGGCCTGCTTATCCGTGAATCCCTTTTGGATAAAACTATCTACTAGTTTGGCTGCACTGGAAGAGCCAGAAGACCAACCCCCCTGGGTTTTCATGGCAGTTAAGCCGATGCCAGCCTCGGTGCAAGCCGCTACCGCCTCTTGCATTTTGCTCTTGTTCATGAACCTGTAATTGTAGGTCATCATGATGCCGTCGATCCAACTCAGTTTGGCCGCTTCCAGCATACATTTTTCCATATTACTGTGCGTGCTAAAACCGAAGAATTTGATCTTCGCCTCGGCCTTGGCCTTTTCGGCCCAAGCTCTGGTGTCATTATCGAGCTCGTCAATGGAGCTAATTCCATGGACGAAGTAGAGATCCACATAGTCTGTTTTCATTCTTTCCAGGGATCTCTTGAGCAATCGAGTCATCCCCCCCGGATCTCTTGCATCAGATTTTGTGACCAGAAATATCTTCTTGCGGGTTTCTGGGTATTTGCCAAAAAACTTGCCGACCCCTCTCTCGCTTCTCCCGCCCTCGTAGCAATCAGCGGTATCCCAGTAGGTAACGCCCCATTTTACGGCTTGTCTGAGCAGCAGCTGATTGGAAGGAATATCAAACATGCCACCCAGAGAGAGGGTTGAAACTCGTACTCCCGTTTTGCCGAAAGTCCTGGTGGGGACCACTGCGAGCCCTGTGCTGGAGCTGTCACTGATCTTACCCACTGTTTCTGTTGCGCCCAGAAGAGAGCCTACGGTAGCCGCTCCAGCTGTTTTGAGAAAATCCCGCCGCGTAAAGTCAGTTCTTTTCTTGGACATGTCCAATTCCTCCCATCACGCATGGCGCATGGCGTAAAATGGTCGATTCGTTGATTCGTCAAATCGAGAATTAGTTGATTAGAGAATTAGAAAATTAGTCAAATAGTTAAATCGTTCAAGCCGTAGAAGTCGTTAAAGTCGTTCAAATTGCAAGATCGCGGCTGAAAGCCGCTCCCACAGGATAATTTGTGACCTCTGACCTCTGTCTTCTGATCTCTGTCCTCTGCCTGCTGCCAGCTGAAAGTCCCGTCTCGCCGCGTCTCCGTGTCACCGTGTCTCCGCGTCGCTTCGAATCTGCCCTTACGCGTTAATTTAGCTACTCGGCAGCACCAGTGTCCTGCCCGGGCTCCTGGTCTCATTCTCCGCAGTAACCCGAATGGCTCTCTTGCCACTAACTGGACACTCATGTTCGCAAATACCGCAGCCGATACAAAGGTTCGGCTCCACATGGGGGAGTTGGAGCCTCACTTGAATTTCAACCTTACTTCCAGGTTCTCTATGCAAAGGCTTATTATCGGCGATGGTCACGCTGTCGCTGGTGTTTGCAGAAATTCGGAAACGCTGTTCTCGATGCCGACCAGCCGTCTTGATGTAATAGTCACCTGTAGAGAATTGGCCCGGCTGTAGATCGCTCTCAACAAATTCCAGAGTTTGCTTATCAGCTTTTAGAATGGTAAGAACACCACCTCTGATCGTGCTGAAGTGTTCTCGGGTAAAGATTGCCTTTGGGCTCACCGGGCAGTTCTCCTGGCAGACTATACATGGCCTGTCCATAGCCCAGGGCAGACATCGTCCCCTATCAACAAAGGCGGTGCCCAATCGGATTGGGCCTGCCCGGGCGTAATCTTTGCGACCAAGTTTTTCTTCCAGGGTTATAGGCCGGATTGCCGCGCTGGGACAGATGTGTGAGCAGGCAATACAGTTGAGCTGGCAGCCGCTGGTGCCGATTCGGAAGTTCAAAATAGGAGACCACAATCCCTCCAGGCCGCTTTCCAGTCCAGCGGGCTGAATGATGTTGGTGGGACAGATTCGCATACATTGACCACATTTGAGACATCGCGCCAGGAAATCAGGTTCAGCCAGGGCGCCAGGAGGACGAATAACGGAGGGGGGAAAGTTGTTGGGACCTACCAAGCCACTCAGACGAACTACTGGAATGGCCATAGCTCCTGAGAGAAAGGAGGTTAAAAAACTCCGGCGGGAAAGATCTGGCAGGGTTATCTCGCCGGCTTCAGAAGGCGCTGTGCGGTAGCTGACGATACCGTGTTGACAGCTTTCCAAACAGTTCATGCAGAGCACACATTCACTTATGCGGATCCTGTCGACCGGTTGGCAGGCCCCCTCGCAGTCGGTGTCACAAAGTTGGCATTGGCTGCATTCATCCGCACTTTTTCCTATTCTCCAGAGCGAAAACGTCCCGAGGACACCAAAAAGGGCGCCCAGCGGGCAGATGAACCTGCAGTAAAATCGGGGAACCTTGAGGTTCAAGAAGACCGCTGTGAGAAAAACGGCGCCGATCAACAAGCTACCTTGATAGTAACGCTGGCTAGCTGAAAGCCTCTCTGCAAGAGGCAAAAGCGTAAGGTTTATTGAACGATGGAAAAGAGGAATTGGGTCTAGCAGGCCGGTTTGCAGGGAGGCGGCAATCAGGTTTTCAGCCGGGAGTATCAGGCCGAGCCCCAGCCAAAGTCCGATAAGGGTGAATAAAATGGTCATAGCTTTCTTTGGGTTAGGCACGACTTTGAGCAAAGAAAGTAAAGCTAGACCTGCTAAACCAATGATAGCCACCACCATCGAGAGCTTAGGTCTGTCGGGAACGATTCTGAGCAGACGACCAAGCAGGCTGGAGGCAGCCGCTGTGAGCAAAAAAATAAGAAGGTAGTATTTGATGGCTTGGGCGGGGTGGTATTGATTGAGTCCGATTTTCTCAGAGGTACTTTTTCTGCGCCTACTTAGATAACCGACGAAATGATGCAAGGTGCCAAAAGGACATACCCAGCTACAGAAAAACCTTCCCAGAAGTATAGTCAAGACCACTGTTACCAGGGCCCAGAGGAGACCCCGGGAGAGCGACTGGGTGCTAAGCATGGTAGCCACTGCGACCAGAGGGTCGAGTTGCAGGAACCAGTTGACCGGCCAGCCCCGTAGTTGCCACCACTGCACCCCAATGGTCGTGACAATGCAAAACCAGATAAACAGAAGGAAGAAGAAGACTTGAGTTATGCGTCTGACCGTTACTATTCGCATTGTTCAATCGTTCAATTCGTTGATTAGTCGATTAGAGAATTAGTTAATTAGTCCAATGGTCTATAGGTGGATTCGTCAAATCGTAAATGGTGAATGGTAAACGGTAAACCGTTAAATACTAGGTTGTCCAATTTTCTAATTTTCTAATTAACCTAATCTGCCAGCTGCTTGCTGATAGGGTTCTACGACACGTTCACACGTACTGGACTGAGTGACTCATAATCGGTGGTGCCCAGCCCCGCTGCTTCGGCTTTGGTAATATAAGGGAGTTCCGCTGGAATTTTTCCCAGCAAGGTCGCGCCGAAGGCGTCAGCCGCCACCTGGTCGGTACTGACGATCATGGTGTTTGTCTGTTTCAAATCAGCCAATGATCCGCCGGTGGGGCCATTGGCAATCATGGTTGTGGTGCCGTCGAGGATGACCAGAGTGGGATTTACCATCATGGCCAATTCTGTAATGATGGTATTGATGTCTTGGTGGAAAATGTTACGTCGACCGCCTAAAAGTCCATACCAGTTTTTCATGGTCATGGAAGCGCCACTGCGGTGGTGATCCTTGACCGGAGCGATGCCGATAACCTTGTTTATGCCTCTGAATGGGTCCCACAGGAGCGGCCAGTTTCGAATCAGGGTACCGCTTGGGACCGTAGTTGGTCGGAAAGAACTCTCTCTGGGCAACAGCACTTTCGCTCCTGCCGAGTGGGCTGCCTCGGCAATGCCGGTTAAAGCAAAGCAACTTGCCGGATCATTTATTGGGTTGTCGGTGACCACCACAGAAGAAGCACCAGCCCTGTAACACAGACGGACTACTTCAGCGGTCAATTGTGGATTGGTTGTTGCCGAGAGGATTGGAGGGGTCGCAAAGGCAGCGTTTACTTTGAGCAACACCCGGTCACCTTTTTCAATAAAGGCTTCTATGCCGCCGACCCCCTTGAGCGCTCTACTGAAAGTCTTTATGCGGTCAGGGCCGGTTACGATGCTCATCCTGCCCTTAAGGTCAGGGATGGAGAAATCGGGCAGTGTCACCAGATCTTTTTGATTCGGGAGCGCGGCGGGACCGGTGCTGTCATAAAGCCAATAGCTCAGGGAGCAAGCAGTGGCAATGGAAATGGTTCCCTTGACCAGGCGCAGGAGGAAATCTCTCCTGTTTGTCTTGTTGTTTTCCTGCTCTTGGTTCACTGGCCAGCCCCCGCCAGATTTTGTTTCAACATAAGAGCAAGCTCCTCAGCATTCTGTCTATTTTCTGCACTGTGGACACCGGCCAGCATAACACCCTGATTAAAAACCAGTTCGAAGGTGTCCATAATTTCCACAAGTTTGGCTCCTGGGATGTCCATGCTGGTTCTTACCTCAGCGCCACCGTTGGCCAAAAGAAAAGAGGTGTAGGCTGTCACGAGTTCAGCGGCCTCAGTCTGGCTTTTTCGCTGAGATAGAAATGCGGTGAGCTCTGTGTCTGCCATAACATATTGGGCCGTGAAAATTGAATCGAACCTTTCAAAGCCGAAACCGTTGGTGGGTAGGAGTGAAATGCTATCCTCGCTGAAGTAAGGTGCTGGAAAATATGCCAGTTCTTTGATTATTTCGTGACTCACTGCTGTTTGGCGAACAAAATTGTCCCCGAATGAAAGCATGAGGTCAGTCATTCTTTCTTGAGCAACCGAGGAGATTATCTCCACGTAATATGGGCCATGAACAAAAAAAAGGCCGTTTTCGCTTTTGTAAGCAAAATCGCTCAACTCTATTTTTTTGGCCTCGTAACGGCGCTGCAGACTGAAAACAGCAAAAGACCCCCGGATGGAACCCATGTCGTAAACGAATGCTTCCATCCAATCCCCGGGATCTTCTTTTGCCGTGAAACGCTGGCTTGCAAGATGTATAAATCCTGCTGAAAGATAGAGCTCAGCCTTGCCGTTAATCTTGTTGGAGAGGTTTTCGGGTCCAAAGGCCTCTGCTGGAGTAAGTGCGGTCAGTGCGTCCGGCGCATACTGAATTAGGTCTGATGGAGGGCTGGACGGGGTAGTTGTCAGAGCAGGACTTTCTGTCTGAAATGTGCTGGGCTTGAAGATAGATGGGTTGTATTGGGACTGTTTAAGGAGAATTCCGCCAGAGATCAGCAACAGAACAATTATGATGGTGTAGCCAATGTAGATTTCGGTCTTGCTAACCGTTCGAGCCATCCGATTTCCACCGTAATGAACAATCGGGCTGCAGTTCATCGCGGCTATCCTTCGACAAGACCTGTCGACAAGCTCAGGTCGAGTCGCTCAGGACTAGGAAGCCGCTCCCACCGGAGAGGCTCGCCTGATACCGTCTCCGTGTTCTTGCTTGCGGACGTAAGTGATGAAATCTTCAACTCTGGTCAAAGAAAAGTCCAGCTCGTTGACGTAATTACCCAAAAGGGAGGCATGATGAGCATCGCTGTTGCAAAAAGTCATGATCCCCCTATCAGCGGCGACCTTTCTTGCCCTGATTTCAGCCTGGGCGTGCATGTTACTGCTGGCCACCTCCATACCATCGGGTCTTACATGTTTCAACCAGGATGGCCGGGTTTTGTCAAAGCGAAAAGGGTGAGCCCAGATGACTATTCCACCATGATGGTGGACAAGAGGGATCAGTCCCACTACAGAGCGCCAACCAGGAAGATTCCCATTTCCAGGACCGGGCAGGAAGACCAGGAAGTGTCCCTCAGGGCAGGAGTACTCTATTCCTCGGATTATGGTGAGCTCTGGAAACCTGTCTCGGAGTTCTTGTATGTCGGCCAGAGGCCACCAGACGTCGTGTTCGGTCAGAGCTATGCCCGCCAGTCCCGCCTCAAGAGCCTTGAGACACATTTCCTCCGCCGAACTTATGGAGCAGTCCGAGTACTCACGGGTATGAATGTGGAAATCGTATAGCATACGGTGAATAAGACCAAGTTATGGATACTGTGCTTGACTGATCGATGGGTTCGAGCGAGATCTTCCGAGATGCTCAGAGGATATCGCCGCTAATTACGGGCGAATTGTAACAGGTCAACGGTGGCTTGACTAGTGGCAGCGTTTTGTTTCGCTCCCATTGTTCCCCCCATTGCAGCAGACAGCTGGCAGCCCTTCGACAGGCTCAGGGCAGGCTAGCAGCGGGCAGTGTGCACTAGGCAATTCGCAATTCGAAATTACTTCCCTATGCCTTATCCCACAATAATGTCTTCTAGCCTTCTCTTGGGCACGTGGTGCAGCCCTTCACTATCGCGCCAGTACTTGATGTCACCCTCCGGTCCCACAGTTTCAAGAACAACAGTCTCTTTGGGCTTGCCCAGCGCCACAACCAGAAGTATCTCGAAATGATTAAGGATGTTGAGGGTTTTTCTGAGTCTTTCTCGGTTCACTGAACCTATCATGCAACCACCCAAACCCTTTTCAACCGCACCCAGTAGGATGTTCTGACACGCTATACCGTGGTCACAACCGAAGGATTTGCATATTTGTGTGTCTCCCAGAACAATGATGTACGCTGAAGGTCGCTCACCCTCACCCGGACCGGGCCAGTCCTTGAGGTAGCCGGCCCAGGCAAGATGGTGAAATATTGCGTCATTTCTTTCGGGTTCATTGGAGAGCATGTATTTGAGCGGTTGGAGATTACCTGCCGCCGCAGAAAGCCTTGCCAGCTCCACCAGCTCCCTTAAAGTCTCGAGCTCTATGCTGTGGTCTTGGTGAAATCGTCGATAACTTCTGGTCTTTTCGATTAAGTCTTTTATCATTATGATCTCCCCTTTCCTGAAGACACGGAGAAACGGCGATGGGGTGACGCGGCGATGGACGAAAAAGCCTTTGCCCTTCAATATGAGACATTACATGGCAGGTCAAGAAACGCAGATTATTTGGGGACGTCCGCGTCTCCGCGTCACCGTTTCTCCGTCTCGGTGTGCACTTGTGCCGAACTCACTCTATTAGTATGACATTAGAACACCATGGCACCCATGATGGCGTAAGCCAGGGCCGGCAAGAGATTTCCGGTTCGGATGGTCTTGAGTTCCAAAAGGTTGATACCTATTCCCAGAATGAGCAGTCCACCCGTCGCCGTTACGGCGTTCAGAACTTCGGGGCTCTGAAGAAATAACAGTTGTGAGGCCAGGAGTGTTATGGAGCCTTGCACCACAAAGACGGAAAGCGCAGAAAAGGCAACTCCCACGCCGAAGGTAGATGCCAGAGCTACTGAGGCAACCCCATCCAAGAGAGACTTGACGTAGAGGGTACTAGGATCTCCTGCAGTGCCGTCTTGTATGGAACCAACAATCATCATGGCACCGACAAGGTAGAGCAGAGAGGCGGAGACAAAACCCTGTACAAAAGAGGAAGAGTCGGAGCCTGAACGTGTTTTTAGCCATTCCCCTGCCCTTTCGATGCGCTCCTCGATGCGAAGGAGTTCTCCGGTGATTCCCCCCAATAAGAGATAGCCGATGGGGGCTATCATTTTTTCACCGGAAAGAGCCATTTTCAAGCCGATAAGTAGCACCGAGAGACCAAGGGCTTGCATGAGAATGGTCCGTATCCTCTCAGGCAAGCGTTTGCCGGCAGAAATCCCAACCGCACTACCCGCTAGGACGGCTCCGGTATTCACTATGGTTCCGATCAAACCTCTCTCCTATCACACTCAATTCATAGACTTTTTATGTAATCGTCAGTTTTTATTCGTGTTGCGGTAATAAAGCCTTCTCAAAACCGACTTCTCGAGAGAAGGCAGAAACAGGCGATAACCTATAATAATTATGTCCGTAAGACCAGCGCAAAATAAGGACTTCGTGTGTTCGACACAAAAAGTGATTATAATACAGGACCCAGTACAATAAGCGGTTCTTGGGAGAAGTGAAAAATGATTGCTCTGAGAGTTTTTTTCATTGCTCTGGCCATAACTGTCTCTGGATGTGCGCACCATCAGAAATTACCCCCGGAGAAGGTGCATACAATCTACCTAGCAGATGGAGAAGAAGGTGAGTTTCTGAATAGATATGCTCCTGTCTTCTTAACCTACGATTACCAGAGAGAGTACAATCGCATTGGTCGGCCGGCGGCTAGGTTCGATGAAAAAGGCGAAGAGATGATCTACGTGGATGCCACAAAACCGGTGATTTATTATATGGAACAAGAATTTTCTGCAGAAAACGGCAGATACACTAATCTGATCTACCGGACCCACTTTCCCAAGGTGCCCTTCAGCATAATCCCTTTTAACCTTACCAGCGGCAACAACGTGGGTGTCATAGTTGTCATAACCTTGGATTCTCAGCAGCGACCCGTTCTGGTCACTACTGTTGGCACGTGCGGCTGCTATGTTGTCATTGTACCCACAACCTACTTGCCACCGGAGAGTTTACCCGAGAATTGGCAAGAGACGACTCTTGAAGTATATGGGGAGAAACTGCCTTCTGTCCTGGACTACGAAAAAAAAGAACACCCTAAGCTGCTTGTACATTTGAGACCGGGTGTTCACCGGGTCATGGATCTGGAAATAGTTGACGTCAAAGACTTGTCAAATCCAGGAGGCTTTGCTGCTGTTCAGGCGCCGCTGGAACCAGTGAGTGAGCTGGAGAGGATTCCTCTGGACGGTAAAACTACCAGCTTTTATTACGACTATGGACCACAGAAAGGCCATGTGAAGCGTTCGATGAAATTCTGGGAAACAATTTTGTTGAGCTTGATTTCTTGGGACTTCTTTGTGGGAACGGACAAAGTCTATGGTGACAATGATAAGTACGAAAACCCCTTCTATACCAGCCTGAAACCATGGAACAGAAAGGCATCGGACATGTCTGATTTCGCCGGTTTTCTTCAGTTTTGGGGCTGGAGACTTTAGCAATTCATCAATGCACATTTCACATTTATCATCTTGCATTTTGGGTGAACTGAATTCATGCAGATCATCTCTCAATGCCCAATGAGATATGCGAAATGCGAGATTTGATTTGCTCGGGGGAATCAGGCGGCCAGCCACTGCTGCACCTTTTCCAATAATGCTGCCGTATCGAGACTTTCTATTTCACGGTAGGCTTTGAGAAAATCCTCTCCCTTTAACAGATAACATCTATCCGTGTGGAAGATGGCTACCACTACTCCGCGGGCTGTGGCCGGATCGTAGAGCTTGGCCTTGATGTAACGGGTGAACAAAGGATAAACCCGATCCCTGAGGAACCGCCACGGCTTTTCTTCGATAAGAGGGACTTCATAAAACAAGTGAATCGCACCGATTTGCTCGGCTACATCGAGTCGGTACTGGTTGTAGGACTCACCTGGAATGACCTCGAAAGATTTTGAAAGTAACGTTTCAAGATATGGCAGCATTGGCGATTCTCTCCCCACTCTCTTTCAGATGAAAGAGTTCTTCCACCCTTTTCTCTAACTTTAGCCTATAGCTTTATAGCGGTCACGGTGAAAAATGGATGGTGAGACAGGCACAGCATTTGCACTGGTCATCCTTCGAACTAAGCCTTTGTCCTCGTTCAGTGGCTGTTTATGCGGAACTAAGGCAACTCGGGTCTGTTGGAGAGCCGGGTGGAGTCTATAAAGCTGAACAGTTGGAGGTATGTTTTTGAATACCCCAGCGGTATCAGAAAAAAGGTCGCATTCCAGGGTCGAAGTTAGTTGGCCTGTTGTCCTTTTGACCTCTCAAGGTGCCACAGTAGCAGAGACAAAAAATATCGGTGCCAGTGGGGCATTTATTCTCTGTCGGGCCCAGCTACGTCCGAAAGAGAAGCTCAGGGTATATGTCATGGCACCCAATCGTAACTCTCTGAATATTTCTGCCGAGGTGGCCTGGTCAAATCCCCTCTGCTCCGAAGAAGACAGGCCTCCGTGTGGGGTGGGCCTCCGGTTCACCAGCATATCTCCTGCCGATCGCCAGTATCTCCGCGACATAATAGCTGTACACTATGGGAGAAAGATCAAGCGCATGGCAGAAAAGAAATAGGGGATACTCTATTCAGTGGCTTGTGCCACCGGGCGAGAAAGAAAACAGGGCGTACTCTGTCCTGCTACTCGGATTGATTCTCGGAGGAGATTATTTGCTCTGGATTGGCGAGGAAGGCACCAACAATAAATCCAAGCAGGCCCAGATAGGCAAAGACAACCTGCCAGTTTTCCGAAAATTGCCAGACGAGACCTGCGCCAACGATTGCTGGAATTCCGA
>PVMS01139415.1_pt1 | contig 10456 bp, 5 predicted proteins | sample 1853461 | NCBI WGS metagenome assembly PVMS01 (sample SAMN08582032, study PRJNA380276) | Marine sediment metagenome, whole genome shotgun sequencing project. | isolation source: ocean sediment barecode stripped | collected 2017
AATTATCGGACCTGAAACATTATGGGAACCATAAAATGTACGTCCACTTTGGTATTACCTTGTTTACCGGGTTTCATTAAAGGCATCTTGCCTATCATCCTTATGGCTTCCTTCTCTAACTCAGTTACTCAAGGGCTGTGCTAAAAAAGAATCGCTCCGCCTAGGGCGGAGCGATTTATATTTAAAATTGATAATTTTAATTCTCTACCTGGAATAGAATGGGCAATGCATACAAAACACCTACAGCCTTACCTCGCTGTCTTCCGGGTTCCATTTTAGGTAGTGCTTTTATTACTTTAATCGCTTCTTGTTCCAGACGTGGATGTGGTGCACGAGCTCTTACATTTACTACATTACCATTTCTATCGATCTTAAACTGCACAGAAATACGCTGTCGTCCTTCCAACCCCAGATCGTTTGCCAGATCGGTGTTGAATTTCTTTTGAACGAATTTCATCACTTTGTCAGACATACATTTTTTCTTTGCTGCGTTGTTTCCGGCTTTTTCACATCCGGGATAGACAGGCACATTCTCAATAACCGCGAAGGGTACGTCTGCAATTTCCTCTTCCACTTCTTCAATTTCTTCAATCTCAACGATCTCTTCCAATTGATCTGTTTCAGTAGACTCTATAATGGTTTCTTCAACTTCTGCTTCATCCTCAACTACCTGAATAACTTCCGGTGCCGGTGGTGGTGGTGGTGGTGGTGGTGGTGTTACCTGTTGTGTAATCGGAATTTCTTCATCCAGATCATCTCCAACATTCAATACATCTCCTGCGAGATCACTCCTATCGTATGTCTTCCATTCCACTGCTCTCCATGAGATCAAAAGCATTAACGCCAATCCGGCGAGAAGAAAAATACTACTCCATCTACTGAGGTCTGCTTTCGGATTTTTTTTCAGTTCCATAATTGAGAATTTATATTATTGCTAAAATATGTAAAATGAATTGTTTTTTAAAAAGAAAATCAATTTTTCAATAGAAATAACTTCTTTATTTTCTGAAAAATTAACCATCCCAGCAAAATACCGGCAGAATTTGCAATAATATCCCACCCATCTGCAGTTCTCGATTCAAAAAACATTCCTTGCAATGCTTCAATTATTATGCCATAAAAAAATATTATGAGCACTACCCACAACGATATGAGCCTATCCCATCCTGTCTTAGATAAAACAAAGAACAACCAAATAATAATAAGTATAGCAAATAAAGTTACATGCCCCAACTTATCGATATAAGGCACTTCCACTTTAGGAATATTTGTGGTGGGAAAAAGCAATAAAAAGGTTATGAATAAGCTATACGTTATCCCGATAAACTTCAAACTTTTAGCCCCCAATAACTTCCTTGTACCCTGCGTCATCTATAAGATCATCTAATTCGTCTATGTTCGAAATCTTTATCTTGATCATCCAGCCGTCACCATATGGATCGCTATTCACTTTTTCAGGCTCAGACTCTAATGTTTCATTGAATTCTACTATCTCCCCCGAAAGAGGCATAAAAAGATCCGATACTGTTTTTACAGCTTCCACTGTTCCGAAAACTTCCTCACGCTCCAGAGTTTCATCCAGTGTTTCTACTTCAACATATACAATATCACCTAATTCACCTTGTGCGAATTGAGTAATACCCACAGTGGCAATATCGCCATCCACTGAAATCCATTCATGGCCTTTTGTGTATTTAAGATTTGAAGGTACATTCATGATTATTAAGTTGTTTCGATTGTGTTAATTAGTTTCCAAAATTATATCTCAAAGTTATACCGCTTCGAATAGTTGTTTGCGGGAAGGCAGTTGAAATGGCATATTCAGAGAAGGTATGATCATAAAAGAATAAAGCCGTAAGATTCTTACTCAACGCATAATCTGCCGAAAATTGTAATCCATATATGGTTTGACCGGCGGTGGTTTGATTGTTATTACTATCCAGGTATCGAATCACCGTTTTATTGTCTCTTCTGGAAACATCGAGTAAAAAATTTAAATCACTCGTGACTATTTTTTTCTTACCTCCTAAATTTGTAGTTATTTTGAGGTCTTTGATCCTATATCCCATCCCGATAATTATTTCATCACCTTTTATCTCGGTCAATAAATTATTAGCAAAACTCAACGAGAGTGCTCTGTCCTTACGGAATTCGGCTAAAATTTTCACCGAATTCTGCATTTCAAAATCCACACGAACCAATGGTGTAAACTGCTCGATAAGGTTCACATTACTCAAAATTACCTCAGTTTTAAAATTGCCGGCCTGGTCAAAAGCCGTTGGGTCATTTTTATCAAAATCCAAATTGGTTTGAAATTGATTTACGGTATATGAAGATCTATATCCGTGCTGAATCGAGAATCTCTTGAAGTTTTGCTTAAACCATTTAATGTTCATTAGGCCCGTGTACTTTAGGTCCCAATTAGGTAGCGGAATATCCCTTAAAATACCCGTTTTTTCTTTAGAAACATCGCTTCCCTTGTAGGCAGATAAAAATGCCGGTAACAGAACGTTTTGACTTGCCTTTCCGAAACCAACCGGAAATCCTTCCTCATCCCTCGGGAAAGCAGTTGTACCATAAAAATCCTCTGCCAGTCTATCAGCGACCACAAGTCGATTACCTCTAAATGTATTGAAAGTAGTAGCGCCACTTTCAAAAGCCGTTTTTATCAATATGGTTGATATATTAAAATTTCCGAAGGTATAAGGTGTCAAGGAACGGTATAGGTTATCTTCAACTATGTAATTTTCGGCATAGCTTTCAGAATAAATTCTACTACCGCTAATATCTATTTTTAAATCGGGTAAAAGTTCAATATTTACTTGAGCATCCAATTGACGACTTTCAACTTCGGTATATTGCTCGTTGAATTCTGGATAAATGGTTAGCCATCCATTTCTAGCAGCTAATTCACGAATCTCCCCCTGACTTCCAAATACGAATCCAGATGTGGGTTTTAAGGTTCCTGCAAAACCTACTGAGGGTATATACCCGGGTAAGAAAATACCGTTGTTCTCCTGATAATTAAATTGAACCTTCTTGATCATGGTAACCAACCCTATAAGAGTATTGAGCGCTTTATCTCCTCCACTAACCTGGCTGCCTGAACCACTTGAACTACTTCCACCACGACCCCTTCCAAGAACAGAATTTCCTCGTTGTGCAATTTCAGTTTTATTGTTTTCAGTATCTTTTCCTTTTTCTTCGAGGCCCTTTCCACCGTCTCCGTCGCCTTTATCTCCACCAGAACCTGATCCTCCTTTATTACCTCCATTTTTATTCCTGGGTTTGCTCTTGGTGATCTTGGTAAGCCCAATGTAGCGATAAAAAGTATTCATATCTAATGTAGAATTAATTCTATGAGTACTTCCGTTTTGAATAGAATTTCCCAGGTTAAATGTTTCTGTCGAACCATCGGGTTGAGAAATTTGAATATTTGTGAACTGATCACTACTCTTCTGCCATTGATAATCTCCCTGGTATGAATAAGTCGCTCGTATCCACTTTAGGAACGGAAACTTGGCAGTGGGCAGATCGTAATTCAATTGAAGCGATTGGATGTGCTGATTCGGATCACCCACATCCCAGAAACCATCCCATATTCCTACACTATTATCAACTATTCCACCGTCTATATAATTTTTTACAATACGGTGATTGGCCGCGTTGAAATTAAATCGAAGTGATTTTGTCAAGTTATAATTGATAGTGTATTGCCAATCAAATAGGAAATTACGCTGAAACAACGTGGGAATTCCAATATTACCCTCTAATAAGTCCAATTCCCTAAATTTTTGTTCATTGTATTGTCGTACGATATTTGAACTTACCGAAATGTTGGTAGGCAGATAATTGAAATTAACGTCTTTTAAAAATTGCCAGTATTTTCCGGTGAATAACGAATCGTTCTTTTTAAACGGCTCAACAGGTTTTTGAATAAAGTTATAATTATAAGTTCCACCTACTCTTACATTTTGATCCAGAGACTCTTCAATTTCAAAATCGTTATGATCTATTTGATTATAGGAGTATGAAAAAGTCAAGTTTTCGATATCGTAAGGCATTGGTTTTACATCACCTGTACGGTTTTTTCGAACGCCTATGAAGTTGATACTTTGCCTCTTTGTATAATTTATAGATTGATTTTTTATACGAGCTTTTTCCTCACCACTAGTTGCTTCGTCAATCCGTTGTTGCAGTTCAATATCCTGGAATTCCGGATCGTATTTTGGCGTGATGGTTTCCTCGCCGATCCCAAAGTTAAAAGGCAATTGTACGCCCCACTTTTTTGGCAACATTTGACCCAGGTTAAAATTAGTAACTATATCATATAATTCGGAGTCTTCCAAACTTCTTTGATTAGGTCCTTGTTCAATAGACCCAAAACCAATGGTACTCTTTGCCCCTGTGGCGCTTACGCTGGCGAAATCTGCCAGGTTGGCATCCAAACTTCCCACAGCAGCCCAGCCTCCTTTATTGTCCAATTCAGTAAGACGCAACTCATTAAACCATGCTTCTCCACAAACATCGGTATTGACCTTGTTTCGTAACCCAAGCATAATAACCCGCACATTACCAAAACTCGGGTTTCCCTTGATTCCGAAACGATAGGATTCATTGGCATCGATTACCCCATCATCCGCAAAACTGATACCTGTTATCGGATCCGGATCACTAAGGCCCTCTCTACTTCCCAAAGCCAAAGTTTTTAGCTGTTGAAGTGCCGTCAGTGGGAATTCCAACCTGTTCTCGGCCGGCCAAACAATTTCGGCTTCAGAAGATGAAGGATTCGGAAGATTAGGAGAAACCGTTAGCGGAATCTCTATTTCATAAAAACTTGTATTTAGATCGGTCCCTAATCGTATGAAAGCAGCTAACTGCCCATCTAAAAGCAATGTTTCATTTTCCAAAGACTCTACGTGAATAAACATTTCCAGATTTTTATACTGGCGCATATCAACGTTAAAGTTCTTGAATACTGCACGCGCATCTTCGGGTTCCAGACCACAAACACGGAGCGCCAAGGACCGTTCATCTTGACGAATAATATTATTATTGTTATTTAACTCCTCTCTGAATACCCCTGGTGGACTAATATAATTGCTATTATCAATAACCCCGATCGCTTCATTTTCAAAAGAAGTTTCGTCCATAGAGTTATCTTCACCCGTCGCATCCAGGGTTTCGGTGTATCGTCGATAGTCCCCTCTATATAATTCTAAAGTTCCTAGACGAAGTACGGTTTCCTGACTGAAATCAGAAAGGAACATTCGCATGAAACGAATAGATCTAAAGTCTGAAATCCCATTCAACGCTTCATCAAAATCGCTCAAAGGAATTCTAAATTGTACCCAACGAACCGGGAGATCTCGATTGTCTCGGGTGGTAATCGTTATTTCTTTAACATCGGTAATATACTTACTATTATTTCTATCCATTCCCGGGAAGAGATCTACGTCATATTGAAAATAACTGTCTACCGTGTTCATGGTATTATCGCGGTTAATATCTTCGACATCGGGCTGTGCATTGTTTCCTCTATTGGTATTCGTAACCAACTCCGGTGAGTTCCCTTGCGTCCCGTTGTATTTTAAATAACGTTCCAGAATTGTTCCTTCAGCCTGTAAAAAGTATTGGTAATTATCGTTCGAAGGATCCTCTAAGCCACCAAAAGTTGGGAACTTGCTAGCTTCCTGAGCATCGGTCAAACCATCAAATCCAATATCCTGATTGGTCCGGGCATCCCCGGTGCTACTAAATGAATAAACCAACGCTTGATTAAGAGGTACTTTACCCCACTCGGTAGAAATAGTATTAAAATCACTGCCGTCCTCAGGAAGTCCGTTTTCGTATTGTTTACGACCATCTTTTAAAACATCTTCTGAAATATTTCCAAGATTGAATGAGAGTGTTCCTCCGGCATTATTCGAATTTTCAGGATAGATAAAAGGATCCATCAACCAAAACTGGATATATTCGACATTGGATCGCTCAAAATCGGTTGTAGTTAATTGTCTCAATACCCCACCAAAACGAGTTTCCGGATTTGGCAAAGTGTTTCCACCTGCCGCGACAGGGTTGTAATTATATTCCCCTCTCTGTGTTGGGTAAAACGCCAGATCTAACGTAAAAAGTGCCTGTGTTTGCCCTTGAATAATATCCTGTTCAGGGAAAATTTCATCTCTAAAAACCCGGCGTGTAAACGGTGAGGAAAGGTCTTCATCACTAATGCCGGAAGGTCGCTGACTACTATAGAAAACAGGATCGATAGTATACCAGGCAAGTTTGGCACGATTATAATTGTAAGCAAGGTCATTGTTGGACAACTCCCCTCCAAAACCAACAGGTGAACTCGACAGGGACCAGGTTAAGGGTGAACTAATATCGATGGCGGTTTGGGCTGCCTCAAAATCATCTACATAAGCGGTAGTCTTACCCTCAAAGTCTGATACCTTTGGAGCCCCGGGAAGTAAGTAAGCGAATTCACCACGTATAGAAACATTGGATTCTACATCGGTATCTATGCTCGGCAATTTGTTCACCAATCTTGTTAAAAACGGTACTTCGGTTGAATAGTTGGCATTAAAACCAAACATTGTATTATTAATGGGTTCATTCTGAAAAGCAGATTTTTGTGTCAATGGCCTCTCGTTCAAGTTTAGGAATGTTCCTCCCAATTGCAATCTATCACTAAATCTGTGCTGAACGTCAAATCCGGTAAATCTTTTGGTTTGTTGTCCAAACAAGGTATTGTTTTCAGTGGTAATATTTATAGGTGTGTTCGAATTCAACAAAGAAGGGTCCAGGATTTGAACACGTCCTAACTGATAATTGACAGTATAATCGACACCTTCGACCAACGTTCTGCCTCCGGCAGTGACAGTCACAGATCCTTGTGGAATATTGAAGGCTCCAATAGGGATACCGTCGGCCCCAGTAGATTTATACGATCCTCTTAGCTGAAACTTGTTCTTATCACTCTCCTCTTGTTCCGCCTGAGTCTTTGTAACACGGTACATCGCTCTAAACACATATTTAGCCTGGTTATCATTATATGTTTCCGTGATGTCATAATTTTGAGACTCTGCATTGGGTGGTGAGTCGAGCTTTAATTTGTTAAAAAGAAATTCGCCAAAAGGTTCGACGCTGGTAAAGACAATTCTACCATTTTGTTGGTCTACAGTGATTCCAGGATAGAAATCGAAGAATCCATCACCGCCTATTTGAGGATCATTATTAAAGTTCAAATTATCCAGGTTGAACACACGTAATAATGTGGCATCATTGATGTCTACCGGATCCAAATCACTGATAGGAGGATCCGGAAATGGTGTTCCCTGCACGGGCGTAATGTAATTTAACGGAGAAGGGTCAACATATAAAATGTTCATGCGAAAATCTTCTTGCTCCAATTGAAAAGCACCTATCGGATAGATGTTTTTCATCATAATATCCCAAACGGGTTCATTTACGATCGTGATGTTACTTTTTAATAGTTTTACAACGAGGTTTTGTGAAATTCCTATTTCGCCGTTTCCAATACCTCCACCTGAACCTCCCTGACCTCCTTCATTTCCCTGACCATTATTAAACTCGCCGGTATTGGCTTCTACACCGTCTGTCGAAAACTCACCTACCTGAAATACATTTCCATTTACGGTAAACTGAAAAGCCACTCCCAGAACCTCATCGTTATTCAAGCGTTGATTCAAGGAGATATATCCCAGCTGAGAATTAAGCCGATACTCGTTAGGTTGAAGTTTTCGCGCATTTTCCAAAGTAACGTAGTCGATCCCATCTCTCACAGGCACACCGCTAAAACCATCTTGAACAGTTGCAACGTCTCTTATGGCTTCATTTAAAATAGATTGTACACTGGGATCCTCTATTCCGAAGGGATTAAAATCGTTATTCGAGTTATCGGGAAACGAGTTTTTCGGACGATTGATAAATCCTCCCGGTGGAACGACCAAACCAATATTGGTAGGATCTGATTCTCCAATATCCTGAAGTGCCACAATATTTCGAACATCATTGGTGGAAGTGTTTCTGTTTGTTATCCAAACTTCAACCCGCGTAATCTGAACACTGGAATTAATAAAAGGATACTGCTTGAGTACCCGATCATAATTATCCCTGAAGTAATGTCCTAAAAAGAAATGGCGATTCTCATCATAATCCAAAGCGAATAATTCGTAATCTGTTATAGTGGCTCCTCCTTCGGCCCTTACCGATCTCGTTTCCGATTTTTGTTCAGAAAACACAGCTGTAATAGTGGTTTTACCAAATTGTAATTCAGTTTTTACCCCGAAAAGACTTTGTGCTCCTTGAATCAAGGTACTGTTAAGAGGCATGCTCACGTTACCTACTTCGATCTTTTGAATGATATCATCTTCGTTAGCGGTGTATTCTAATTTTATGACATTCTGAAAATCGAATGTTGATTGAGTATCGTAATTAGCAGTTACCTGAAGTCGTTCTCCTACCTTTCCTAACAAACTGAGGCTAATTCTTTGATCAAAATCGAATGATAAATTACTTTGATTTCTGGGTGAAAATGCCGGGTTGTCTTGTCTTGTATATAAAAGCCCCAAATCCATCTCAACCGTACCTTGTGGGATCACTTCGATAGTGTTACCCCCGAAAACCGTTTCAAAGAAACTGGAATTCACATAAAAAGTTGGCAGCAGATTTTTTTGTGCTTCTTCTGCACCATCTTTCCGACCATCTGCGGCATCTATCTTTTCTTTAAAGTAGGCCTTCATTTGTTCCCTGAGAATCAATTCCTCGTATTCCTCGGGAGTAAGAATGATGGGATAAGAAATAGTGAAGTCACCCAATGTTCGGGTCAGAATATATCTTTCAGTTATAGGGTCGTATACGTACAGATCTTGTATGCTAGGGGGAGTAGGTAAATCCAAACGGCCCATTGTAGACCCAGTTGATGTAGTATCCTGGGAGAAAGCGGATGTCGCCCCAAATAATATAACACCGAATAATATAAGTTTAGCTAAGCTATTTTTGTAATAGTAATTTTTTGCGATCAATTTTTACAAATTTTTTAAAGCTTCTTTAATAATGGTTTCAACTGCGGCATTCGGATTTTCTCTTAGCACCAAATCACATGCTTTTTCCGCATGTTTACGAACAAAGCCAAGTGTCTCCAAAGCTGATAACGCTTCATTTTTCATCGTATTGCTCGAAACGGCAGAAACATCCTCCAAGCCATATACTTTTAAAATCTTATCCCTAATATCCAAAACTACCCGCTGTGCTGTTTTGGCTCCAATCCCTTTAACAGATTGAATAGTGACTACATCCTCACTAGCGATCGCTTCCTTTATCTGCCCGGGTGAAAGCGATGATAACATTGTTCTTGCTGTATTTGCACCAACACCGGAGACCGAAATCAACAATCGAAAAATTTCACGTTCAATAATACTTGAAAATCCATACAATGTATGGGCATCATCTCGAACTTGCAGGTGCGTGAATAACCTGACATTTTCAGTGTTGGGGAGTTGTGAAAATGTATGCAGTGATATGTTCAAAAAATAACCCACACCATTACAATCTATTACAACGTCGGTTGGGTTCTTTTCAACTATTCTGCCCTCTAAATGGGTAATCATTCGTTCACTTCAGGTTATTGGTCCAAATATAGCATAAATATTTGCATCTGTTATTAATTACGAATACGAAAATGCCCCCATTTTTATATCTTTTTTCTATTGTTTTCTTCTATTTCATTCTTCTCTTTTTGTTGTGCATCGACCACTGCGATCGCAGTCATATTTACGATCTCTTCCACCTGGGCTCCCAACTGAAGAATATGTACGGGTTTTTTCATCCCCAGCATAATAGGTCCAATGGATTCAACCCCTTTTTGTTCTTTGAGCATCTTATAGTTGCTATTGGCCGAATCCAAATTTGGAAACACCAGCGCATTCACCTTTTTACCAGCCAATTTTGAAAAAGGGAATTTACTTTTCAGCATCTGTCCGTTCAATGCAAAGTCGGTCTGCAATTCTCCATCGACTATCATATCCGGATTCGATTTATGGAGTAGTTTCACGGCTTTACGGACTTTTGCCGCGTGTGGATCCTTTGAAGAACCAAAATTCGCATACGAGATCATTGCTATCACCGGCTTTAAACCGAACATTTTTACTGTATAATTGGTCATTTGAGCAATATTGGCCAGTTCCTTTGCAGTAGGGTCTATATTAATGGACGTATCTGAAATAAAAATGGGGCCTTTGCTTGTCAACATTAAATTAGTAGTTGCCACCCTGTCGACTCCATCAAATTTACCTATGGTTTCCAAAACGGGCCGAATTACAGTGGGGTAGGCTCGGGCGTATCCCGAGATCATTCCATCGGCGTCCTTTTCATTCACCATCATGGCCGCGAAATAATTACGTTCCCGCATGAGCCGCTTTGCGTCGAACAATGT
>PVMS01080049.1_pt1 | contig 10455 bp, 8 predicted proteins | sample 1853461 | NCBI WGS metagenome assembly PVMS01 (sample SAMN08582032, study PRJNA380276) | Marine sediment metagenome, whole genome shotgun sequencing project. | isolation source: ocean sediment barecode stripped | collected 2017
AACCCTGAGGCCCTCTTTCCCCAGATATAAGATGGGATATACGACCAGTTGGCCCGGCCCGTGATAGGTGATGTCTCCCCCACGTTCCACATGGACAATTGGGACGCCCCTCGCTGTGAGAAAAGACTCCGAAACCTTCAGATGGGTCCGTTCACCTCTTCGGCCAAGGGTAAAAACGGAAGGATGCTCCAGGGACAAAACCACATTTCTGTCAATGGTTGCGTTCATTCTTGCATGGACAATTTCCAATTGAAGCGCCCTCGCTTCTTCATAGTCCATCAAAGGAATGTCTACATACAACCATTTATTATTACCCATCACACCAACCCAAAATTTCTTTGATCCTTTCCCCTTGCACCTTGCGCCTTCAACCGTTATTTATCCCGTAAGGCAGGGGCTCCTGGCCGCAGTCGTTTCATCAAGCCTCCGAACTTTGCACTGCCTTGGGGCATCCTGCAGGAACTCCGGGTCTTTCAGCGCTTCGTCCGCCAGGGCCTTGCAGGCTTCGATGAATAGGTCAATGTCCTCCTTGCACTCCGTCTCCGTCGGCTCAATCATGATCGCACCATTGACCACAAGGGGGAAGTATATGGTCGGCGGATGAAAACCACAATCCATGAGACCCTTGGCCAGATCCAGGGTTGTGACCTTATGGGCTTTGAGAAATTTATCGGTAAAGACGCACTCATGCATACAGGGCCTGTCATAGGGAAGGTGATAAACCTCCCTTAATTTTTCTTTAATATAGTTGGCGTTCAATACGGCGAGCTGGCTCGCTTTTTTTAGGTTATCGGGTCCCATACTTAAGATATAGGCGTATGCCTTTAGCATGACCCCGAAATTACCGTAAAAGGCCTGCACCTTGCCGATGGATTCCGGATACTTTTCAGAGAAGATATATTGGCCCTTCTCTTTGACCACCCTGGGCAGAGGCAAAAAGGGTTCAAGCTGCTCCTTGACACATACGGGCCCGGAACCGGGGCCCCCACCGCCGTGGGGTGTGGAAAAGGTCTTGTGGAGGTTCAAGTGCAGGATATCCACCCCGATCTTTCCCATATGCACGATACCCATGACGGCGTTCATGTTGGCACCGTCACAATAGACCAGCCCACCCTTAGAATGGACAATCTCGGCAATCTTTCTGATATTTTCTTCAAAGAGGCCGAGGGTGTTCGGATTCGTGACCATAATGCCGACCGTCTCTTCATCCATGATTCGGGCGACGACCTCCTCGGAAAGAATCCCCTGCTCATTAGATTTAATGAGCACGGGCCGATATCCGCAAAGGGCCGCACTCGAAGGATTGGTACCATGTGCGGTGTCCGGAATGAGTATTTTCGAACGACCACTGCCCTGGCGTTTATGGTGGGCGTGCATGAGAAGCATCCCCGTGAGTTCACCCTGGGCACCCGCCGCAGGCTGAAGGGTCACGGCGTCCATACCGGTAATTTCCGCCAACATCCCCTCCAGTTCTTTCATTAACCTGAAAGCCCCTTGACATAATTGATGAGGCAGCAGGGGATGAGCGCCGGCAAAACCAGGAAGGGCCGCCAGTCTTTCATTAACTTTCGGGTTATATTTCATGGTGCAGGACCCGAGGGGATACATGCCGGTGTCCAACCCGAATTTCCGTTGGCTGAGCCGTGTGTAATGGCGGACCACGTCCATTTCGCTCTGATCAGGGATATTTGGACCTTCGGCTGTCAAGTCTTTAGGCAGCGGGCTGGCCTCGACATCGCGCCGGGGGAGGGAAAATCCTACTCTCCCCTTCTTTCCCTTTTCCCAAAGAAGGGGCTCATTAAAGACCAGCCCCCGGGCACCTAAAAATTCTTTCATGCTTTGACCTCCCTGACCAGGATGTCCATCTCTTCTTTTGAAATGGTCTCCGTTACGCAGAAAAGATAGTGGTCGGCCAGATCCGGATAAAAGCGGGCCAGGGGAAGGCCCGCCACGATCTTTTTACCGAGCAGGCGCTCGTAGGTCTGCTCAAAACCGGCCTTAGAGACCACGACGAATTCATTGAAAGTGGGGGCTTCAAAGGGTATTTTGAATCCTGAATGTCTCAATGCCTTTTTCAGATACTCGGACTTGTCATGGTTGAGAAGGGCGAGTTGATGCATACCGGTGCCCCCCAATGAGGCCATATACATGGCCGCCGCCAGGGCACAAAGGCTGTTGTTGGTACAGATGTTGGAAGTCGCCTTTTCCCGCCGTATGTGCTGCTCCCTGGTTGCAAGGGTTAGGACGAATCCTCTCCTCCCTTCCATGTCTGTTGTTTGCCCCACCAACCGTCCCGGCATATGGCGGACATGTTTCATTTTGCCGGCAAGGATCCCTAATCCCGGCCCCCCGAAAGAACTGGGGACCCCCAGGCTCTGACCCTCACCGCAGACAATGTCGGCGCCCATGCTTCCGGGGTTTTTGAGAAGCCCGTAGGCAAGGGCTTCAGTAAAGGAGGTGACAAAAAGGGCCGACTTTTTGTGGGCGTTTTCCCCGAACTTCCGGAGATCCTCGATACATCCGAAGAAATTGGGCGACTGGATCGCAACAGCGGCCAGATCCTCAATTTCGGTGACCGGCGTAGGATCCGTAAGGCCGGTTTTGAGACCGGGCAGTTCAACAAGCTCATAATCGGTCGGTTCAAAATAGGTCCGAACCACTTGCCGATGCAGGGGATGGATCAGAGTCGATATCGCGACTCTCTTCCGCCCGGTGATGCGGATGGCCATGAGCAAGGCTTCTGCCAGGGCGGAAGCGCCGTCATAGAGCGATGCATTCGCTGTTTCCATGCCAAGAAGCCTTGATATGAGGGTTTGGTACTCATAAAGTCCCTGAAGCGTTCCCTGGCTCATTTCCGGCTGGTATGGGGTATAGGATGTCGAAAATTCGGAGCGTTGAAGAAGGTAAGCTACAGTTGATGGGATGTAGTGTTGGTAGCTGCCTGCTCCGATGAAAACCTTGTACCCCGGGGGAGTTCCCATGGTATCGGCCAAAGCACCCATCATGTCCACCAGTTCCCACTCTGTAAGAGGTCCTGGTACATCGATGTCGTCACGGCGACGGCAGTCCTCGGGGATAGTGGGAAAAAGTGCCTCAAGGCTCTCCGCTCCCACCACATCGAGCATGGAAGCAATCTCTTCAGGGGTATGGGGTAAATACCGCATCTATTCTTTTCCTTTCAGGTATTCGACATAAGCATCCCGGGTCATCATGGTTTCCAATTCGTCAGGTGCAGAGGGTTTTATTTCGACCATCCAGCCATCACCGTAAGGGTCCTGATTCACCAGCTCAGGGGACCCATCCAGAACGCTATTAACGGTTAGAATTTCTCCACCGATCGGTATGCAAAACTACGCGACGGCCTTGACCGACTCCACGGTCCCGAATTCTCCTCCTTTTTCAAAACGATTCCCCTCCCGAGGAAGTTCCACAAAAACGATATCACCAAGTTGATCCTGGGCATAGTCACTGATACCGATCCTTATAGCTTCTCCCTTTGGCAGGGCCCATTCGTGGTCCTCGGTATATCTCAAATCTTCGGGGAATTCCAACTCCTGGGTCTCTTTCATAATTTTTCCTCCTCTTCACGATTCCTTTGCCCTCAGCCCTTTGCGCTATGCTCTCTACGCTTCTGTCTCCTGTATTCTGGCTCCTGGCTCCTTGCTCTTTCACACCATTAGTATATGATACTAAACCGGTGAATGTAAAGAATCCGCACCATGGATCCTGGAAAGGAATGAGAAATGCCTATAAAAATGACCATCATCGGAGCGGGGCCCGGCGGTTATGCGGCCGCCGCCCGTGCCGCCCAACTGGGTGCCGAAGTGACCGTCATCGAAGAGGCCCATGTAGGAGGAACCTGCCTGAATTTGGGGTGCATCCCCTCCAAGGTGATGATTCATACTGCCGAACTTATAGAGCGCTTTCACAAGGCCCCTCAATGGGGCATTTTGGCGGAGGGAGAGGCCCGCGTCGATCTACAGAACCTAATGGCCCGGAAGAGACAGGTGATTGAGATCCAGAGGGAAGGCATATTGAAGCTCTTCAAACATCATCGGATCCGTTTTCTGAGGGGGCGTGGAACGATAAAGGGTTCAAACATGGCGTCAGTAACTCTGGAAGACGGCAAGACCCAGGACGTGCCCTGGGACAGGTTACTCCTCGCCACGGGATCACAACCCCTGGTCCTGGAGACCCTCCCCTGTGATCACGAACGGGTTCTTGACAGCAATGATGCCCTCTCACCGAATGAAATTCCCGCGTCACTGTTGATCGTTGGAGGGGGTGTCATCGGATGTGAGTTCGCCTTTGTTTATTCATCCTTCGGCTCCCGCGTTACCGTGGTGGAAGCCCTTTCAAGAATGCTTCCCCTTCCATCCGTGGACCCGGACATTTCAAAGGTGATTCAAAGGGAAATGAAAAAACGCAAAATTGCATTCATGGTCAACGGGGTTGTAGAAAAAATCGAGCCTGCCGAAGATCAGATCCGCGTCACCGTTGGACCCTTTTCATCCGGTTCTGAAAAAAAAGGGGGAAATTTAGAAAAAGCCGTAACAGTGGACGTGGACAAGGTGCTGGTCTGTATTGGTCGGCGCCCCAACACCACCCATCCGGGTTTCGAAGAGACCGGCATCAGGCTGGATCCCAGGGGGTGGGTCCGTGTCAACGATCGCATGGAAACCAGTGTTCCCCATATCTATGCCATCGGTGATATGCTCGGCCCTTCCAGGCCGATGCTGGCCCACATGGCTTCAGCCGAAGGCCTCGTTGCGGCGGAAAACGCCATGGGGGGAAGCCGGACCATATCCTACGATGTGGTTCCCGGGGTCGTTTTCACTTCTCCCGAAGTTGCCGATGTGGGTATGACTGAGACCCAGGCCATGGAAGCGGGGTACCAGGCACGACCGGAAACGGTTCTGATTCGAAACCTTGGTACGGCCCAGGTCATGGGCCTTATTGAGGGTCAGGTCAAGCTCGTTTGGGACGAAAAGTCCGGTCTGATTCTCGGGGTACATATGGTGGGATCCCGCGCTAGTGATCTCATCGCCGAAGGGGTTCTGGCAATCCGAACGGGTGTGACGGTAAAGGAACTGGCCGAGACCATTCACGCCCACCCTACCCTCGCCGAGGTCATGGCGGAAGTCGCCCAGAAGGCCTTGGGTAGACCCATACATGGGTGAAAGCCTTTCAGTATTCCAAATCATACTGAGGTGTACTATTTTGAGTACATTTCACAGCGTCTAAAAACCCCTCTGCCAACCAATCCATAGGAATATCGAGGGTTGATAATCCCACAACTCACGGAAAGGTGTATTTCCTCCAAACAGGCCCCACCAACCCGCCCGATGAAAAGATAGTAAAATCAAGCAATTGCCCCAGAGATACACCAGAATCATTCCGGACGAGTGATTTCGCATCCTGATCGAGAAGATGACGGGAAGACGCCTATTCAGGATGGAAACGAGTTTGTTGTAACCGGTCTATCCCATGGCACAGAATCTGCTATGAATCCTTACTAGAAGAGTCCAAACCTTTTTGGTTTTTTACACCACACCGGGATTCCTGAGGAAAAATTTCGCAGAGTTCATCAGGAAGGACCCTTAAAATAAGGACAGACGATAAGAAGCCCGCTCACTAAGGCCAATCGATTTTAATGGTAAAGAGAAACTCGAATGTTTGATGCGGTTACCAAAGAGTTCTATGAGAACGGACAGGTCATCTTCGCGGAAGGGAGCTCGGGAGACTGGTTCTATATCATGATGTCAGGTTCAGTGGAAATTTCCAAAACGATCAATAGCAAGAAGTATATCATAGAAATGCTCGAAGAGGGTGACCTGTTTGGCGGGAGCAGTTTTCTCGGTATGACCGATAGGCAAACAACCGCAATCGCTGTAGGCAAGACCACAGTCGGCATAGTTGACCGAACACCTCTGGATGAAGAATTCAACAAACTCTCAGCAGAATTCCGTGCAGTTCTACTGACCACTGTCAAGAGTTGTAACAAGGTCATCGGCAGGGCTAGTGAGTTTACTATTCGAAAGCACCCCCGCGTTCAAAAGACCCTGGCCTTGAGCTATCAGGACCACACCGGCTTTGTCAAGGCCTACTCCGGCAACATCAGCCAAGGAGGGCTATTCATCAGAACCAAAAAACCACTCGAGAGGGGTGAGGCGTTTTTACTCAAACTGACGTTGCCGGGCATCCCAAACACGCTGAACATCAAGTGTAAAGTGATGTGGGTAAGAAAATCGCAGGTAGATATCAAACGCCCTGCCGGAATGGGCGTCAAGTTTTGTAAAATGGGCTCCGACGATTACACAGTTCTGAAACAATACCTCAAAACGGTATTGGGACAATCTCGTTAGAGAATCGCTACGCTTCTTCAACCTTTCTCGTTTATGCCGACCATGTCCCACAAGTTTTTGCTGGACACTCCGGTTAGAAAATAAAAACTTCAGCATTCGAAATTCCGTGTTCGAAATTGGCCTCTTGCCGTCGTTCGTGTGCCGTGACTTGCCTGTATGAACCCATGGGTAAATGTCCCTATTCCCTACCATCTTTATAGACATAGAATTAACCCTATAGTTGCATAAAATTTTACACCCGACCTAGACCGCTGCGACGAAAATCATTGCCAGTATTGGCTGATCCTGGATACTGGTTCCTAGATACTGGATGTTTTTGGATTTCACTATTAATGCATTCCTGGATATCCAGCATCTAGTATCAGGCATCCAGCATCTGCCCAGAAAATGCAACCATCTCAGGCATATCTGCGATGCCGGTTGAGGCGTTTTTATGCAACGTTAGGGTTAAGCCTTGAATAGCGGTAGTGTTTCAGTTTTACCTTAAGATTTCGAGGTGATACCATGTCCCGGCGTCCCGTCTCATAGATATCATAGCAAGCCATCCTTTAATAAACCCAAAGGTATAATTATAATTTGACACCTGCAATGTAATCATATATACGTCAACAACAGTGTCCCAACGTCAATCGAATAATGACAGTGGACTTCTCCACCGCGTTTGAATAGCGACGTTTTTGAAATCTTCTCCAGGGCAGTAGATGCATAAGTTATGCAAATATTGTCGAACCTGCAAACATATACCTCTCCTTTCGTAGAAGAAAGGTTAGATAATAATTCATGTCCATATAGTGCGTTTTCTTCGCACTCATTGATAGACTAATTTAATTTTGGATTATCTGGCCAAAAGTTGGGACACTTTTGAGTTCCACACCTTTATGGATCCAATAAAAGAATCCAGACTTTACACCCAAAAAGCCCTTTTCAGGTACTGCATTTTGGGTCGAAAAGACCAAACACCCATGTGAGTTAACCCACCTAGATAAACCGCTTAACGGAAGGATGGAAAATGGCAACGATCCTGAAGGAACGTTTAATAGAGACCGACGTCCTCATTATCGGCGGGGGGATTGCCGGCTTGATGTCCGCGATCAGGACTGCCGAGCTTGGAGTCAAGGTCGTTGTAGCCGAAAAGGCCAATACCAATTTCAGCGGCGCCGGGGCGACAGGCAACGATCACTTCATGTGCTACATACCGGAGGAACACGGCCCGGACGTGGAACCCATCGTCGATGAATTCCAACTCGGACAGCAGGGAGGACTCCGGAACCGAAACTTTATTCGGACCTGGCTGCTGAGATCTGAAGAGATCATCAAGCTGTGGGACGACTGGGGTATCCCCATGAAGTACAACGGGAAGTACGAATTTGCGGGGCACGCTTTTCCCGGTCAGCCCATTCACCACATCCATTATTCCGGAAAAGATCAGAAAAAGATCATGACCGAGCAGGCCCTGAAAAAGGGTGCCGAGATTGTAAACCGGGTGATGTGCTTTGATCTCATCACCGATGGGGAAGGGGTCATCGGCGCGGTCGGGGTCAACACCCGGGAAGACGAACTGGTCATTTTCAAGGCGAAATCGGTCATTATGGCGACCGGATCGGTGATGAGGTTATACCCTGCCTCAACCACACCTGCCTGGATGTTTAATACCCGGCTTTCCCCTACCTGTGTGGGTGATGGCAGGGCGATGGCCTACAGGGCCGGTGCCGAGCTTGCCAGCATGGAAATTCCCGTCTTTCGATGCGGACCTGTTTATTTTGCCCGGGCCGGGAAGGGGACTTGGGCAGGCGTTCTGAGGGGCCCTGACGGAAAACCTGTTGGCCCCTTCGTCACCGAACCGGATAATAAATACGGGGATCCCGTGGTCGACGTGTACCAGGACGTTTTCATGGAGTATAAGCGTTCAGGGCGTGGGCCTGTTTACATGGATTGTAAAGGCCTCTCAGACGACGAAATGGCGTACATGTACCACTGGCTTCGAAACGAGGGAAATGTGGCTTTACTGGATCATCTGGAAGCGGAAGGGATTGACCCCAGGGATAAACCCGTTGAATTCCGTTCCTACCACTATGAGCTGTTCCCAAGGGGGGGCGTTTACTATGATGAGACGGGCAAGACATCTCTTCAAGGCCTCTATGCTGCGGGCGATGAGATATTCGGCGGCATATCGGGAGCCGCGGTTTTTGGATGGATTGCAGGAGAAAATGCCGGCCATAGGGCAAAAGATATTGAGTTGGCTTCAATAGACGGGGCAAAGGCCAAAATTGAAAAGCTAAAGGCCAAAATGGAGACGATTCTCAATCGAAAGGTTGGGGCCACCTGGAAAGAAGCCAATATCTGTCTCCAGCAGATCATGTTCGATTTCACGGGCGAGGTTCGGTCAGAGACCCTTTTGGATGCCGGCCTTATTGCCCTGAGGAGATTGAAAGTGAAAGCCCATGATAGTCTCATCGCTGACAACCCCCACGATCTCTGTCGCTCTTTGGAAGTGATCAATCTCCTGGATGTGGGGGAGCTTATTTTTATTACGGCCAGGGAGAGGAAAGAGACCAGGGGGAAACACAAACGGCCTGACTATCCGTTCACCAATCCTCTGATGGCCAAAATGATCGTAGTGAAAAAGGTGAACGGGGAACCTGTAATGGAATGGCGATCACTTAAAGGATAGGGGGAATTTATGCCGCCGGTCATCGATGAGAAGTTATGTATAGGTTGCGGTAAATGTGCCGACGCCTGTCAATGTGATGTGTATTTCGGTTACGTAAATGGCGAGAATGCCAAAGTGACCTATCCGGAAGAATGCTGGCATTGTAACGCCTGTGTGTTCGTCTGTCCGGTCGAAGGGGCTGTAACACTGCGAATCCCGCTTCCCATGATGGTCCTTTATCAGGACAAGGGCGGTTAAGATGATGCCTTTTACAGAACGTGAATTTTTTCAAACACGAAAGTAGGAGGCATTGATTTTGCTTATAATCTACTAATCTGGTTTTAAAGGGGGAAGAGATGAAGATTGACATTCATAACCATTTTTATCCAACGAATTTTTTAAAACAACTCGAAGAGGAAGGCGCTGGACTCGGTCTCTCTTTTGAAACCGATGACTGGGGCCGTAGGGTCATGCTCCATTACGGGGCCCGGATACTGACCATCACAGAACCGATGTATACGGTTGAAAAACGGTTGGAGGATATGGATGCAGCGGGCATCGATGTCCAGGTCCTGACCCTTTCCGCTCCCAGTGTAGACCCCTTTCCTGCCGATGTGGCAGTCAGGCTGTCACGCTCGGTGAATGAGGAAATTGCCCGGATCTGTCAGGATCACCCGAAGCGGTTCATGGCCCTGGCCACATTACCTTATCTTGATCCGGATCTTGCAGTGAAGGAACTGGAATATTGTATTGAAGAATTAGGACACAAGGGGGCCTGCATCGGATCGAATATCAATGGCATTCGGTTGGATGATCCCCTCTTTCATCCCTTCTATGAGCGGATGAATGAATACGGCCTGCCAATTCACATTCATCCCCGGGGCCCGGTGGAAGCTGAAACATTTAAAGATTATCGGATGGGACCCATGCTTGGCTTCGAGATGGACCTTTGTGTAGCGGTGGCTCGCCTGCTTTTTAGTGGACTCCTGGAAAAGTACACCAACCTCAAATTCATTGTCTCACACCTGGGCGGGGGGATTCCTTTCCTGTCGACCCGAATCAACGACTGCTACAATGCCTACCCCGAATGCCAGGTCAATATCACTACCGAGCCTTTAGAACAACTGAAGCGCATCTATTATGACACGGTGAGCTTTTCCGAGCCGGCTCTCATGTGCGTCTATAACTTTGCCGGCCCCGGGCAGATGGTCCTGGGGTCGGATTATCCCCATGTCATAGGAGATATCCACCGGGCCGTCACCTCCATCGAGGGACTCTCCATCCCGGAGAAAGAGAAAGACATGATCTTTTCCGGCAACCTTTTGGCCTTAATGGAGCGCCGGAACTGAGAACAGCAAGAGAACTCGAAATAAGGTTTGAGGGACTGAGAGCTAAGGCTCCTATTCCGGAATGCCATCGTCCTGATATGGAACCGGTCAT
>PVMS01010255.1_pt1 | contig 10454 bp, 4 predicted proteins | sample 1853461 | NCBI WGS metagenome assembly PVMS01 (sample SAMN08582032, study PRJNA380276) | Marine sediment metagenome, whole genome shotgun sequencing project. | isolation source: ocean sediment barecode stripped | collected 2017
AATCTGAATCACAAGCATCAGCAGCACAGGCCTCAAGAGCAGCAATATTATCTGCATTCCATCAATAGTTGTATCAGTTACAGAACAATTTGTTAAGTCCGGTACTGTTGTATCTTCTAAGGTAAGTGTAGCAATTAATTCTATTGCATTACCACACTCATCAGTTACGGTATAGGTCACGGTAATTGTTCCACCTTGTCCACAAGTTGAAACAAGATTCGAGAAACTATAGTCAGATGTTACCTGACCATTTAAATCTGAATCACAAGCATCAGCAGCACAGGCCTCAAGAGCAGCAATATTATCTGCATTCCATTGGTCAGCAATAGCTTCATTATCGTCACCAGAACATTCAATAGTTGTATCAGTTACAGAACAATTTGTTAGATCCGGCACTGTAGTATCTTCTAAAGTAAGAGTAGCAATTAAATCTATGGCATTACCACAATCATCAGTTACGGTATAGGTCACGGTAATTGTTCCACCTTGACCACAAGTTGAAGCAAGATTGACAAAACTATAGTCTGAAGTTACCTGACCATTTAGATCTGAATCACAAGCATCAGCAGCACAGGCCTCAAGAGCTGCAATATTATCTGCATTCCATTGGTCAGCAAAAGCTTCATTATCGTCACCAGAACATTCAATAGTAATATCAGTTACAGAACAATTTGTTAGATCCGGCGCTGTTGTATCCACCACAGTAATAATTTGATCAGCTGTTGTAGTATTATCACAATCGTCGGTCAGTGACCAAGTACGAGTAATAACTGATTCGTTAGCACAAGCACCAGATACAACACTATCAGTGTAAGTAGCTTCAATAGGAGTAGAGCAAGCGTCATCTTCATCAGTTACATCACCAGTTAAGGTAAGATCTTTATCATCTTGATCGCATTCAATTGTGATATCGGTAGGTACCGTAAATGTAGGTAGAGTAGTGTCTTCTATGGTGAAAGAGGCAGTTGTGTTACTTGAATTTCCACATACATCCGTAGCTGTAAATTCAACGGTTGCAGAACCAGTAGCACCACACTCATCAGAAAGCGCACTAAAGTCGTTAGACCAAATTGCATAAGAACAAAAGTCAGATGCTACTGCACCACCATTTGATGCAAGCCATGCATTTAATTCAGCTGAATTTCCACTACCATCACACTCAACAGTTAAATTACTTGCTGCAGTACTGATAATAGGATTATCGTTATCATAAATATTAATTACCTGATCAGTTGAAGTTGAGTTCCCACAATTATCTGTGACAGTAAATGTTCTAGTCACAACTACTGGACAATTTGATCCCGGAGTTACAACGTCAATATATGTAATACTGTTAATTGTTCCATCGTCACTGGCGGTATAAGTACCAGAAACATATATATCCTTAATATCGGTTGATTGCGTATCACTAAAAGGAAATCTTGCATTTAAAGCTGTAATATCATTGCCATCACATCCATCTAAATTTAGGGGACTAGGAGCGCTGATTAGAGGGTCGCTTATATCTAATTCAGTCAATGTAATTTCAATAGGGGAATGGTCTACACATCCATTATTGTCTTTTACATAAATTGTATAAGTACCGGCAGTTAAACCTTCAAAGACACCAGATGTATTGCTGAAATCGATATTATCTAAACTATAACTATATGGTGCATTTCCTCCAGTTGCAACAACAGAAATAGATCCGTCATTTCCACCACTACATGATACATCACTATGATCTCCAATAATTTCTGATGCATCAACCAAAATAACAGTTACATCAAATTCACAAGTTAAAACGACTGGATCTCCACTTATTGGTGTATACGTTGCTGTATAAATAACAGTAGTATCACCAGGACTGAATAAATCACCTGGATTATGTGTTGAAGTAACCACAAAATTAATTCCGCCTGCACATGCTACATCTAATAGAGATGCATTATAGTACATTCGATCAATTTCAATATGATCGCTAGCACCTAAATTTGTTCCGTTATCATCAAAATTAAATTTTAATTTATATGCTCCATTAGGGACTGTATTTGGTATTGTAATCGTTTGAAGTCCATCGTTTGAAATACCAATGACTGTTTGTGTATAAATTACAGTAGTTCCTTCAAGAACTTCTAATATCCAATCAAAGGTTCCTGTTGGAACAAAAAATTCTAAATTAATAGGAGTTCCATTAGTATTATCAAAAAATTGTAACGGTGCAGTAAAATTAACATCTGTTCCAGAAGATTGAAAAAGTCTAAGGTTATTACTTCCTATTCTTTGTACTCTGTTATATTCCCAACAATCATTAGAAACTTCAGGCAGATCAAATTCCATGAAAAAGGAATAATCATCACCTGTAATAGATGTACAACATTCGTATGCAAAACTTGGTGGAGTCCAAAATACATTGCTTCCTAAATCCGAATCTGCACAAATCGGATCAAATATTGGAGGGCAATCAAAAACTTGAATTTCACAGGCTTGCAATTCAGGTTCTATAATGGTTATATCTAACGGAGAGTTTTCTGGACTGCAACCATTTGCATCTGTAATGGTTAAAGTATAAGTTCCAGCTGCCAAATCGCTAATATCTTCAGTATTAGCTGAATACAAGTTAGGTCCTATCCAAGAAAAAGTGTATGGTGTTGTGCCTCCACTTACATTTGCATTAATGCTTCCAGTACTTTCACCATAGCACAATACATTATTTTGGTTATAGGTCAAAGTCAAAATGTCTGGTAATATTAAAGTTACCTGCTCAGTTACATCAGGTAAAATACAACCAGAGCCATATTCCCCTGAATAGGTTAGATCTGCGGTAAACATACCTACAAAATCTGGAATACCTGAGTAATCAAAGGTACCATTAAGCGATGTTGATGTTCCGACAGGAACTCCATTTAAATAGAATTCCCATAAAAATGTATCATTTTGAGATGAACAATCGCCTTGGTCTAAAGTACTGGAATAATCTACAGAATCGGTGCAACCAACTCTTGATATTACAGGATCTATTTCCGGGCAAGGCACACATATATTAGGATTGCTAAAATCAAGTGATGCGATTTCACACATTGAATCTTCATAATTCATAACTGTGTCTCCAGGATTTTGCATACCGCATACAGTAGCATCATCAGCTTCAATAGTATAATTTAAAGTAATGGTTTCATCGAAAACATTATCAACAAACCAAGAAATTAGTTGACCAGAATTTGTTGTACTTCCTTTACTCGGATTTAGTGATCCAGAAACTAATGAAAAACCGGCTTGAATATTATCTGTAACTAAGGATTGACCTGGAAGCTGTGTTGCAGCGGGAACTAATTGACCCAATATTTGATCATAGATTGCTGTTAAGTCAGCATTATCTTCAGTTGCAAAAGCTCCGGCATTTTGAATACTATTTAATGTACTTAAAGCAATTGTTTCTTCTGTACCACTTATTGCACCAATAAGCCCAATAGTGAATATACTTTGATCATACATTGTGCCAGAAACATTTGTAGTTTGTGCATCAACCCCAGCTTGAATAGCTAAAGTCTGACAAGGAGTAGGTGTAGTTGTTGAGCTACAACTTTCATTGACACCATTTCTATAGGTCGCGACACCATCTGATAAAAGTATAATACTTATTTACATTGCACAATCAAAAGTACCATTGTTGGTTAATTCTTGATCTGCTTCTAAAATTCCGTCTTGAGTATTTGTCCAACCATCTGTTACAATAGCATTAATAGCTGCAATGATTGACGCCTGACCTGAACTATCAGTCAGACCAATATCTAATGTAGCCGAGGTGGAAAAACTTACCAAGCCAATCTTATTTAACCCTGTTGGATTATTAGCAGGCAAAAAGAAGTTGTTTACAAAATCAATAGCCGCATCTTGTGCATAATCAATTGGATCCGGACTAGGACCATCATCCATACTTCCTGATCTGTCAATTATCAAAATAACTCCTTGAGGTTGAGTTGGTGGATTACCAATAATCTCGAGTGTTATATCGAATTGCGAGCAATCGGTTGCACTTTCTACAGCATATTTGTTGACAATAACTTCTTGTCCAAATAAAGAACTTATAGAAAAAAGAAAGGATAGGACAAAAATACATTTGAATATTCCTTTGTTATATTTTTTTTGATATTTTAATTGATTTCTCATGGTGTTTCTTTTTAAGTATAGCAAAGCTTAAATAATTATTATTTAACCTTCAGAAGGATTTGGTACGTAAACGCTTAAAATTGTTGAAACAGAATTTGAAGTACAATCATTAGATTTAGCTTCAACTTCGATACAGCTCCAATTATTATATGGGGTTCCTTCCGGAACATTTACTTTAACCCTGAATTTAAATGTCTGACCGGCATTAACCGTTACTTCATTTAATGACGAACCTTTAGAATCAGTCGCATGTAATACAACGTTTAATTCAACATTTGAAATGGGCGAATTTTTTATATTAGTATTATTGTTTCCACAAGGTGTTGTAAGATTTGTAGTTGATATATTATACGTTGTTTTCCTTGTGGATGTGTTTTCTAGTATAAGGTTAAAACTTGCGCCTTCCTCGTCTGCTGATTTATAATTCCTGTTTTTTTCTACAGAAAGTTCAGCACTGCAATTTTGTAAGTCTTCCATGTCATTTTTCTCAATAGGATTTATTAACCCAATAAAACATGTTGTAATTAAAATAAATATTGTTTTCATAATATTTCAACTTAAATTCTTGATTAATAGCTTAAATTATTTTTGTAAAAAGTTAAATTCAATCGAGTATTGACTAAACATGGATGACACATTCAAAAACACTAGAACAAAAATTATAACTTTAATATTCATATTCTTAATTTTGTTTTATACTAAATTTCGAAAGGTTTTTATACCTTTACGAGATCTATGAAACGTATAATATTTTCACGTGCAATAGCGCATGATTATTATAATATTTTCTTATTTGCGAGGGAAATGCGTTTGTCAAAAACGCGAATGGATTAATTAAAGGAATTAGATTTGGAGTCATTATTCATTTATTTATTACAAACAAAAGAACTCATCAAACTATTGATTTACAAATAAAAACTTCGAAAAGTCAAAATACTCGTTAAGAAGGAGTTAATAACAAATAGTCGATTATTAATGTATTTAATCGGAAAACAATGAAAACATTAGTACTGGTAAGGCATGGGAAGTCATCATGGGAGTATGATGTAGGCGATGCCGAAAGGCCATTAAAGGGGCGAGGTAAAAGGGATGCAAAAACTGTTTCATTGGAATTTGGAAAAAATGAATATCAACCGGATAAAGTTTTTTCAAGTCCAGCGAATAGAGCCCTTAGCACATGCAGAATATTTCTTGAAAATTTAAAAATTTCTAATGAAAAACTTGAAATTACAGATGAATTATATGATTTCAGCGGCAATAGCGTCATTAATTTTCTCAAAAATTTAGATGATAATTATCAAAAAATTATGATTTTTGGTCACAACTATGCTTTCACTTCAATTGCTAATATGTTAGGTAGCACAAATATTGATAATCTGCCTACGTCGGGATTGGTTATGATTGATATGAATATCAACTCATGGCATGATTTACAGAAAGGAACTACGCATCTTATCCTTATACCAAAAGATCTTCGAGACCATTAATTGTACAGGTTTTTACATTTACAACTTGGTCTCGGAAAAGGAAGTTCATAGTTTAATATTATTTCATGTGACCCTGAAGTATAGGGTCCCAGGTCAGTTACAATATAGTCATACGAATAACCAATTGACAATGCATCGGAAACCTTAAGATTCACCAATGCTCCAAAGGAATCGTTAAATCTATAAAAACCTGACAGCCATAGTTTTTCTTTCAATAATGTACTTAAAGATATATCTACAGATATTGGTGCGCCATTGGTATATTTCACCAAAAATGTTGGCTTAAATTTTATATGCTTATTGACATCGAAAAGATAGCCACCGTTAAAATAATAACTTGTACGGTCCAGAGCTACAAATTCAAGTGCTTCATTGTTTGCATAATTAATCAATTTTGGTGCTGATAACCCAAAATAAAAGGAGTCTGTTCTAAAGTAAATCCCAGCACCAATATTGGGTGTCCATTTATAATATAAATAATCCAAAAAAGGATCGTCATTATATTCTGGATCGTTTAGAATATCTTTGTCCAAGGTAAATTTACTGGCACCTATTTTTAGACCAAAAGCTAATTGATATGTCTTTTTTAACTTGATGGTATAAGACACATCTGTAGCAAGATAAGTTGTTCTTTCATATGCAAGTTTATCATTTATTACAGATAGACCAATACCTAATTTTGTACCTGGAATTGAGGAATGTACAGATAAAGTTTGAGTAATAGGAGCTCCGTTTATACCAACCCATTGGTTTCTATTTAATAGATTGATAACCATCACTTCCCGTGATCCGGCATAGGCTGGATTGATGGATATAGTATTATACATATACTGTGTAAATTGAGGTTGTTGTTGGGCAAATATCAACACAGGCAATACAATTAAGACGATATTTATTATTGATTTTTTCATAATATTTATTCAACACCCAGGTATATATATCCTTGGATCGGTTTTAATCCGCTATTTACTAATTCTACTACATAATAATAAGAACCGGTTGGCAATGTAGGCGACTGACCAATTGAACCTGCAGGTGCATCACCGCGCCATTCGTTATTATAGTTTTGCGATTCGAATACTTTATTTCCCCAGCGATTATAGACAACAAGATGCACCACAATATTACATGGAACATGCGCATCATCATTAGTATCGAAAACAACTTCGAAGTAATCGTGATAAGTATCGTTATTTGGAGTTACCATTTTAGAAATGGAGACATCGGAATATGATTTAATGCAAGGGTAATCAATACATAAATCATTAACATCAATTATTATCTCCTGATATCTTACACAATTAAATTGACTTACTGTATATGTAAATACGTAATTTCCTTCAGGCACAAACGATGGATCTATAATTGTTCCATCAAGGACATTCATCGAATCACTTTCCCAAACCCCATAGCCATCACTATTAATTGTTAGTAGATCAGCAAGATCTAAAGGAGCTTCATTAATACAAAGATCTAAGGTTGTGGTTGTGGTTGTATTATCAAGTATCATATGAACTATTTGTACAACATCAATACTATTATCACAAATATCGGTTGCGGTCCAGGTTCTTATAACATCATAATCTTCAGAAGTCGTTTCAACCGTATATTCATCATAACTTACCGTGAAATTTGGATCACAATAATCAAAGAAATCAACATCTGGTGCATCAGGAACTGTATCACAATAAAACCATATATCTGCTTCAAGTTCCGTTATTAACTCAGGAGCTGTTGTATCTTCAATTGTTATAATATGCTCAATATCTGTTGCGTTTCCACATTCATCAGTAATTGTATATATTCTGGTTATAGTCGTCGTACAACTTACCGTATTCGTAGTCTCTGAAGAAAAGGCCACATTTGGTACAGTGCAGTCATCTTCTAAATCTGTAATTACAGTTACGTCAGCAGCTGGAAGTTCATCAATACATTGTAATAATAATGGTTCCGGTGTACTTGCTGTTGGTGGTACTTGATCATTATAAACCACGATGTCTTGATTTACATCTATTGAATTACCACAACTATCAGTTACTCTATATTTTCTTGTTATTGTTTCAGGACAAGCTTCATTATTGGACGTATCCGACACAAACTGAATTGTTGGAACTGAATTATTATCTGATGCGTCGGTTACAACCGAAATATCCGGATCAGGAATGGTAGAAACGTCAATACAATAAAATGTCATTGGTCCTGGATCACTCGCCGTTGGTAATTCAATATCTTCTACAATAATGTTATGCAAAACATTTATCGAATTATCACATGCATCCGTAACACTATAAGTTCTTGTGATTATTATAAGGCACTCATCATTATTGGATATTTCAGAAACATAATCAACCGTTGGAATAGAGCAATTATCCATTTCATCTATAACAACAGTAACATCAGGAGGAGGAATATCATCAGTGCTGTAAACTATAATGTCTTCAGGATCAGTTGCCGTTGGAGGAATATCATCATCAATAATCAAACTTTGAACAACCTCTATCATATTTCCACATTCATCTGATACACTATAAATTCTTGTAATGATTTCCGGACAAGTTTGATTGTTAGATGACTCTGATACAAATGCTATTATAGGTTCAGAATCGTTATCCATCGCGTCAGTTACAACGCTTATATCAGGTGCTGGCAGATCAATTTCACAACTATAAGTTTCAGTTTCAGGATTACTTGCCGTTGGTGCGTCACTGTCAAAAAAGATAATATTATGGTAAACCTCTATGGAATTATTACAATTATCGGTTACACTATAAATTCGAGTAATGGTTTCAGGACATGATAAATTGTCTGATGATTCTGAAACGTACGCCACGGTTGGAATACCGCAGTTATCGGCTTCATCAGTAACTACAGCCGGATCTGGTGCTGGAATGTCATGAGAAGAACTGACCTGTATATCCGCAGGATTACTTGCGGTAGGCGGAATATCATCATCAATGGTAATTTGTTGTGTTACGTTGATAGAATTACCACAACTATCAGTAATACTATATGTTCTCGTTATGATCTCAGGGCATGATTGATTATTAGAGTTATCTGCTACAAACGCTACAGTTGGTGTAGAGCAGTTATCAGCCTCATCAGTAACCACATTAATATTTGGTGCAGGCATATCTGAGATACATGTTACCTGGACAGGGACAGGATTGCCAGCTGTAGGCAGAATATCATCTGTTATAATGATAAGCTGAACCACATCGGTAAAACTTCCGCATTCATCGGTAATTCTATAAGTTCGTGTTATGGTTTCTGGGCAAACGTTATTATCTGATATATCAGATAGGAAAGCTACAGTTGGGATTGAACAATTATCGGCTTCATCTATAATGACATTTATATCCGGAATTGGAACATCATTCAAACAGGATATGTTTATGTCTGCCGGATTTGATGCTGTTGGAGCGATGTCATCAGTAACATTAATCAATTGAGTTACAGTAATTGAATTGCCACATGAATCGGTTATACTGTACGTTCTGGTTATGATCTCATTACATGAGTTATTAGATGCGTCAGAAACAAATGCAACAGTTGGTGTTGAACAATTATCAGCTTCATCAGTTACAACAGTGATATCAGGTGGAGGAATAACTGCAGTACAACTTACATTTATTGGAGCAGGATCACTGGCTGTTGGAAGGACATTGTCAATAACATCTATTATATGTGATACTAAAATCTGGTTACCACACTCGTCTGTAACGCTATAAACACGGGTAACCTGTTCGAAGCAAGTTACACTAATGGATTCCGAAACAAATGCCACCGTTGGAGGTACACAATTATCCGCTTCATCAATTACAACATTTACGTCTGGCGGTGGAATGTCTTCTGTACACAAGACAGTTATATCTGCAGGATCACTTGCTGTTGGAGGAATGGTATCATCTAAAGGGCCACATGAATTACATTGAGATACAATACAATCGAATATAATAACATTAATAAGTTGTGTAAAAGTACTTGAGTTTCCACAATCATCGGTAACTATCCATACGCGGGTGATTACATAGTCTATGGTATTATTTACATTCGTATCGGTTTGGTTAAACGTCACACTAAGATTTGTTGTACAATTGTCATCAAACTCCAGATCAGGAGCGTCAGGAATAGCGGTACAACTTACTGTGTCATCATTTAATGCTGTAATAAGGGTTGGAGCTTCTGTATCATCAGATATTATTTGCTGAGTAACATTAATAGTATTACCACAACCATCAGCTATACTGTAAATTCTAAAAACGGTTTCTGGACAATTTCCATCAGAGGTATCAGAAACAAATGCCACTACAGGAGCTGAACAATTATCTGCGGCATCTGTTACAACATTTATATCAGGAGGAGGCAAGCTATCAATACAATCAATTAATATTGGAGCCGGATCTGTTGCCGTTGGAAAAATATCATCGAAAACGTTAATGGCTTGTTGTAAATCAAGAAAATTGCCACATCCATCTTCAATGCGGTATGTTCTTGTAATTAATTGTGGACATTGACCAGATGATATATCAGAAATAAATGAAACAACCGGAACAGAACAGTTATCGGCAGCATCCGTAATAATGCTGATATCCGGAGTTGGAATGTCAACAACACATTGTACATTAATGTCGGCAGGAACAGTAGCTGTTGGAGCCGTATCATCAAGAACAGTTATGAGCTGTATTATAAGGGTTTCGTTAGCACAATCGTCAACAATACTGTAGGTTCGAGTTATTATTTCCGGGCAGGCACCGTTATCGCTGCACCTACGGTTTCTTTTGTCTCCGATGTCAGCGATAACGGTGCCTGCCCGGAAAT
>PVMS01117985.1_pt1 | contig 10454 bp, 7 predicted proteins | sample 1853461 | NCBI WGS metagenome assembly PVMS01 (sample SAMN08582032, study PRJNA380276) | Marine sediment metagenome, whole genome shotgun sequencing project. | isolation source: ocean sediment barecode stripped | collected 2017
AACCGTAGCTGCAGTCGTCGGTCGTGGGATACACCTCGGCGACGACGGCACACAGTTCGTCTTCGAGGATCACGAATTACTTGCTGCGACCGCCGATGATCGCGATCACCTCGTTGCCTGCTTCGGCAAGAGCGACCGCGGTGGGATACGCGATCGCCGTCCCGACCCCACCCCCGATCACGACCGATGTCCCGAAGTCGTCGACCTCCGACGGCATGCCGAGGGGACCGGCCAGATCGGGGATCACGTCCCCTGCCTCCAACAGGTTCAAGGCCTTGGTCGTGGCTCCGATCCCCTGAACGATGAGAGCGATCCATCCCTCGTCGGAGTCGGAGTCGGCGATGGTCAGCGGGATCCGCTCTCCGTCGCCGGTCGCACGGAGGATGACGAACTGCCCGGCGCGACGCTTGCGAGCGATCTTGGGCGCGTCGATCCGGAAGGACTTCACGCCCGGTGCGATGAACTGGGTTTCGAGAATGCGATTCACGTTTTGACCTCCGCGTCCTCAGTGTGCTCCCTCCACCGCTGGGCTCGGTAGGGACTGATGGCCCTGCCCGCGAGAAGAGCGGTCAGGAGACGACCCGCATGAGTGGATCATCGCCCGACGTCGGGACGATCCGACCGATCACCGCGGCTCGGTCGCCCCCGGAGGTGAGGCAGTCGACGAGATCATCGACCCGGTCGGGCGAGACGGCAAGAAGAAGCCCGCCGCTCGTCTGCGCGTCGGTGACGAGGATCCGGGAGATCTCGCCGAGGTCCCCGAAGTCGGTGTCGGCCGCGACGGAAGTCCGGTTCCGCTTCGAGCCACCGGGAACATGACCGGCGGCAACGAGGTCGGCGGCTCCATCGAGAACCGGGATCCGATGGAACTCGATATCGGCCGATATCGCGCCGCCCCGCAGCATCTCGGAAAGGTGGCCGAGCAAGCCGAAACCGGTCACATCGGTCCCCGCGTTGACGCCGATCTCGATCGCCGCGGCCGATGCGGCAGCGTTGAGGCGGATCATCGTCGCCACCGCGGCGGCCCTCACATCTTCTCCGGCGGCTCCGGCCTTCACCGCGGTGGTGATGATACCGGTGCCGATGGGCTTGGTGAGTACGAGCAGGTCACCGGGTCGAGCGCCGGTGTTGGTGATGATCCGGTCGGGATGGACGGTGCCGGTGATCGCGAAGCCGTATTTGGGCTCGGGATCGTCGATGCTGTGCCCTCCGACGAGCGCGCAGCCCGCTGCTGCGAGGATCTCGAGGCCGCCGTCGATGACGTCGGCTGCCGTATCCCAGGGCAGCCCATCCCGGGGCCACGAAAGCAACTGGAGAGCGGTGAGGGGAATCCCGCCCATGGCGTACACGTCCGACAGGGCGTTGGCCGCGGCGATCCGCCCCCAGTCGGCCGGATCATCCACGATCGGGGTGAAGAAGTCCGCGGTCTGCACCAGGGCGAGGTCGTCGGAGATCCGGAACACCCCGGCGTCGTCCGATCCCGTGATCCCCACGAGGAGATCCGGGTGGAGGGTCGGTTCGCTTCCGTGCACACGGCGCAGGACCTGCGCCAACTCGTCAGAACCGAGCTTGCACGCTCAACCGGACCCGTGGCTGAAAGACGTGAGCCTGATGAAGTCCATGCCCGGGGAACGTATCACGTACGACGTGCTACCCAGGCACCGGTAGCCTCGTGCCATGTCCGATGTTCGACGGGAGCGACTCGATGCCATCGCCGCGGCGGTGGGGATCGGCGGTCTGAGGCGACACATTCTCGTGTGCGCAGAGCAATCCACGCCTCGGTGTTCCACCGCCGAAGAGAGCGCGGTGATCTGGCGATACCTGAAGCGGCGGCTCAAGGATCTCGACCTGGCGTCCGCTCCGCCCCGCTGGCGCGGCGAGAATGTGGATGAAGTTCCGCCCGATACCGAACGCGGCACCGGGACGATCCTGAGATCCAAAGTCGACTGTCTTCGTATCTGTGAGAGCGGGCCGATCGTCGTCGTGTACCCGGACGGAACCTGGTACCACTCCGTGACCGAGGCGGTGATGGAGCGGATCATCCAGGAACACCTGATCGGCGGCGAACCCGTCACCGAGTACGTCTTTGCTACGGATGCGCTGGGCATCGACCCCGGCCGTGTTTAGCGGTCGCGTCGGTGGGTTCGGTTCGGGATTCGCCTTACTGCCCGTGAGGGCTGTTGTCGTGGGCGATGAAGTGGCAGAGATGGGCGTACGCCTTCACGCGGCCGATCTTGTTGACGAAAGCGTCGCGGAAGCGCGGATGGCCCTCCGGCGTTCCACCGAGAGACCGATGACTGTGGAGTGAGGTCCATCCATCATGACGGCTGAAGACGCGAGGCTGGCAGACGACGCCGCAGGCAAGGCGGACTGGAGGAACTGGGGTCCGTATCTGAGCGAGCGGGCGTGGGGCACCGTGCGTGAGGACTACAGCGACGACGGCACGGTCTGGGATGCGGTGCCCCACGACCACGCGCGGAGCCGCGCCTACCGCTGGAACGAGGACGGTCTCGCCGGGATCAGCGACCGCAAGCAGTACCTCTGCTTCGCGATCGCGCTGTGGAACGGCGAGGATCCGATCCTCAAGGAGCGCCTCTTCGGCCTGTCCGGTCCTGAAGGGAACCACGGTGAGGACGTCAAGGAGTACTACTACTACCTCGACGCCACCCCGACCCACAGCTACCTGCGGATGCTCTACAAGTACCCTCAAGCCGAGTACCCGTACGGCGAACTGGTCGCGGAGAACCGGAGGCGGGGTGCCGACGAGCCCGAGTACGAACTCATCGACACCGGCGTCTTCGAAGAGTCTCGATACTTCGATGTGGACGTTTCCTACGCCAAGGCCGATGAGGATGACGTGCTCATCCAGATCGACGTGTCGAACCGCGGGAACGAGCCCGCCCCCCTCACGGTGCTCCCGACCCTGTGGTTCCGAAACACCTGGAGTTGGGGCTACGGCTCGGGTCCGATGGGTGATGTGCCCGGTCGTCCCGATCTGTACGTCGGGGAGCAGGTCGGCGGGGCGGCCACCGTCGTCTCCGAACATCCATCGTCCGGTCGCTTCTTCCTGTACGCGGACGGTGCCGACGAGGTGATCTTCACCGAGAACGAGACGAACGGCCAACGGCTCTCCGGCCGGCCGCTCGAGACACCGTACGTCAAGGACTCCTTCCACCGCTACATCGTCGGCGGCGAGGCCGATGCCGCGAATCCGGCCCGGCACGGGACCAAGTCGGCCGCCGTGTATCGCCTGGACCTGGGACCGGGCGAGAAGCGGACGATCCGACTCCGCCTCAGCGCGGTTCCGCACGCTTCCCCTTTCGGTGACTTCGACCGGCTCCGCTCGCTGCGCCGGGCGGAGGCCGACGAGTTCTACGACGGCCTCCTGAATCCCGACCTCGGCGGCGAGGAGCACCTCGTGCAGCGTCAAGCGCTCGCTGGGATGATCTGGTCGAAACAGCTCTACTACTACGACGTACGTCAGTGGCTCCGCGGGGACCCGTCGGGTCCTGTGCCGCCGGAGTCGCGCCGCTGGGGGAGGAACCGCGACTGGGAGCACCTCAACAACTTCGACATCATCTCGATGCCCGACGCCTGGGAGTACCCGTGGTTCGCGGCGTGGGATCTCGCCTTCCACGCGGTGCCGTTGGCGCTCGTCGATCCGGAGTTCGCCAAAGGCCAGCTACGCCTGATGACCCGCGAGTGGTACATGCATGCCAACGGGCAGATCCCTGCATACGAATGGGCGTTCGGTGACGTCAACCCGCCGGTGCATGCTTGGGCGGCCCGGCGTGTCTTCGAGATCGACGCTGAAAGCTCCGGGACGAAGGACACCCGCTTCCTCAAAGCCGTCTTCCACAAGCTGCTATTGAATTTCACCTGGTGGGTCAACATGAAAGATGCCGACGGGAACAACGTGTTCCAGGGCGGGTTCCTCGGTCTCGACAACATCAGCGTCTTCGACCGAAGCGCGGCGCTGCCGACGGGAGGGCACATCGACCAATCGGACGGCACGGCGTGGATGGGCTTTTACACCCTCGAGATGTTGAAGATCGCCCTCGAGTTGTCCAAGGAGGATCCCGTCTACCAGGACCTCGCCACCAAGTTCTTCGAACACTTCCTGGCCATCGCCGCCGCCATGGCCGACGTCGAAGGGGGCCACGGCCTGTGGGATCCCGAAGATGGTTTCTACTACGACGTGCTTCACCTCCCCGACGGCGCGTCGAGCCAGTTGAAGGTGCGTTCGCTGGTCGGGTTGATGCCGCTGCTGGCCGTCGACGTCGCCGGCCGCGATCGGGTGGAGGGGCTGACCGCCTTCACGCGGCGGACACGTTGGTTCCTCGAGAACCGGCCTGAGATGCGTGCCCACCTCGCGGTCGAGGAAGAGCCGGGATCGGAGGGCCGTTATCTCGTCTCGATCCTGTCTCGTGACCGGGTCGTTTCTCTGCTCCGGTACATGCTCGACGAGGCGGAGTTCCTTTCGCCCCACGGCATCCGGTCGCTTTCGAAGGTCCACGAGGACGGCCCGTACCGGCTTCGGTTCGGTGGCGAGGTCTTCGAGATCGATTACGAGCCCGCGGAATCCACCTCAGGTCTGTTCGGCGGGAACTCGAACTGGCGTGGTCCCGTGTGGTTCCCGATCAACTACCTCCTCATCGAGGCTCTCCGTGAGATCTACGGCTACTACGGGGATGATCTGAGGGTGGAGATGCCGACGGGATCGGGAGTGATGATGAACCTCGACGAGGTCGCCGACGACCTCACCCAGCGGCTGGTGGGGTTGTTCCTTCCCGACGGTGAGGGAAGGCGACCGGCCCACGGCGGCGTCGATCGATATCGGGACGATCCCCATTGGAGGGACCTCGTCCTGTTCTACGAGTACTTCGATGGCGACACGGGGGCCGGGCTGGGTGCGTCCCATCAGACGGGCTGGACCGGGTTGGTCGCCTCCCTCCTCCAGGACCAGAGAGGACGACCGACCCCAGAGAAGGGCTCCGCGCACCGGGCGTCGAAAGCGCACGCAGGTGAGCTGCGTCAGCGGCCCATCCAGGCATCTCCGCCGAGGGCCAATCCCTGATCCATGGCCGCCGGTCCCCAGGTTCCTGCCGAGTATCGGTGCGGCTCCGGGTTGTACTCGAGGAGCGGGTCGTAGAGACGCCATGACGCTTCGACCTCGTCGGATCGGACGAACAGGGTCTGGTCCCCTTCGATGACGTCGAGGATCAGCGCCTGGTAGGCGTTCGGGAGTCTCCCGTATGCCTCGTCATGGCTGAAACGCAGTGCCTGGGAATCGAGGATCAGGGCCTCTCCCGGCGCCTTGACGTTGAAGTGCAGGGTGAATCCCTCGTCGGGTTGGAGCGTGATGAGCAGGACGTTGGCGTTCACCACACAGGAATCGCGATGTCCGTGGAAGATGCACAGCGGCGGACGCTGGAAGGTGACCGCGATCTGGGTGAGCCGCTTCGGGAGCCGCTTGCCCGTCCGAAGGTAGAACGGTACCCCCCGCCAGCGCCACGTGTCGACCTCGAGTTCGATCCCGATGAAGGTGGGCGTGGTCGAGTCGGGCGCGACCCCGAGTTCGTCGCGGTAGCCCGGAACCGCAGCGCCGGCGACCGTTCCGGCGTCGTACTGGCCGAAGACGACGTTCTCCGGCCGGATCGGCGCGATCGCGTCGACCACCTTCACCTTCTCGTTGCGGATCTGTTCTGCGTCGAACGAGATCGGAGGTTCCATGGCAACGAGGGCCAGCACCTGGGTGAGATGGTTCTGCACCATGTCCCGCAAGGCGCCGGCCGATTCGTAGTAGCCGGCGCGTGTCCCGACCCCCAGGTCTTCGGCGACGGTGATCTCGACCGATTCGACCCGATCGCGGTTCCAGACGCTCTCGAACATCGGGTTCGAGAAGCGGAACGCCAAGAGATTCTGCACGGTCTCCTTGCCGAGGTAGTGGTCGATCCGGTACACCTGCGTCTCGCCGAAGTGGCGGTGTACCACGGCATTCAGTTCGCGAGCTGATGCGAGATCGGTTCCGATCGGCTTCTCGATGACGAGCCGCGTCCAACCGGTGCTCGACGCCAGCCCGGCGTCGCCGAGTCCCGTGATGGCGGCAGGGAACACCGACGGGGGCAGCGCCAGGTAGAACACTCGATTGCCCGGGAGGTCAAGATCGGATTCGATTTCCTCGATCCGGCGTCGAAGCTGATCGTACGATTCGGCGTCGCCTCCGATCTGCTGGTAGAACACGTTGTCATCGCACCACGCTTCGAGGTCTCCTTCGTCGAGACCGGTGTCGACGGGGGGCATCGCGAGCCCAAGCTCGGTACTCCTCGTCGTCGAGGTCGCCCGGTGCCGCACCGAGGACCATGCACCGATCGGCGATCCCGTTCTCGGTGATCAGGCGGAAGAGCGATGGGATCAGTTTGCGACGAGCCAGATCGCCCGTCCCGCCGAAGACGACGAAGAGGTGACGATCGATTTGGCCCACGGTCATGCCTCCCGCTTGATCTCGTGCCCACCGAACTGGTTGCGCATCGCCGACAGCAGACGATCCGCGTAGACGACCTCGTCTCGGGATCCGATCCGACGCATGAGCGACAGCGAGATGACGGGGGCGGCGACATCGAGGTCGATCGCCTCGAACACGGTCCATCGACCTTCACCCGAGTCGGGTACCCACGGTGCGATCCCCTCCATCGCCGGGTTCTCGGTGAGGGCGGCGGCGGTGAGGTCGAGGAGCCAGGAGCGGACGACGCTGCCGTGTTGCCAGATCTCGGCGATCTGGGCGAGGTCGAAACCGTACTCCTTCTTCGCCTCCATCAGCGCGAACCCCTCCGCGTACGCTTGCATGAGGCCGTACTCGATCCCGTTGTGCACCATCTTCACGTAGTGGCCGGCACCCGAGTCGCCGGTGCGGCCCCATCCCTTGTCGGGTGAAGGCGCCAGGGTCTCGAAGATGGGTCGCAGGGTCTCAACGACGTCTGCTTCCCCACCCACCATCATCGAGTAGCCCTCGGTGAGGCCCCAGACCCCTCCGCTCGTGCCGACGTCCACGAAATGGTACCCGGCGGCGCGGCACGCCTCGGCCCGAACCCGGGTGTCCTTGTAGTTCGAGTTGCCGCCGTCGATGAGGACGTCCCCGTCGTCGAGGAACGGCAAGAGCGCCGCGATGGTGGCGTCGACCGGATCTCCTGCCGGCACCATGATCCAAACCACGCGCGGGGACGGCAGCAGGCCCATCAGGTCCTCGAGCGAATCGGCACCTTCCGCTCCGCGATCGACGACGTATTGCACCGACTCGGGATCGAGGTCGTAGCCGACGACGCGGTGGCCTCCCCTGGTGAGTCGCTCGGCCATGTTGGCCCCCATCTTCCCCAGACCGACCATGCCCACATCCATGTTGTTCTCCTTCGTCATCTCGGTGGCACCCAACTCGCGGAGCGAGTTGCGCAGTTGATCGCGTTCTCGAAGTCGAGATCGACCCTCACGGCTTCGCCGGCTGCCGGGATGGCATGACGCTTCACGGCTCCGGCGGGATTTACGGTGCTCGTTTCGAACGTTACGTCGACCTCGTCCTTGTCTTGTAGTAGCGCTTCCTGATCAGGAGGTTCCTTCTCGCGGGCGCGGCGAGGTCTGCAACGAGCGGGCGGCAGACCCGGAGCCGGAAGTGTCGCTTCCGCGACAGTGGAAGGGCATGTCTCGTCTCGCCCGGGTCGGGTCACTCTCGAGAATGACGGAGTATCGGGGCTTGTTGCCGGGTTGACGTGAACGTAGACACCGCGAGACAGGGAGCTTCGCCATGAGTCCGACCGGCACCGTGAGGATGCTTGTCACCGCGCTCGTCGTGGTCCTCGCCATCGGATCCATCGACGCAGGCATCGGCGGCGAGTGGGACCTCTTCGTCCTTTTCGCCATCGGCCTCGGCCTCAGTGTGGCGCTTCTCCTCCGGGTCGAGTCCCGGCGCCCCGCGATCCCCATCCGGCGCGATCTCGTGGCATGGCTGCGCGATCGGGCGGCGGTATCGGGAGAACCGCTCACGACGGTGACCGACCGGTCGATCGCAACCTTCGCTGAGCGCTACGGAGTCGTGTCCGACGTGGACGAGGCACGTCAGTGACGAGCATAACCGTCGTTTTCGACGGCACCGCTGCCGAGCCGTCCTCCGTCGGCGGCAAGGGGTTCGCTCTCAACCGGCTCATCGGGATGGGCGCGACCGTCCCGGCGACCGGTGCGATCACGACCGATGGTTATCGCAGGTTCGTGCGCGACTCGGGCTTGCAGCGTTTCATCGACGATCTCCAGATCGAGGGTCTCCCCGAGCAGTCCGATCTGGATCGGGCAACCGAGCGTGTGGACTCGGCATTTCTCGAGGCAGCGATGCCCGATGCGTTGGCCCGGGAGATCCGCGAGCTCGCGGCTGCCGTCGGCGGGGGCGCTCTCCTTGCGGTGCGATCTTCGGCGACTGCCGAGGACATGGCCGCGGCCTCCTTCGCCGGCCAGTATCGGTCGTATCTCGAGATCGGTGATGACGACGCCCTTCTCCGCGCGGTGAGACTCGTGTGGGCATCGTTGTGGTTGCCTTCACCTCGAACCTATCGAGCTCACGCCCGTGTGTCCGAGGATGACCTCGCCATGTCGGTCGTCGTGATGCGACTCGTCGATGCCGAACGTGCCGGGGTCGTGTTCACGGTGAACCCGGCCGGGTCGGGGAATGATCTTCGGATAGAGGCCGTCGAAGGCTTGGGCGAGCAACTCGTGTCCGGTGAGGTCACTCCTGAGGCATATGTGCTGCCTCGCTCCGCAGCGCATCGCCCTGCGGTGGATCCCGTTCTCGACGAAGCGGTCGAAGCGGCTCTCGACCTGGAGCGTCGATTCGGTGATCCGCAAGACGTCGAATGGGCGCACGACGGTGAGCAGCTCTACATCGTCCAATCACGGCCGATCACGACCATCTCCGCACGGCCCGACGACGACGGATTCGACACCCGGATCGGCTCCGACCATGCGTTCACGACGGCGGGCATCGCCGAGTCGCTACCCGGAGTCCTTCCCCCCCTCCAGTGGACGACGGCCGCACCGTTGCTCGAGAACGGCTTCCGTCAGCTATTCGACCAGATGAACGCACTGCCGGCGATAGCCGATCATCGACCGTTTCTCGCTCGGGTTCGGGGCCGTGCCGTTCTCAGCCTCGACCTCATGAAGGCGGCTGCCGCCGAGGTCCCCGGTGGGTCGGCTGAAGAGATCGAACGTCAGTACTTCGGCCGGGTGATCAGTGAGCCGGTAGATCCGCCCCCCGATTCGGGGATTCGAGGACCGTTCAAAGGGCTGCGATCCATGTTCACCGGATTCCGCGAGATCAACGCCCGTCGTGGTTTCCGTTTCGAAGCGCACGCCTCGATCGACGCGACCGAGCGTCTTCTCTTCGGCCCGCCCGACTGCGACCTCGCCAGCACCGAAGAGCTGCTGGCGTATCGGCATCGGGCGCTCGATCTCGCAGGCCGCCTCATGGCCGCCGAGATCGCGGTGGCAGCTGCCGCGGCGGCTGCGTATCGCGGCGTGGAGCTCTTCCTCGAGCCCCACGTCGGCGAGGAAGCGCCGGGTCTCGCGCAGCAACTCACTGCGGGCGGTATCGATCCCTGCGGAGCGCAGGTCGCCTTGCACACCTGCGATCTGGCCGAGCAAGCCCTGTCGAACGATGACCTCGCTGCGTCGATCGGCGGGTTCACCGCCCGTGACACCGCGGTCCTCACCACCCTCGAGCAGAGCGCCTCGGGCGCTGAGCTTCTCGCTGCATTCGACAGGGAGCTCGGCCATTCGGGATCTGCTTCCGTGTTCGCGGGCGAGACGTGGGCCGAGTCCCGCGACCTCGCCTGGCAGCTGATCAGTCAAGCCGTCCAAGTGCAGCGATCGGGGCGTCGGGCCATGGTCGATCCGTCTGCACGTAGCGCACTCCTCGCCGAAGTCGGATCTCGTTTCGCCACGTCGTGGAAGTGGCGGTTCCAACGCGTCGTGACCGGGCAGATCGTCGACATCCGGCGGCGCATGCTTCGACGGCTCGTCGGCGACGCGGTCGAGTTCCTCCACCTGCGAGAGAAGACCAAGTCGGCCGTCCTCGCCCTGGGTGGAGAGGTCCGCAGGGTGCACCTCGCCATCGGGCATCGCCTCCACCAGTTGGGTGTGCTCGAGACCCCGCTCGACGTCGATCTCCTCTCCGCACAAGAGCTCGAGCCGGCCGGCGACGGGCGTGGGCCCAGCCGATGGGAGCTGCAGAGGCGTCGCGAGGTTCTCGAGTACCTCTCCGCTGATGATTCCGTGCCGCAGATCTTCGTGGGTGACCCGAGCCAGCGTGTCGGCGATGTTCCCGCCCCTTCCGGTGACACGTTCACGGGATGGGGAGCCAGCGCCGGCGTCTACGAAGGCACCGCCCGGATCATCAGGAAGGCCACCGAGCCGATCGA
>PVMS01175152.1_pt1 | contig 10454 bp, 7 predicted proteins | sample 1853461 | NCBI WGS metagenome assembly PVMS01 (sample SAMN08582032, study PRJNA380276) | Marine sediment metagenome, whole genome shotgun sequencing project. | isolation source: ocean sediment barecode stripped | collected 2017
GCGGTGAATCCCGAGATATCCAAAAAGCAAAGCGTTCCATCGATGACTTGCCAGAGTCGGTCCGGGTCATGTTGCGCCCATTGGATCGCAAGCTCGGGTATATGTCTGCGCAGGCCGATTATCGTATTCCGCGATGCAGGCCCACCCGTTGAGATCCCTGCGAGATCTACTTGTTGTTCTGTGCTAGCCACTCGAAAAGTGTATCAAGATATGGGCGCAGTGCCGGCTCCAGGTAGCTGAAGTTCACGCCGCGGTCCGTGAACTCCCAGTATTGGGATCGCTGTTCTGTCATTAATGTTTCGCGGATGCCCTGCAGCCGCTCGAGCTTCTCATCTTTCATGTCGTCGATGATGCGACGTGCGCGGGACTCATCCTGCAATTCGACGAAAAACGCAGCCAGCTGAAGCTGGGCACGTCGCACACCCAGCAGGCTCGCTTCGTGGCTATCATGGCGGATTTCCTGGTCGAGCTCGAGAAATCGGTCTAGCAGGTCGTCTACGATCGGTGAATTTCGGCTCACGGCTTCCTCAATCAATGTGACGATGTCATGCGCTGCCACTTCGAGTAAAAACGAATCTCCTAAATCATGGGAAAACGTCGCGTAGTAGCGGAAGTGCTCGACGATCTCGGTCACTGCATCAAAGGCCTGCCGGTTCAGGAGCGCGACGGCGAGCAATCGGTACTGGTTCATGATGTAGTACGCAGTGCGCGAATCTCCGGCGCGAATCGTGGTCCGCATATAACTATTAAAGCAGCGGGTGATCAGGACCAGGAGCGCCGGATTCAGTTCGGCTGCGAGATCACCGATTCGCTGGGTATTGATCGCGATAACATTCGCAACGTCTCTTGCTTCGGGGACGGTCTGGTTCATCAGTGAGAGATACTGGCGCATAATTTTCACTTCGAACCACAATTGCGTATCCCGAATTTCGTCGAGGGCACTCGGGGCCAACGATACGAAATCGGGATCTCCGGAAATCGTGTGATCGATATTGAACCATCGCCCCGGCAATTCGGATTTATCCCGGCTGTAATCGAGTATCAAATCAGCCAGGGCATCGACGGCCGCCATGGCGATTCGCGTATCGCCCTGATCCGCGGCGCTGCGAGCAATATCCTGAAGTTCATCGATCGCTTCAACGGCCTTGCCATGCAGGCGTGTGGATGAGCTGTCGCTGGCATTGCGGTAAATGCGATGGGCTGAGATGCGTAGTTTTTGAATAATGCTCAGCGGTGAAATAAATGAAAATACAAAGTAGAAATATGGCAGTAGCAATAGCAGAGACAGTGTCACCATCGCCATCGCGATGGCAAAGCCGGCGTTCGGCAGCATGGCGGCGCTGCCAGATTCGGTCACAGTCGCGGCCATCCAGACGCACTGTACGGTGGTCAAAAGAAACAAGGTCATTGCGGCAATATTGATCGGCTCGCTGATGAACAGCTTGGTTATCCGGTGGCTGTAACGCGTGGCCGCCAATTCGACGACGATGGCGACGACCGTGATTGCTATGGCCAGCACACCGGCGAGCAGTTCCGCCGCGTTGGACAGGATTTCGAATGCCGCGTCCGGCTGAAGTTGGCTGAGCCACCGAACCGGTTCCGAAAATGCCGTCAATTCGACCTTGCTCAATAATGACCCGAGACTGAGCAAGGCGAGTGATGCGATGGTCAGGATTGCAAATGTAATTATTGCAATCCAAATCGCATTACGGCGTTCAGTGGCTGGCATATCGTTTTGACTTTAGATGAGACAGTTACAGGAGGCAGGTATAACAATAAACTAGATGGCCATCATATTGCCAATGGTGTCAAACAGGTGACCTGACGCCCTCAAACGAGTCCAGAAGTTAAGTGATAAATTGACCAATTCGGTCGGCACGATACCGATTTATGACAGCATTCACGTATCCGGTTTGCCACCGTGCTTTATATAAAACGCCTGTCGGTCTTTTTAAGCTCCATGACCGGATTGATGGGTTCTAGATCCGACAGTGCTCCGCCGGCAACCCCTTGCAGATGATCAAAGGTCGCTTTCGGTTGCACGAGAGACAAATCGAAGCCGAGAAACTCCTCCTTTTCCGCCGCGAAGGACACAATAGTCTTGGTTTCCTTTTTTCCGGTCGCGGGGTTGACGATGTTGACTCGGCCATTGAAAGCGACTTTATCCAGTGCATCGACCACGTCAGCTTCGAACAGTTCGTGCGGCGTTCGTATACATATCTGGTAAACTAAGCTGTCATAGAGCGCGGCCCGTTCCGCGTCCGGCAGCAAGTTTTCCCTGATTTCATCGCGCTCGTCTACGTATCTGTACGACTCAATCGTCGGCAGGTCCGCGGGGGACGGAAGATCGTAATTCACTCCTATCGTTTGGCTCTCGTTAAGGTACTCCAATGTCCAGTTCCTTGGGAAATAGTCCGGGTAGCTGGAACTGCTGAGTACCAGGTCACAATACTCCTCGACGGCCTTAGGTTCGGCATGCTGGTAACGTGCCCGGATATTATCCAATGCAACGTTGTTATGGTGTTTTTCATCTTCGAAGGTTCGCTCGAGGTTTTCAAACTTCTGCAGCAATTCCTGGAAAACCTTTGTTCTTTTTTCGTTCTCCTGCGCGGTGGTCTTCTGTTGTTCATCCCATGCAGCTAATCGCGCCTCGTAGTCCTGTTTGATCTTGTCTCCCTGGAACAGGCCGCTTAACAGCCCGTGCTCTCCCTTGACCGAGTCCAGCGTTGGCTTGCCGTTGGTGTTCTGTCGCTCAAAGTCTGTTGGCCGGCCTCTTTCATCGAATGCGATCCAGTCCGGGACCTCATCACCGTCGACGAGGTTATCAGGATTTGTTCGAAACCCGTCTTTGCGTTTGATCGAGCTCCAGTCAACGGCATCGTGAACGTCCAGAGTATGTGCCAGAATCCCTCGCAGATCATCTATTGCCGCCCGCGCTTCTGCATTCATATCATCCACGGAATCCGCTTTTCTTTTCCGGTCCTTGGCCGCCAGGAAGGCCTTAAATTTTGTCTCCCAGTTATGCAGCGTCGCCTCTATCTTTCCTGGCAGGAGTTCCAGGTCCCTGGACTGCAGCGACGTCGATAATCGCATTTCCGGCAGCGACATATCGATTCCGAAACTTGTTTCCCGCTCCATAACGCCGTGATTGATATAAATTTTCGACAGTTTAACCTTGCCTTCTAGCAGATCCGGTATCGGGTACGTGAAATCGTTATTGCTTGTTTCTGTCATTGTTTTTCCCCGCTAGAAAAATTCAAGGTTGCGGGCCCGTCGGCTGTACCGAACTCCATGTCCATAGGAATCAGATTGCGGCGGAGGCCCAGATCCGACCCGATTCCCAGGAGGGCCGGAACAAAGAACATAACGAGAAACGGTGAATACAGTAGACCAAAAATCAGTGTCACAGCCAGCGGTTGAACTAATTGTGCCTGGGTACTGGTTTCAAACATGAGTGGCAACAGGCCGCCGATAGTCGTCAGTGTGGTGACGAGTATCGGACGTAGTCGATCCCGTGCGGCTATCCGCACAGCTTCCCGCAGGTCCGTCCCGCCCGTCATGGCACGCTTAATACTGGCCATTAGAATGATGGAATCATTCACCAGTACTCCGGCCAGTCCCAGGAATGCCATGAATCCGAGCATGCTCATGCTATGGCCTGTAACGTAGTGCCCGAATATTGCACCAGTCAGGCCGAACGGAATCATGGCCATGACCACCAGCGGCGTGGCATAACTCTGAAATACCCAGGCGAGAACTACGTACATCATCGTAAAGGCCAATGTAGCGGCAATTTGCATGTCTGCAAATGCTTCCGCCTGATCTTGCGATTTTCCTTTGAACTCGACGTCTATCCCGTATTTTTGCCGTACCTGCGGTACGATTGTTTGCCCGATCGCATTCACCACTTCGTTGGTGGTCGTGACGTATGGATCTATGTTGCCGGTCACAGATACCTGCCGCAGGCCATCTTCGCGACGGATCTGGGAGAATCCTATTCTGGGATTGAGCAATGCAACTTCTGTCAATGGTACCTCGTCGCCATCCGGGGAGCGCAAATAAAGATCGCGTATCGTATTCGCGAGATTATCGGTTGCACGTTGCTTCACGCGGACAATGATTTCTTCCTGATCACGCGAAAAACGTTTCGCTATGGCGCCTTCGTATGCATTGCGGACCTGGCGGGCAACGCTTTGCGAGGTAAAGCCCATGGCGCGGCCAGCGGGTGTCAGTTCGATAACGGCTTCTTGTTTCCCGTAAGGCAGATTGTCTTCGATCGCCAGCACACCGGGCACGCTGCGGAGTTGTTCGCGAAGGTCCATTGCCGCTGCCTTCAGGACATCCAGGCTAGCGCCATGTAAGCGGATATCGACATCGTTACCACCCGGTCCCCCGGGACGGTCTTCAAAGATTGTAAGCTGCTGAAGTCCCGCGATTGGCTCGAGTTCGTCCGCCCATGCTTCGTTGAACTCCATGGTCGTCGTTTGGCGATTCTCTGCGCCCACCAGTTCCACCGTGTAAACGCCAATGTGATCACCGGATTTGACCGGTTCTGGTGCTCTCGCTTCGCTTGTTCCAATGGTGCCCACTTCGAAGGCTATAAGGCCTCCATTGCCGTCCGTCAGCCGGTCTTCTGCTCGATGCGCTGCTTCGGCCATTTTGTCGAGCATCAGGGCAGTTTCTTCACGCGCCGTACCCGGGGTCATGGAGAAATTGCCGTAAGCCATATTGGTTTCTGCGGTGACGAAAAACTCGAAATTAACCCGGCCGGTCACTAGCAGTATGATGGCGAATGAAAACAGCGCGATCGTTGCCAGTAGGGTGCTGTACCGCCGCTGGAAACAGAAGTCCACCCAGCGCGTGAAGGTCGTCTCAGCAAATTTTCGATACGCCTTTTCGAAACGTCCCGGTTCTTTCGCAGGTGCCTCATCCATCTTTCTCAGGGCATGTTTGAGATGCATTGGCAGCACGAGAAAACACTCAATGACACTTGCGAATAAAACTATGATGATTACCAGCGGAATGCCCCGAAGAATCATGCCGATTTGGGCACCGATCGCCAATAATGGCAAGAAGGTTGCAATCGTTGTCAGTGTCGCGGCCATTACCGGCGCCAGCATTAGCCGGGCAGATTGCAGTGCGGCGACATCGGCCGGCAGCCCCTGCCGATGGAGATGCTGCGTGTGGTCACCGACGACTATGGCATCGTCGACGATGATACCCAGCCCCATTATTATCGCGAACATGGTCACCATATCGAGGGTAAGGCCTATCAGTGCCATACCACCCAGTGTGGCCAATACGGTAACCGGTATACCCATGGCGATCCAGAAAGCGATGCGACCGTTCATGAATAAGAATAAAACGGCGAGAACCAGCACGAGGCCACTCAAACCATTCTCGACGAGCATTTCCACTCGACTGCTAACTTCATCCGCCATGACGTTGTACATCACCACGTTCAGGGTGGGGGGCAACGACGGCTGGATTTCATCCACGTAGTCGGCGACGATTTTCTGTGCTTTCATCGCGTCCAGACTTTGGCCGCGATTGACCACCAGTCCAATGGCAACATTCTCGCCGAGCGCATTCGAAACGGAGTTTTCCTCGAAGGTTTCGTAAATCTGCGCAATATCCTTGAGGCGCAGTTTTTCGCCGGATTTTTCCGAAATTATTTCTATGTCGGCGACTTCGCCGGCGGAGCGTGCCAGCGACTTGCTGCGAAGCTGCATGGAAAGCGTTCCGCTTTTAATACTGCCGGCCGGCAAATCAATACTTTCCTGCTCGATCCGATCGGCGATGTCATCTACAGTCAGGTCCAGGCGGCGCAGGGCATCGCTGCTGACTTCAACCCAAATCTCCGAATCGCGGGCGCCGACAAGTCTTACCTCGGTCATGCCCAAGCTCAGCAATTCATCGCGAACGCGTTTGGCAATAAGCTTCAGAGCTTGTTCAGGGAACGGTCCGGAAATCAATAGCCGGCAGACGCCCTCGGCTGGAACAACCTGCTGAATGACCGGTTTTTCGCTATCGGTCGGCAGAATGACGATCTGTGCCATGGCTGCCTGTACATCCGCGAGGGCTTTCGAAATATCGGTACCGTCTTTGAAGGTGATAGTAACTTCACCACGGCCCTCGTAGGCGATGGCCTCCACCAATTTTACATTGTCAAGGTACTGAACTTCCGGTTCTATCGCCGCCAGGATATTCGCTTCGACGTCCTGCGGACTCGCGCCTGGCCATTGCACGCTGATTGAAATGATCTCCAGGGTGAAGTTCGGCATAACCTGGCGATTGAGCTTGGTCAACCCGTAGATACCGAATACGATCATCAGCACCATTAGTAAATTACCAGCGACGCGATGCTGCGCGAACAGATCAATAAGGCGAGTCATTCCCATGTTGGTTACTGCACCGCGACCTTTACCCCAACGCCACCTTCGCGTAGCTGAGTGGTCACGATCAGGTCACCATCATTGATTCGTGGTTCATCGGCGCTGCTGAAAAGAATATTCTGTCCGTTATACCCGCGTATGTGGATGCGACGCGCGGACAGTCGATCGCCCTCGACGATATACACGAGATCTTGACCATATAAAGCTGTATCCGGGACTTCCAATACGTTGCGGTATTGCATGTCCGGTAGACGAACTGCAACAAAGGCGCCCGGTCGAAGGGTCGTCTGTTTGCCTGCCGTGTCGATAACCGCGTACACGTCGACACCTCCGGTCGCGGATACGATTTCTCCGCCGACCCGTTTGATCACGGCAGTGTAAGCAAGATTTTTATTACCCACTTGCCAGGATACGTCAACCGTTCGACCGACCACGCTTTCATCATTTTCGAGCAAGCGCCCGTATTGGGCGTTGGATAACGAGAAACGCACCTCAAGTTGACTGGTATCAACCAGGTCGGCGAGTTTGTCGCCCTGGTTGCTAACCGAGCTTCCGAGGTTTGCGTTTACGCTGCTGACCACGCCGTCGTATGGCGCAACTAAACGACTGTCGGCGACCTCATGTTCCGCTCGCTGTACGCCCACGGCCCGTTGTCCGACGATTGCTTCCTGCTGCAAGACCGCCAGTTCGGCATTATCGAGGAACTCCTGAGATACATTCTTCTCTTTGTACAGGTTTTTGGCGCGCACATAATCTCGCCGCAGTTGTTCCAGTCGTGCTTCGGCCTCCTGAAGCATCCAGCGCTGTTCCGCCAGGGCCGTTTTGTAATCGAAAGGATCAATCGCGATGAGTAACTCGCCCTTCTTGGCGATACCTCCCTCGCGAAAGTTCTCGCCTACCTCGACGATGACTCCGTTTACCAGTGCGCGGAGTTCACTTCGGCGACCTGCAACGACTTCCCCGAACAGGTGGATCTCTGGCTGCACATCACGATGCATCGCCTGCACAGCCTTTATCGGCCAGACTCGTTCAGGTTGCTCGACTGGCTTTAGTTCGGAACGCGTTGCAATCAGAAGGTAACCGATCGTGATAGCGACAACGATGATGAGCGCCGGCAGGCCGCCCTTCCGCGATACGATGAATCCAATCGGGCTCATCAATGTTCCGATAAAACGGCGCAACAACGTGCCCCCCGGGTTTTAAATAAATTTACCATCGCTACACCCCGCGGGGAGTAACCTGGCGGGGTGGCGCGTTCTTCTTCTGATTGACTACACTGAGGATATTTTTCCAGCGATCGATTCGGCCTATCCGTGAATCGATCGAAACATCATTAGCGCCATATAATCTCGGCTGACAGCAACCCAATCATGAACACCATTAAAACACCGCCGGTCAGGTAAGCGATGCGCAAGTCATCCATGGCAATCATTAATTCGAAAACATCGTGGCCTTTGGTTGTCGTAATACGCTTGAAGTTATCGAGCGGTCGGAAGTAGACAAATCCCAAAACCATAAAAGCCATTGCACCAAACGTCATGTGCCACAGGTCGATGTCAGTCGCGACTCGATGTGCGAAGACCAACAGCGTCGCGCCGATCCCAATAAGCAATATGCAAATATGTAGAAGCTTCTGACTAAATCGATCGATGCTGTTGTTCTGTTCTGCCGTAAATTCATACTCAGACATTATTTCTACTCCAGAAAAACTTATTTGTAGTCGGTTGCTGGTTCGGCCGGCAACTTGATCGCATTGTTGCCACCTACCAATTCTTGTACGTCATCGCATCATGGTCATGACCACGGCGATAATCGCGACCAAAAACATTACCCCGAGGACCAGCCGCAGCAAATTATGAGAAGTGTTCAGGTGGCCCAAGGCGCCCAGCAGTTCGGATATATCCTGTCCACTGGTTGTCGTAATACGCCTGAAGTTCTGCACCGGCTTTAAAAAGAGAAAGGCGATTACCATAATGAGAACGCCTGCAAGCGCTGAAAATGCAGCACCAGCTTGAGGCCCATTTCCACTAAGAAGATTAAGGGCTGCCAAAACAACCATCAACACACCAAAAATACCGAATAATATGGCGAATCTTTTTAGGGCGTTGGCTAATTTATCGAATGTTCGGTTTTGTTCATCGGTAAACTCGTACTCTGCCATGCTTTTTTCTCCCATTATTTAATGCCAGACACCTACGATCTCAGGGTCACTTTTCTTGCTTGCTGATGAGCAAAAAGGCAACCCGGTTTTCTCCGTAAATCACAGTCAAAAGCCCTGCAATCTCAAGTGATTAACTGACTGACCATTGCGCTATTGGTCACCGATTCCATAACGTGAATCGGTGACAATCGCATTAAGCATTTATTGTTTTCGGGCGAGGACACGCTAGGGTCAAAGCCCACCTTTGCAGATTCTTTATTGCTTGGTCAGCCCATCCCCCCCCAGGAAACAACCGATTATGTTTACCTTAACTATTTATTTATTGAGCCTAATTTATTGCATAGTTAAAAAAGTTGCACTATCTATTTCCTATAGTAGACTTTCCGACCGCGTTAATATACCCACTTTTGGTACGGATTCATACTGTGAGCAGACAAGTGTTTGGCTGAAAGAGGGTGTTTTTGCATAACAACTTGTTCGAGACGCAGTCGTTTTCCAGACACTGTGAAGATTCTGCCAGCAATAAATAATTATAATTTCGTTTGATTTTGCTCTGAACGATACGATTACAAATTGCCGATTTCCAATGGCCGCTCGCGGTGCATCAGAATCTACTCCGCATGTTCATCGAGGCAGGCTTCACCAACGGCTTTGAGTATCTGTCTGCGTTCCTCGTCGGTATCTGTACGATTCAGCATGAGTCGCGCATTCCGTAAGACGCGGTACATGAAACGATACTGCTTGATGAGTTCCTTTTCGGATCGTTCTTGTCGCGTGAATTAAAAATCGCTTCACGTGCCCTTGCGCAGGCGACCGAGGAGACTAGCCGGACATCCAAGCCGGCCCGCACGAGGCGCCAGGCAATCGCACGACGATAATCTGCGGTGGGCTCAAAGGCGATCTGACACGGCTTTGGCAATGAGGCCAGGTGGCTCAGGAACTTCGAAAAATCTTCGGCCGTATTGGCCACCTTAAACGACTGTGTTCTGCCATCAGCGTGTTTGATGAGGACATCGTGCCGTCTCTTAGCGATGTCAATGGCTACCCATACCGATGCGGTCGTGTTATCAATGTTGATGGTCATGACTGGCTCCTTGACTAGTTTTACGTTGGCAAAACCAATCTAGCCTGTTGGGGTTGGTCATGACCATTGTGCTAGTAGTATGGCAGCGAGTTCACGGCACAGCTTGTCCGGGAATGGCTTGCCAAGTTGCAGGTTACAACCTTGTTTATCGAGCCGGGCAGTCCCTGGGAGAATGGTTACAACGAAAGCTTCAACGGTAAGTTGCGTGACGGGTTGTTGAATCGGGAGATGTTTTTCACGCTCACGGAAGCTGAAGTTCTGATTGAACAATGGCGAATCCATTACAACACCGTCAGGCCGCACAGCTCGTTGAGATATAGGCCGCCGGCATCGCAGACCATCGTACCGGTTTGGCCTCAGACACCGACACTGGCACAATGAAAAAGTTAGCTGAACTCTAACTCTGGATCTGAAGCCGCCCTGGGGGTCTGGTCCGTTTCATCCGGCAAGAGCGAATTTGAGGAATTCGATCTGGCCCGGGTCTATCCGCAGGCCACATTTGAGCACTTAGGCGGCCAGACGGCCGGCCGGCCGCATGAATTGGATGCTGTTACGCCGTTGCAGGATCTGGAGAAGACCGACAAACGCTTTCTATAAACAGGCCGGCTTCCTGGTTCGGTCGCGGGCCTCGCTGGCCGAAAAACGCATAACAGGTCATCAACCACGCCAGTGACGGTGATGCTCGTATGCCACCGTGTAGCCGTTACGCGCCTGATTTTCCTGGAGTCTCTCCGCCAGCCACTGAAACCATTCGCTGAGTGAGTCGCGCTTGTTTTCGATGCGCATATCCCGGATGTAGTTATTGAGTCGTCCC
>PVMS01176588.1_pt1 | contig 10454 bp, 6 predicted proteins | sample 1853461 | NCBI WGS metagenome assembly PVMS01 (sample SAMN08582032, study PRJNA380276) | Marine sediment metagenome, whole genome shotgun sequencing project. | isolation source: ocean sediment barecode stripped | collected 2017
CTGCTCCCATGGCCTCCATAATAGCAAGCCCCAAGCCTTCATGGTCGCTGCAATGGACAAACACGTCTGCAATTTGTAGCACTTGAGAAATCTGATCAGGTGGGATGGCTCCACGAAAATGGACATGATCTTGGATGCCAAGTTTTTCGGCCAAGGTCTCGAGAGACGGACGCAAATTGCCTTCTCCAATCAGAACAAGATGACAGTTTCCATGCGCCTCCACCACCTTTGACATTGCCAGAATAATGGTATCAAGCCGTTTGGGAGGCGCTAAATTGCCGATCCAAAGCAAGCATTTCGAGTATTCTTTGTCGGTTGAGGACCTGGTGTCTGTCTTAGTGAATTCTTGTATATCAATGCCAACGGGACCATGTATTACTGTGGCTTTGTGAGCGGGTAAACCCAGCCTCAATGCTATCTCCTTCATGGCATTGCTAACAGGGAGGAGTCTATTAATGCGTTTCAACGTCAAAGTGGTAAGCAACCGCACTAACCGGTGCTGTGGTGCAACGGTAAGATCCGAGCCGGCTGCTGTGACAACCACCGGTCGTCCTGTTAACCAACCGACGATCAGACTGATGAATCCTCCAGGTACTACCCAATAGGCATGAATCAAATCAGTATCATGTCTCAAAACAGATACGATACCTTTAAAGATTCCCAGCAGAATAAATGATCCGAGCAGCAGAATTGGGGTACCTTTTAACTCTCCTAACTGGGTGGCATCCCGCCAGCCGTAGTACGAGAACCGATGAACATAAACACCTTCTATAATTTCTTCCTTTATAGCGCCAGGACGCATTGGAGTAACAACATGTATCTCATGACCAAGGTGCGCGAGTTCCACAGCCAGATCACGCACAAAGACCCCCTTATAATCTTCGCTACTATAAGGGAAAAGATGAGTAATCAAGCATATTTTCTGTTTAGCTGTCAATACAGTCTTTCTTTTATCTTAGTTAGCAGATACGTCCACTACAAAAAATTATCCATCAAAACTGATTATTAAAGAATTGTTATATAGTATTTCTGCAGTATCTTCTTTTAGTCTTTAAAGTGAACCGTAAAGACAATCTAATTATTTTCCTCTTTCAGAGAATTTATTTGTTTCTGTAGTCTATAAACTTCATTTCTCAAGTGGTTATTTTGTATTGCTATGAAGGCGAAACAGAAGAACTGACTTCCCATAAGCAGGAGAATGATCATCAAGGGAACGAGTGGACGACTGGGATTCAGCATCCCAAAATACCTCAGCCATACAATGTAGCAGCCAATCAAGAAACCTGAGAGTATAAAGAAAAGCCCCGCTAGTCCAAAGAGAAGAATGGGTCTCTCGAAAACTGAAAAGAGCAGGTGTGAGCAGGAAGTCCTTCTGAATTTGAACTTTGACTTGCCCCCTTTTCGGTTGCTTAAAGTCGCGGGTATTTCTTTGACTGAATATCCGAGAGAACACACCTTGGAAAGAATCTCCAGATGGATTTCCTTGCCATTCGATTCCAGCTCTAAAGTTCGAAGCACTTCTGCCTTGTAGCCGCGCAAAATACAGGTGCTAGTCTTGAATGATTGAGGAAAAGTGTACTGCAGTATCTTGTTGCCGATCTTGCTGATGAGATGCCGGAGAGGACTTACCCCAATGACCTGGCCATCTTTCATATAAGCACTGCCCAGGACAACATCATTCATCTGGGTTGGGTCGGTTAGTTGATCGTAAATCTGCAGTATATGGTTCGGACTGTAGCTTAAGTCGAAATCGATGGTTATGATATATTTGCCTCTTGCATGTTTGAAGCCTGTCCTTAAAGCTTTGCCGCGACCGCAGTTAACAGGATAGTGAAGTACTCGTAAATTCGCGACTCTGGTCTCGAATTCTTTGGCGAGATTCAGCGTATCATCCTCACTGCCATCGTCCACCAATATCAACTCCCAGGGTTTTTCAAAATCTCTCAGAGTTTCACTAATCAAGGAAATAGTTTTTTCTATGTTTTCCGCCTCATTGTACATAGGTGTGATAATAGTCAGCTCTAATTCTTGCCTATGAAAGTCTTGTTGTTCAGGTGACTCTAGGGCTTGATTATTCATATTTCATCCCCAAAATAAAGCATTGAGCTAATGTTGAAATCAGGTAAATAGAATCATAATCTTCATCTGCACTGGATTTTCATACAAAACACTCTCGAAAGTCAAAGCACTTATCATCCACTCATTATATAAAATTTCTTGGATGCGGCTATTGATAAGAGCAAAATTAGTGCCATTTAGCCCGCATTATTCACGAAACGGTGTCTCGCGACCATGAAGATGGCCGTGCCACCGCGTGTTTGCCAGGTGAAATAGCAAGTTGGTGAGGTGATGGCCCCGAGGATTCAAACCACAGAACTGACGGTCCAGCATGTGTGACATCCAAAGTAAGAGGCTGCCAATTGGCCCCATGAGTGGTGGTAAAGGCCCTGATGAGGCTGTTGCCGGTTAGTCTAGCCTATACCTTTGGATTCTCTGTAACATAGACATCGTCATCGTAGTTGACGAACTCGTGTTTGCTGACCTGCCGGAATACGGCCATAGTACCTAACACCAAAAGCGAGCATATGAAGAATTCACCACGCATCGAAAGAGTTTCTCTTAGTTGGCGCTCACTCTGTCGACTATCAAGAGTTGTGCAGTTACTATTCTATGGTGATTTGGCATGTTCTACTGGTCTCTTGATCGCTTCTCTTCCCGCGTAGCAGTTTTTAAATTATTTCGTGCCTGGTCAAAGTCCGGCTCCAGCCGCAGAGCCTTTCTAAAGTGGTAGATGGCCTCACGGTGTCTTCCTTGACGCGCCAGAACAACTCCAAGGCTGTTGTGGGCCTTGGCAAAATCTGGGTCCAACTGCAGTGCTTTTGAAAAATGGGCTGCGGCCTTTCCGACTTGGCCCTGATGAGCTCGAAGAGTACCCAGGTTGAAATGGGCCTCAGCAAAGTCGGGCTGCAATTGCAATGCCATGGAATAATGGGACAGAGCCTCTTCGAACCTTGCTTGTTGCTCAAGGAGGTTTCCGAGGTTATTGTGGATACCAGGAAAGTTAGGCGCGAGTTGCAGCGCCCTTTCAAAATGAGCTATGGCCTCCTGGTATTTTTCCTGCCGCTCGAAAGCCACCCCAAGATTGTTAAGCGCTTCAGGGAAGTTTGACTTGATCTCCAAGGCCCTGTAAAACTGTCCCTCAGCTTCATCAAATTTGTTCTGTTGAAGAAAAACGTCCCCCAGGTTGTTGTGTGGTTCTGCATTTTCAGGATTAATTTGTAGAGCCATGTAAAAATGAGCAATTGCCTCATGAGGCTTGTCTTGTCCGAGTAATAGAACTCCCAGGTTATTATGTGCCATCCAAGCATTGGGATTTTTCGAAAGAGTGTCACGATAGATCGTTTCAGCATCACTGTAGATGGTGCCTTGTTGCCACACCTTTGCCCCGAAAACCAAGAGAACCAGCAGGCAAACAACAAATCCCACATAGCATCGGTAGGTACCAAGTCGCCTTAAGAGTGTGGCGATACCGGCGGCGGTTAAACTGATTAGACCTATGCTCGCCAGATACTGAAAATGGTCAGCCACGAAAGAAAACCTCATAGGATACACATCGAAAAACCCTAACGCTGGGAACAGGGTGACAATAAAAAACAGTACGGCTACAAGCGGTCCTCTCCCCAGCCTATTGATCGAGAACCATAATATGAAGAGAACTGCCAGCACTGTCGCAGGGAAAAGATACTGCCACCATTCACCAGCATCAATCTGCCAGCGTGGATAGATAAAGGTGAGTTTGTGCGGCCAGAGGAGTTTGCCCACATAAAACCACAGGGCCCTCCCAGCGATGAGGAATCGATCCAGGAGGGATAGCGCCCAATCCGTACCCTGTGCGCCCACATGGTGTTTCTCCATCCAGACTGTGAGCAAGCCGAGTCCAGCACCTATTACAAAGTAGGGGACCAAGTTGAGAAGATCGCTTCTGGTGATCCGGTTTCTCTTCCACCATAATATGAGAAGAATTGCTACTGGCAGTGAGCAGGCAACTGTTTTACTCAGCAGAGCACAGAGATAGAGGATCAGGGAAACACCGTAGAATCGCCAACGTTGACCAGCTTTGGTGGTAGTAAGCGTGCACAGGCTGGAGGATGGGTGGGCAGTGGCAGGGTCGCGGTCCACCTCGGCAAAGCGGAGATATGCCAGTAGAGAGGACAGGTAAAAAAAGCCCGAGAGAACATTCTTGCGTTCAGTAATCCATGCCACCGATTCCACGTTCACGGGATGGAGGGCAAAGAACAGAGCGGCCAGCCAGCCGCCAGGAACACGTAGAAAGCGTAGCAATAGCCATAAAAGGATTGCATTGAGCGCGTGCAGCAACACATTGACCAAATGGTAGCCAAGGGGATGCAGTTGCCAGAGGTGATACTCCAGCCAAAAGCTGGTATGCACCATTGGATAGTACTGTGGCACTGCGCCAAGTTCGAACCAGATCCTTCGGAGACCATCACCTGTTCTCAAAGTGTAGTTTTCGGTTATGTGGTCGTTGTCATCCCAAATATAACCGCCACTCAAGGTGGGAATATAGGCCACCACAGTTATAAAAACAAAGAAGACCGCGCCCAAAAGAATAGTTTTGTGAGATTTTTCCATAAAATTCCAGATATAAAACAAAGGCCAGCAGAAAGATCCTAACCGGAGTTACTCCTTAATTCACAACTCATGGAGTCAGCCTTGTCCTTGGTCTCAATCAAATGGTTCCACTGATATTTACAGATAACAGGCAGAAACTTCAAAAATCCGCGCTGTTGTTTGGTGCCACGTTTACTTGGCGCTCTTTCTCCAGGGCGGTTCTCAAGCTATCTTGAGCCTGCACGAAATCCGGTTTATGTTTTATGGCTTCTCTAAAATGGTCAATAGCCTCACGATGATGTCCCTGGTGCGCCAAAACAATTCCGAAACTGTGGTGAGCCTTGGCGTAGTCGGGTTTAAGTTGCAGAGCTTGGGAGAAGTGGGCAATTGCCTCCTGCAGCTTACCCTCAGTGGCTAAGGCCATTCCAAGATTGTAATGAGCCTCAGCGTAGTCAGGTTTGAATCGCAGAGCTTGGGAGAAGTGGGCAATTGCTTCCCGCAGCTTACCCATTGCGGCAAGAGCAGCTCCTAAATTATTGTGTGCCTCGGCATCGTAGGGTCTAATCTCTAGGGCCCTGGAATAGTTTGCTACGGCTTCATCAAGTCTTCCCTGCATGATCAAAGCATTTCCTAAATTGTTATACGCTTCTGCATGATCAGGCTTAATTTTGAGCACTGTGTTGAAGTTGGCGATGGCTTCCTCGAGTTTCCCAAGGCTAGTCAAGCTGACCGCCAAGTTGATATGAATATTTACATCATTCGGCCTGATCTCAAGTGCTCTGGCATAGTGAGCTACTGCCTCATCAAACATACCCTGTTGGGCCAACACATTGCCGAGATTATTGTGTATAGGGCTGTTGTTGTCGGTCACACGTAGGGTATGCTCGAAGAGCGTAACACTATTTTTCCAATACTTGATCTGCCACCATGAGCAGATGGATAAACCAATCAGTACTATTGCAGCCAAAAAAGGAGCCAGTATACGTAGATGGAGCCATTTTTTCGCAAACTCTCCCACACCCCAGGCAACTATGACAAACAAACCAATAAGTGGTAGGTAGGAGTAGCGGTCGGCCATGGCCTGAGTTCCCACCTGTACCAGTCCAATGACTGGCACTAGAGTTCCGAGATACCAAAGCCATCCCACCAAAAGATAAGGACGTCGCCTTGCTCCCCACAACACCGATATGGAAATACTAAGCATTAGCAGACCGGCTGCCACTGGCTTCCACATAGGCAAGTTCATGCCCGGATGTGGGTAGAAGAATGCCAGCCCCTGGGGCCAAAGCATCTTTTTGATGTAAAACACATAGGAGAGTAGAGCGTTGGCAATGCGGATCGCCATTGGAAAGACTTCCACAGATTTCACGGCTCCGCCGCGCTGTTGCACGACAAAGGTGGCAACGCTCGACACTGCCGCCAGAGCAAAAAGAGGTAATTTTTCCCAGACAAGAGTAATGAAACTTGACTTTGTTGGGCTGCTAATAGATGAGTCAACATGAGAAGTGGTAGTCTGAAAACGATTGAGCGGCCAGTAATCGAGCAAGAGCAGTACAAACGGCAGGGTAACTAGCATTGGTTTGGCCATCAAACCAAGACCATATATGAAAAAGGTCAGAATATACCGTTTGGGCCCTGGACGCTCCACATAGCGGACGTAGGTCCACATGGTAAGCAGCCAAAAAAAACCGCTCAAGACGTCCTTGCGCTCTGCCACCCAGGCAACGGACTCCACATGGAGTGGATGGAGGGCAAACAGGGCGGCGACAAAACCACTCTGCCAGAGAGCCCCGGTCATTCGTCTTAGGACAACAAACAGTAACAGCGTGTTTGCCAGGTGAAATAGCAGGTTGGTGAGGTGGTGGCCACGGGGGTTCAATCCATAAAGCTGGCAATCCAGCATGTGTGATAGCCAGGTCAAAGGATGCCAATTGGCTCCATGAGTGGTTGTAAAAGCCCAGATGAGGCTGTTGCCGGTCAGCCCAGCTTGGACATGAGAATTTCCGGTAACATATTGGATGTCGTCGTGATGGATAAAGTTATGATTTCCCACCTGCCAATAGACAGCAAAGAAAACAACGACGAACAATAGGCAGACAACCAGCCCTATATAAAAGTCAGAGAAGGATTGCTTATCTTTAATCACATTGAGTGTCATTAATTACCCAGTATTCATCGTGCCATTTAAGATTTCCTCTTAAATATGATAATCGGGAACTTGCTTCTCTTCACCAAACCTATGAAGTTGTCAATTTCTGACGCTAGGTATAATTCCCCCTTCGTGTTTTCTATCTTCATTACTGCCTCAATATAATAGTTTTCGGCCACCATTTTTCTTAACTCTCCGAGAATGGTTAGATCTGCTTTATGGTCCCACAAGTGTGATGTGTGGAGATCAACTACAATCACATACTTTGGCAGATTTCTGTTTACCTCTGCCACTGCTCTTTTTTTAAATTCCTTATATTTCGGATGGTTGGACATCAATGGATAAATCAGAGCGAAGGAGGTTGCACTCTTGCGCTGAGCTAAGAAGAGTATTTGTGCTTCAGAACCAAAGATGAATACTGATTCTTCTTTGCTAGTATTTTCCGTGAGAAATTTAGCCAGATCTGCCGATTCAGGAAAAAGATTTTGTTGGAAGAAATCACGACTGAATTCACTGCCCGTTTTTTTAAAGTAGTAGCCAGAATGAACCAACACTGGTGTAACCATGATTGCCACCACACATAAAGCAGCAGCAGCAGCAGTTCTGATTCTCTTATTCCGCAGCCCACGAATGAGATAATCAATTCCGAAACCGCCTGTAATGGCAATCGCTGGTGCAATCTGGGCGAAGTAGTGATGGTAGGCAATTCCAGGAATCACAGCCAAGAGTGAAAAGAACAACAGACCTAAGGCAAAGTAGCCTCTGGAGTTTTGTTTGTATGCTGCCGCCAGGCAGCCTAGTAATCCCAATACTATGAGAACAACGTTGCCAATAAAAATCGCAAGTATTCTTCGCAACAGCCGAGAAACAACCAAATGTAAACTGAAGCTCTTACTGTAGACATAGTTATAGGTAAAATTGCAGTAGATAAATTCATTAAGGATATCATGGTAATAGAGATATCCTACAACCAATAGAGATGTTGAACTAAAACCAACAATCCACACTAACAAGGTTTGAAAGATAGTTTTCTTGCTTATCTTTTGCTGGGATCCAGTGTTTATTTGGCTTAAGAATAAACATAAGATTATGAAAAATAATATCGGAGCGGCAGTCTGTTTTGTGAAGAAGGCTAGAGCTCCACACACGCCACTTGCCAATGAAAAATAGAGTTTTCCTTTACGCACAGTCAGGAGGGCAAACAGTAGACTTAAGGTAAGCGGCAGAAGCAAAAACATCTCAGTTGAAGCGGTGAATCCTTGAATGGTGGGAATGGAACTAAATACAGCATAAATAAAGGCGACCCACAGACCCGTGGCTCTGGATTCTGTGTATACAGCAGCCAGAAAGAACAAGGCCAGGAGTGTCAAAAAGTTATATAGGTGGAGAAAAATGTGAATTGCTGTTGATGTTGGGGGTACGAAAAGGAGTGCGAGGGCATAGAGATAGTACACAACAGGGGGTTTGTGGTCAAACACGTCATGGTAAGGTAGACCTCCATCAAGAATGACTTGTCCCATGTAACCGAATATACCTTCGTCGCGATCCAAGGGTATGTCAAGTGCGTTAACTCTTATCGCCACATATAAAAGGATGATTGCTCCCCAAGCCAGCCAGTGAAGAGAGCCACCGAATTTTCCGGCCTGGAAAGAGTAGGCGGATTGGATATCGCTTTTAGGAGACCCATCCTGATCCGGTAGCGATTTTGTCGATTCCGGTACAAAGCGGCACATGAAAAACCTCGTGAAGGGTTCAAGACAATTACGTGCAGCTTTCATGCCTCTACGGAAAAAGATTTGATGTAATCAACTTCATCTTTGCCAGGCGGGAAGTAAGAGCGGTCTGCAGACAGCCTATGCCGTACTTGATACTGCGCGGCAGGTTAATGGAGGAAGCCTCGGGGAAATACTTGGTGGGACAGCTAACTTCGGCAATGGTGTAGCCCTGCCACAAGACCTGAGCCAACATTTGATTATCAAAGACAAAATCATCTGAATTGTTCCCATAAGGTACCTGAGCCAGTAGTTCTCGGGAAAAGGCCCTGTAGCCAGTGTGATATTCGGACAGTTTGGCCCCCAGCAGAATGTTTTCTACCAAGGTCAAGAACCGATTGGCTACGTATTTCCACAGAGGCATCCCCCCCTTTAAGGCATAGCCTCCTAGAATTCTGGAGCCCAGGACACAGTGATAGAGGCCGTTGCCAATCATGGTAACCATGGCAGGAATCAGCATCGGGGTGTATTGGTAGTCAGGATGAACCATAATAATGATGTCGCCGCCTTGTTCTAGGGCGAGTTTGTAACATGTTTTCTGATTGGCGCCATAACCTTGGTTGCGCGGATGGACATGGACTACAGTGTTTGGTAGATTTTCAGCTATGGCCACTGTCTCATCTTCACTGCCATCGTCCACCACAATCACCTGATCAACGTAATCTTGAGCCAAAACTTCGGCGTGAGTCTGTTGTAAAGTACGCGCAGCGTTGTAGGCCGGCATTACCACGATAACTTTCTTGTTTTTAAACATCTCTTTTCCTCGAAACAGGTAAAATGAGCAAAATCAATGCCACCTAAGCGCCAAAGTGTAAAATGTCCCGTCAGTCTCTTAAGGGGCAGCAAGTTTCTTTAGTGCTTGAGGTCAGCCTCAGCCTTGCCGACCTCTGACGAGCAGGCTGCTGAAAACCTGAGTATTTTGAGCTCAAGCGCCAAGCCCGTCATTCCGGAAGTCGCGAAGGCCGCCTGCGGCGGATAATTATTTAAAAACAATATCTTACGGGATGCATGATCTCGATTTCGTCTCGTTCCCTATGAGGTTTCGGTTCGTTTTCAGACTTTTTCGGCAACCTGCTTGGAGGAGAGAAACCGTATAATCGAGGCTTGATTTCCAGAGGCGAGTGTATCATACTTTTGCCGATGCTGTGGGATAAAGGGTCGGACCTTTAACGGTGCAGTGAACATTCTCCGGCTCCGGTATTCTTTAGTACGCTGCGACTTATTCTTGCTTCTAATGGCACATCAATTGCTTGAGAACAAGAATTAGAACCAGGCAACGCTATTCAACGGGTTATGAAAGTTCGTTGCTTGCTAACGAAAAGGAAGCATTCAAGCAAGAAACCCGATCAAGTGGCATTATGGACACAAAGACACTACTGGTTACCGGGGGGGCCGGATTTATTGGGACAAACTTCATTCGTTATGTCTTAGAAGAGATGGAGAACTGGCGGGTTGTAAACCTGGATTCCCTGACCTACGCCGGCAATCTCGCCAATTTTGAAGATCTCACCCCAGAGCAGGCTGGACGACATCGCTTCATTCATGGGGCTATAGAGGACGGCGTCCTGCTGGATCGGCTCTTTACCGAGGAGACCATCGACGGAGTTGTGCATTTTGCCGCTGAGTCTCATGTAGATCGCTCCATCCTGAAACCAGAGGCCTTCATAGAGACAAATATCGTGGGAACCTTTCGCCTCCTGGAGGCAAGTCTTAGCCAGTGGCAGAGCCGCGGCAAACCGAAAGACTTTTGCTTCCTGCATATATCCACCGACGAGGTGTATGGAAGCCTGGGGGCGGAAGGATACTTCACCGAGGAAAGCCCCTATGACCCTTCCAGCCCGTATTCAGCCTCTAAAGCCGGTTCTGATCACCTGGTCAGGGCATATTTTCGCACTTTTGGTCTC
>PVMS01180283.1_pt1 | contig 10454 bp, 11 predicted proteins | sample 1853461 | NCBI WGS metagenome assembly PVMS01 (sample SAMN08582032, study PRJNA380276) | Marine sediment metagenome, whole genome shotgun sequencing project. | isolation source: ocean sediment barecode stripped | collected 2017
CAGTTAAGTGATAAAATGCTGGTGATGACTTCTGGTGAATTTTATTATAATAGTCCCAAGAAATTGATTGAAAAGGGATGTTTTAATAGCTTGTTTCCCGAAGAAACCGTTCGTTTTGATTCTAAAATGAAACGATTTGTTTTGAAAAATTAATTAAACATTCATTAACTTTATAGCTTCTATTATCAAAAATATTTTCTCTTATTATGTCTGAAACCTTTCTCTTTATATTATTGGCTTTATTAACAGGGCTTGTTGGTGCCTTTTTAGGATATCGCTTTGCTATTTTAAAAAACAAGTCTGAGACTAGTAAATTAGAAGCAGATCTCTCCAATACTGAAGAACAAATTAAGAAACTAGAGGAAAGTATTGATAACGTTAATATTGAACTTGAATCAATTAGAAAAGAAAAAGAATCATTAATCATTAGTCTGACCCAAAGATCTTCAGAGCTACAGAATATTGAAAAAAAACTTCAGGAGCAGGAAAAAGAATTAAGAGTCAGATTTAAAAATCTTGCCAATGAAATTCTCGAGAGCACATCATCAAAATTTACCAAACAGAATAGAGATAATTTAGATCAACTATTAAATCCTCTTCAGAAAAAAATAGAATCTTTTGAAAAGAAAGTGGGTGACTCACAAAAGGATAGTATTAGTATGCATTCTGCCCTTAAACAGCAATTAGAAGGTTTGAAAGATTTAAACCAACAAATGAGTAAGGAGGCAATTAACCTTACCAACGCATTAAAAGGAGACAGTAAAGCACAGGGTGATTGGGGAGAAATTCAACTTGAAATATTATTAGAGAAAGCGGGATTAAGCAAAGGAATTCATTATGATACTCAAGGAGGCTATCGAGATGAAGATGGAAATTTAAAAAAGCCTGATTTTATCATAAATCTACCAGAAAACAAACATTTAATTGTAGATTCTAAAGTATCACTTACTGCATATGAAGGGTATTATAGCGCAGAAAAAGAAACTAAGAAGGCTGAAAACTTAAAGAAACATATTATAAGTATAAGAAAGCATATTAAAGAGTTAAGTGAGAAACGGTACACGGATCTTTATGGAATAAACACACCTGATTATGTGTTGATGTTTGTCCCTATTGAGGCGGCTCTTTTAATTGCATTTAATGAAAACAACAAATTGTATCTTGAGGCTTTTGATAAAAACGTTGTCTTAGTTTCTACTTCTACCCTACTCGCTACATTAAGTACGGTTTCTTCTATCTGGAAACAAGAGGACCAAAAAAGAAATGTAATGGAAATCGCAAGACAAGCTGGTGCATTATATGATAAGTTTGAAGGATTTATTAACGACTTATTGGGTGTTGGAAAAAAATTAGACGCTGCAAAAAATGATTATTCTGCTGCTATGAATAAACTATCAAAGGGTCGTGGTAATTTAGTAAGTAGCGTAGAAAAAATTAAAAAACTAGGCGCCAAAGCAAAAAAATCATTGCCTGAACAAATACTGAAACGCGCTGAAGAAGACGATCCCAAATAGTACATTTGGAACAATTTTAATTAGAAAATGAAAAAAGCACTTTTTAAAATATTGGGAGTCACACTAATTATTGCCATTGCTTGGTTTACATTTATCTACTTTGTGCCTTATAGTGAAGGGACAAGATCTGGTGAGTTAATTAAAATAAGCAATAGAGGGGTGCTTTTTAAAACCTGGGAAGGTGAGATCAGTCAGGGTATTAGTGGTGCACAAATTTTTTCCTTTTCAGTGTTAGATAAAGATAAGCAGGTTATTGAAGATCTAAAAGAATTTCAAGGCAACTATGTGAAAGTTACTTATATTGAGCGTTACGCTTCCTTTATTTTTTGGGGTGATACTAAGTATTTTATAACAGATGTACAGAAAGGCACCTCTCCTCATTTCAATAAGTAGTTTTAATTAAAATAACTTAAAATACTCTTACCAGATTAAATCCGAAGAAAAAGTCACCATCACTCCAATCACCTTGTCCTTGTACAATGAACCCTTCTTCAAACATCGCTTGTGCATTGGTAAAATGTACTTGAAAAACGTGTCCACCAGTTTCTATATCAGCTCCAATGGATAAAGGATTATTAAAAACCGAATTGCTGTTTCTGTTCAAGTGAATTCCATAATCCATGTTTATACTAACACGCTTAGAAATTTTGTATCTGCCTCCAACTCCTATTGCAAATTGATCATTTTCCTCATCATAGGCAATAGTATTACCATCTTCTTGTTCAACAAAACTCCTAGTTGCCAGATTTTCGTGAATGTAGGTAGGCGCTAAAAGCAGGGATAGATTATTAGTAAACTTTCTTGAAACTAATATCTGTGAAGTATAAGTTAGTTTATCCTCAAAGTCAATATTTGGATAGATGTCCTCTTTTAAAGAAGTGTTAACCGTTATTAAATTATAGCCTACAATTGTAACCGGGAACCCACCTTCCTCCTGAGGTTTTAGTCTATATTTAGCGTGTAAACCATATTTTTTTTGATTGGAACTTCTAGCAGCACCTATATTCAACCAATCTGTAAATCCATAAATAAATTTGATCTGAGTAACAGATTGATCTAATCCAAAAAAGTCATCTATACCATTTTTTACTGTTCCAAAACGATGAGCAATTACCAAATAAAGATCTTTTTTACTTGCTAGTTTGGTGCTTTCAAAATTTACAATTTTAAGCGATTTAAAAACTGAAGTCACTGTTTTATCTACTGCAACATCTCCCTCTAATTCATCTAAAAGATCATCTTGTGAAAAAACAAGGAAAGGAAGAAATACTATAAGTAGAAAAATATTTTTCATAAATAAAAGTTATTTTATTATTGTAGATTGATCTAACTTTACAATTTCAAAAAGGTCGTCGAAGCCTATACACCTCCCTTTTACCGTAATTTTTTCACCGTTCTTGATTTCTTCGATTTCATTATCAAAACTACATTGCACACTATTATCAAGGGTTAGTGTATGGCTATCTATTTCTGTAATAATTCCTGAAACTTGAACTGCACTGTTTAATACTTCAGGGGATTCATTGTCTTTAAAAAATTGGACTAACTCTTCCGCTGAAACATTAACTTTAGCCTCTTCAGTACTAATATCTCGATGATCCTGATACATATAATTATAAGCAAAATAAGCTCCAAAAATTAGTAGAAGTAATGCTAGGATTATTTTAGTTCGCTTTTTCATACTATTATTTAAGATTTTCTTTTAAGCACAAAGTTTGCAGAAACATTAACCTCTTCAGCAATTTTACTGCTAACAATGCTTGGAATTTCAATATTAAAATCTCCGGGTTTTAAAACAAAATTGGTGCTAAGATGTACCACACCCTCTACCAATTTTATAGATGCTGGAACCTCAACCGATTTATCAACATCATGCATTGTTATGATACCAGTAATAGTATACTTTTTTTCTTCTCCATTTAATTGAGATAATTCAAAATCTTTAATGGTTCCTTTAAAAGTTGTTTTAGGAAATTCGGAAGACTCTGCATAATTTTCATTAAAATGTTCTTCCATTAATGCTACTTTAAATCGGAAACCTTTCATTAATGCCAAACTTGCAAATTGACCATTTTCGTTTAAAATTGCACTCACATTAGTATTTTTAGCTTTTACTTCTTCAAAAGATGGAACCGATGCTTCAAAATTGATCTCTCCAGTTTTAGTGATATATTTTTCCTGTGCATTAACATAATTTAAAATACTAAGAACACTTAATAAGACAACGATTGTATTTTTCATTTTTACAATTTTTTAATTTTCTAAAAGACCATCTTCTTCCCACTTAAAGAAAAGGTTTATAATTTGTTGTGGCAATCTTGGCCCACCAAAAGGCATTAGTCCATTTTCTCCTTCATTTCTGCTTATTCTATCCAGGAGCCCCCTGTTAATAAGAGCATCTTTAACATTATCAAAGGTTACCAAAGACATAGGAGCGCCGTTCTGAGGCGGATTTGAATGACAAGCCAAACATATGTTATCTACTGTGGGTTTTATATCTTGATAGGTTACCACTTCAGGGATTGGTTCTTCATCCTCCTCAATATCGTCAAACGTACTTTGAGTACAACCTATTATTAAAAAGAAACAAAACATTCCTATTAAAAATTGGAGGCTACTATTTTTCATGTATCAATTATTAACTGGTAAATAAACAAGATTAAAACCAATAACCCTATATTAAAAATAAAAATATATTTTATTCTAATACTGTTATGAGTAAGAAATAGTTTTAATTCTTAAAGGAAAAAAATCAAATAGTTACAATTGATAATGAATAATATTATTTACTTAAGTACATTTTTCTTCGAGAGTAGAGTTCGTAAAATTCATCTTCTTTTAAGCTATCAATAAACAAAATACTTTCTCCGGTACTTTTCATTTCGGGACCTAACTGTTTATTTACATTTGGAAACTTATCAAAGCTAAAAACTGGTTGTTTAATTGCAAAACCGTTTAGTTTAGGTTTGAAATCAAAATCTGCTACTTTATTATGACCTAACATAACTTTGGTAGCATAATTTACATATGGCTCTCCATAGGCTTTTGAAATAAAAGGGACTGTTCTTGATGCCCTTGGATTGGCTTCAATGATATATACTATATCATCTTTTATTGCGAATTGTATGTTTATCAGTCCAACGGTATTTAATGCCAAAGCAATGTTTTTTGTATGATCCTTAATTTGTTGCATCACAAACTCACCAAGATTAAAAGGAGGTAAAGTTGCGTTTGAATCACCAGAGTGAACACCACAAGGTTCTATATGCTCCATAATACCAATGATATAAACATCTTTACCATCACAAATTGCATCTGCTTCTGCTTCAATAGCTCCATCTAAATAATGATCTAATAATAACTTATTATTTGGCATTTTCCGAAGAATATCAACCACATGTTCTTCCAACTCTTTTTTATTAATTACAATTTTCATTCCCTGTCCTCCTAAAACATAGGAAGGTCTTATTAATAATGGGAAGTTCAATTCATCGGCAAGTGCTAAGGCTTCCTCTGCAGTTTCTGCAACACCAAATTCGGGATATGGAATATTGATGTCCTTCAGAATAGTTGAGAAACTTCCTCTATCCTCTGCCAGATCTAATGATTTAAAAGTCGTCCCTAATATTTTAATACCATAGCGTTCTAACTTTTCAGCCAACTTTAATGCAGTTTGCCCCCCTAACTGAACAATAACCCCTTCCGGTTTTTCATGCTGAATTATATCATAAATATGTTCCCAAAAAACCGGTTCGAAATATAATTTATCTGCTACATCAAAATCGGTAGAAACGGTCTCGGGATTACAATTGATCATAATGGTTTCGTATCCAATTTCTGAAGCAGCCAATACGCCATGAACACAACAATAATCGAATTCAATTCCTTGTCCAATTCTATTTGGACCAGAACCTAATACTACCACTTTCTTTTTATTGGTAACTACTGAATCATTGATAGAAAGAGAAATTCCATCAATTGTTTTCATTTCATTTTCAAAAGTAGAATAGTAATAAGGGGTTTCGGCTTTAAACTCTGCAGCACAAGTATCTACCAATTTAAAAACTCGATTAATTTTAAATTCCTGGCGTTTTTTATAAACCAAACTCTCCACACATCCTAACATATGGGCTATCTGCCGATCTCCATACCCCTTTTGTTTAGCTTCCAGTAATAGATCACGAGGTAAGGTGTCTATTTTATATTCTGAAATTTCTTTCTGTAGAAAATATAATTCTTCATATTGACGAAGAAACCACATATCTATTTTGGTGATTTTGTAAATTCGACTTAAAGGAATTCCCATTTGGATAGCATCGTAAATCACAAATACACGATCCCAACTTGGATGGGTCAATTTGTCTATTATTTGGTCATAATCTTTATATCCCTTCCCATCTGCTCCTATTCCATTACGTTTAATTTCTAGGGATTGTGTTGCTTTATGTAAAGCTTCCTGAAAACAACGACCAATTCCCATAACTTCTCCAACAGACTTCATTTGAAGACCTATAGTACGATCAGAGCCTTCAAATTTATCGAAATTCCACCTTGGTATCTTTACTATTACATAATCTAAGGTTGGTTCAAAAAGTGCAGAAGTGGACTTAGTAATTTGATTGTCCAATTCATCTAAAGTATATCCTATGGCAAGCTTAGTAGCAATTTTTGCAATTGGATAACCCGTTGCTTTTGAAGCTAATGCTGAGGAACGTGAAACACGCGGATTGATTTCAATAGCGATGATGTCTTCTTTTTCATCGGGGCTCACAGCAAACTGAACATTACATCCACCTGCAAAATCTCCAATACTACGCATCATTTTGATCGCTTTATCTCGCATACGCTGATAACAAGTATCACTAAGTGTCATAGCTGGTGCAACTGTGATAGAATCTCCGGTATGAATCCCCATTGGATCCATATTTTCTATTGTACAAATAATTACGACATTGTCATTATCATCACGGAGTAATTCAAGTTCATACTCCTTCCAACCCAGTAAAGCTTTATCTATCAAAACTTCGTGAATAGGAGATGCTTCCAGACCTCGAGTAAGCAGTTTATCAAATTCATCTTCATTGTGTACAAAAGAAGCTCCTGTTCCTCCCAGAGTAAAGGAAGGTCTAATAACTAAAGGAAAACCAAACTCTTGAGCGATTTCTTTTCCAGATAGATAAGAGTTAGCAATTTTTGCTGGTGCAACAGGTACACCAATCTTAATCATAAGGTTTTTAAACTTATCACGGTCTTCCGTTATATTAATAGCATCAATATCTACCCCTATAATTTCTACATTAAAATCTTTCCAAATTCCTTTATCATCTGCCTGAATACAGAGATTTAGCGCTGTTTGACCGCCCATTGTAGGTAATACAGCGTTAATATTAGGATGCTTCTTTAATATGATTACAATAGATTTTGTTGTAAGTGGCAATAAATATACATGATCTGCCATTGAAGGATCCGTCATAATAGTTGCTGGATTTGAATTGATTAAAACAGTTTCAATTCCATCTTCACGTAAGGAGCGCAATGCTTGTGATCCGGAATAATCAAATTCGCAGGCTTGTCCAATGATAATAGGCCCTGATCCAATAATTAAAATTGAGGAGAGGTTTTTATTTTTTGGCATTTGTATGATACTTTTTCAGTGCGATAAAACTACAATAGATTAGGGTATAAAAAAAAGGTGTTGCTCTAAGAACAACACCTTTTTTTATATATTTATCAACATTATTTTTTGTGACGGGTTTCAGAAGATACAGATATTTTCTTTCTGCCTTTTGCTCTACGAGAAGCTAATACTTTTCTTCCACTAACAGATGACATACGCTCTCTAAAACCGTGTTTATTTTTTCTTTTCCTTTTTGAAGGCTGAAATGTTCTTTTCATTACTATTTATATTAAAAACTTCTGGTATATACCGCTCTTACGGTCATTCGTAAAAGTCGGGTGCAAATATACAATCATTTTTTACTTTCCCAAACCAAAATATTAAAATATTTCTAATTGTTTTTTATACCTTTGGCTCCCCATAAACAAGAGACATGTTCAATAAAAATATTAAATTAATTTTAGCTGTATTAATAATAGCTGTATCCGTTTGGCAATTCATAGAAGGTAATATAGGAAATGGTATTATGTATATTTTATTATCATCCATTTTTGTATTTCTATATTTTAAAAATGAAATCATTCTTCTTTCCTTTCTCAGGTTACGAAAAGAGGATTTTACAGGAGCAAAAAAATGGCTTGATAAAATTAAAAACCCAAAAGCCTCTCTGATAAGAAAACAACAGGGTTATTTTAATTATTTAAATGGTTTAATGGTTTCACAAACTAATATGAATGAGGCCGAAAAATATTTTAAAAAAGCGGTGAGTTTAGGTCTGTCAATGAATACTGACTTAGCGATGGCAAAACTAAATTTAGCAGGTATAGCCATGTCAAAAAACCGAAAAAGAGAAGCTCAACAATTACTTGCTGAAGCTAAAAAACTGGATAAACACGGTATGCTGGATGATCAGATAAAAATGATGAAACAGCAAATGAAGAAAGTAGGGCAGCCCAGACAACAATTTGGTCGAGGAGGTCGAGGTGGAAGGCGATTTTAAAACAAAAAAATGGCTTTAAATCACTTCCAGAAAAACATTTTATAAGCTGCAATTAATAAAATTACTCCAAATATTTTTTTGAGCATACTTTGATTTATAGAAATTGCATATTTAGAGCCAAAGTAACCGCCCACCGCAAAGCTAAGTGCTATAATAAGGGCAAATTTCCAATTTACAAAACCTTCTGAATAATAATTATACGCTGCAAAAAAAGTTACTGGAATCGCTAATACAGCAAGACTAGTGCCTTGTGCTTCATGCTGATTGTAACCTAAAAGAATAACCATTAAGGGAATCATAATCAAACCTCCACCTACTCCTAAAACACCACTTAATATTCCAGCTAAAAGCCCTATGACTATAAGAGAGATTAATATAGTAACATTCATACGCAATTGTTAATTTGAATTTTTATAATAGCCTTTTTCAGGAATTTCAATATGATATTCTTTCCCTGATGCATTTTCTAAATAATTTTCTCTAAGCCAAGGGTTGTGAATCTTCAAGATCTTATAATTAATATCAAACTTTTTTGCAAAAGTTGCAAAATCGGTTACTGCTGTATCTACTTTAACCTTAAATGTTGGTATTGCTTCATATAAATCCTTTTCTCTAAAATTGAAACCATATTTTTCAGGGTTTGATAAAATTTCTTTAAAGGCTAAAATTCTAAATAGATACCTACTTGTCTCTTCGTTAAGTAATAAATCATAATAACTCTCTTTTGATTGTTGTCTTTCCTGTTGCTTACTTATTCCTGCATTTCCTGCATTATAAGCTGCAGCAGCTAAAGTCCAACTACCAAAACGTTCTTTTGAATCAATTAAATACTCTGCAGCTACTTTTGTTGCAAGTTCCAGGTTATAACGTTCGTCTACATAACTATTAATTTCTAATCCAAATTCCTTCCCAGTGCCTTTCATAAAATGCCAAAAACCAGCAGCACCAGCCGGAGAAGTATTATTTTGTAAACCGCTTTCCGCTACAATTAAATATTTGAAATCATCCGGTAATTTATATTTTTTTAGTAGAGGTTCAATAATTGGAAAGTATTTATGTGCTCTTTTAATTAGCAACAAACCGTTGGATTGCCAATATGTATTTACCAATAACTCTCTATCTATCCGCTCACGGATATCAGGGTTTTTTAGAGGAACCGATTCGCCAGCAAAATCCATTTTATCTGGAATTGGCAAAGCGTATACATTATAATCATTTACCATTTTTCTTTTAACAATAGCATCAGTTGGGGCTTCCTGTATCGCATTAATTAAAAAGCCAATTGCTCCAATTAACAGTATTGCGAATAATATTTTTGGTAAAGTTTTCATAGCGTAAAACGTATTATTATGAATTGAAACCTAACTAATTAGCAGAAAATTCTTTCAGATGTTTTTCAATTTTAATTGGGAATAAAGGTATTAAAAAACCAAGGAAAGACTAACTAATAAGTTAATGATTTTCGAAATTTAAAAATAACATATCATTATAGTAGTTTTTAGCTAAATAATTTGATATGAAAAATATTATAGTTCTAAATCTATCTCTGAGCCACTATTATTTTTTAAATCAATATCAAGCTCTATTTCATTAAAATTTTCAGAAGCTTTAACCATTAAAGTAGATCCAATAGTTTCAAACAAATGACTGGTCTTAGTTACAAAATGCGCCTGTTTTTTAATATTAAAATTTGGAATACCAATTAAAGTTAAATCAGTTGTCTCAGAATGCAAGCCAATTAATTTATAAAAAGGAATCTGCTCTACTGCATTATTAATTATTTTAATTACAACATTCACTCGAATGTCTTCTACTAAATTTAATATATTTGATTCTATTATTGAACTTTCTATATTACTATTATTAACAAATAACACACGGATATTTGTTTTGTTCCATTTAGGAGATTGAATAATAAAACTTGCTATGTTTAGCATCATTTCAGCGTTTTTACTATCGGTCTCTCTCCACCACAAATCTATTGTCTTATAGTCTCCAAACTTTGTTTTTCGATCAAAATCCAAATACAACAAGTTATAATCTAAACGAAGTAAACTTTGAGTCATTTTCGAATAATCTTCTGAGTTTTCTAATCCTTTGGGCCAACCCATCATAATTGTATTTGGATCTACCCCGGAGAAACCAAAAATAGAAGCAATGTTCTCAATGCCTGTATATATATTATCGGCTTTTATCTGTCTTGCAAAAACACCAACTTTTTCAAAATAATTATCTTTTACAATTTGAGACGATTTAGGTAGAGGGTGAACATTCTCTTTATCAATAATAATTTTAAAGTTGGTGACAATTCCTGTTCTCCCAG
>PVMS01093855.1_pt1 | contig 10453 bp, 11 predicted proteins | sample 1853461 | NCBI WGS metagenome assembly PVMS01 (sample SAMN08582032, study PRJNA380276) | Marine sediment metagenome, whole genome shotgun sequencing project. | isolation source: ocean sediment barecode stripped | collected 2017
GATCCAGCGTCAACGCCGTCATCGAGCAGCTTTCGACAAAGACCCGGCGTAATCTGCCGCAGGATATTCGCATCGCGACAGTCTGGTATCGCCCGACGGGCGATACGATCCGAACGCCCGACTACTATGTCCACGAAACGTCGGACTGGCTAGCGTTGCCGTATGAGCTTTCGGGAATGACACTCGACGAATTGCGCAAACACCGTCCCGAACTAAACGGAATTATTGACCGGCTCGAACCGTTGATCGAACCGCGCTGAATCGCGATCGCACTCATTCGTCGCCAAGCAAAGTAACGGCTTCTTCGAGACTGTGTTCGTCGCAATTCGGTGATTCGCCGGAGCGATCGATGACGAGAAACTCCTGGCCCGCGTCGAATGCAATCAGCGGCATATGCCAGGTGCCGCGATGATAATTGATGCCCTGACGCCCATTCGTAACAAAGGCGCGCAGATCATCCGCCACAACGTCTTCCTCAGCGGGCGCGACAACAACCATGAATCGATACGGCGTAAGCGGCACAAATGCCTGGCTACCGTGCGGATGGCGTTCGACCGTGTCGAATCGGTACGGCAGTACGGTTGCAAGACGACATCGTACGATGCTGATCTCAACCTGTCCGTCAATTGCCTCGACCGCGCACTGATTGTCAAAACGTTCGAAGCGGGCGGCATTCATTGCGACCAGCCGCTCCGCCGACGTTTCAATAACATCACCGTACGGTGCAAACCGCTCGCGAGTTAACGGCATCGGCTGAAGTGTTATCACGCTCAATCCTTATTGGGTCGGCCGACCATGCGCACACGACTGATGCCGCCGTCGGGATAAATCGACAGGCGAACGTGACTAACATCGCCGAGGGTTTCGAGTTCGGATTCATATTCATGTTGCTTGTCCATTTCGAGCTTGGACTCAGGCAATAACGTCTGCCATTTTTTACTGGAGACAGACACTTTTTCATTGCTGTCGAACAAGGCGGCTTCAATTGACACTCGATCGGGGTAGTTGCCCTTGAAATGTGCGGTGTCTACCTCGACCCTTTCAATCGTTCCATTATGCCCAAGCGCCAATATGACCCAGTCGTTGCCGGGCCCACGTCGACGAGCCGTCTCCCATCCGTCACCCATGTTCACGCCACGCCCGGCGACGATGAGGTTGTGCATGCTGCCAAAATGCTCGTCACTGCACGCAATCGCGCGACCACCGTGCTCCAGCGCAAGAAGATCGACAACACTATCGATGTGCGAGTAGTCCGGACGTACTTCTCCGTAGACACGCAGTCGAGCAATTCCGCCGTCGGGATATATGTTCAGCCGCAAGTGCGTGACTATCGAATCACTGTCAATGTCGAGAAAATTGTGCGCGTCGCCGGAGAGTTCAGTTTTCTCCAAAATTTCTGTCCAGCCGCCGTTTGGCACATCATCGTCGCTGACACACGCATCAATCGATGCGTGCGGCGGAAAATTTCCGGTGAAAAACCGGGTATCGATATCGACGCCGTGCACGATGCCCGGGATGCCGAGCCTGACGATACAGTGATCATGGCCGGGCGTGCGTTTGCGGCGGCTCTCCCAGCCGTCCATCCATTTGCCATGATCGTCATATTTATCGTCGATGAATACCGGTGCCGCCGGCTCGATAAGACGCTCTTTGGCCGCAAAGAACTCATCGGTGGCGTAACTGACTTTTGAACCGAGCCGTGGTTGCTCAAGTTGAATCCACTCATGAAACGGATGCGGCTTATTCGTCACCTGCCAGTCTCCAAAGCTTCTATTCGCAATCGTGCGATTTGGTGAATTTCGGTAAGCGCCGTTTCAAATTCGATCGCCGCATTGTTGTCGAGCCTGCTCTCGAAAATACCAAGAATCTCCGCCCGACTGCTGCCCCGGACAGCCACTACAAATGGGAAACCGAATTTTTCGTGGTAATTCTCATTGAGCGACTGAAATTGCGCGTATTCCTCGGCCGAACAATGGTCGAGGCCCGCGCTCGCCTGTTCGTCGCTCGAGTCCGGGGTCAGTTCGCCGGCTATTTGCGCTTTGCCGGCGAGATCGGGATGCGCGCGAATCAGCGCAAGTTGCCGATCGGTCGACGCATTATCCACGCAATCTGCCATGATTTCGGCGATTCGATCGAGTTTATCGGTCCCCGCCGCATCTGGTGCGGCTTCTTCGGCAACCCACTGCGAGTGTTCATAGACACCACCGTAACGCGATACAAATTCTGCTTCGGTCGTCATGCTGTCGCCGGGTGATATTCGCGCCAGTGCCTGGCAATATCGATTCGACGGGCGACCCACGTCTTTTCGTGCTCTGCAACGTAATCGAGAAAGCGCGCCAGCGCTGCTGCCCTGCCAGGTCGGCCAGCAATCCTGCAGTGCAAGCCGATTGACATCATGCGCGAGCCCTCCGCATACAACACATCGAAACTGTCTTTCAGGTAATCGTGAAACTGCTGTCCCGAATTGAATCCCTGTGGTGTTGCAAAACGCATGTCGTTGGCATCGAGGGTATACGGGACCATGAGTTGTGGTGTCGAATGCGATTGGTCCCAATACGGCAGATCGTCGGAGTAACTGTCCGCGTTGTAGACAAAACCGCCGTCCTCGGCGATCAGCCGATGCGAGCGTGGACTGCAACGGCCCAGGTACCAGCCAAGCGGACGCTCGCCGGTAACGTCCGTGTGAATCTCGATTGCTTTTCGCAAGTGCTCACGTTCAGTGGTCTCGTCGACTGACTGATAATCGATCCAACGGTAACCGTGGCTGGCAATTTCCCAGTTCGCCGCCTGCATCGCGGCGACTACCGCTGGATTACGCTCTAGCGCCATCGCAACGCCGAACACCGTAACGGGCAGATCGCGGTCGGAAAACAGTCGATGCAATCGCCAGAATCCTGCCCGCGCGCCATACTCGTACAATGATTCCATGTTCATGTGGCGCTGGTTCTCGATGGCTTTCGCACCGATCATTTCAGACAGAAACGATTCGGAGGCTGCGTCGCCGTGCAAGACACAATTCTCGGCACCTTCTTCGTAATTGATGACGAACTGCACGGCGATGCGCGCGTCGTCGGGCCAGTCTGCAACAGGAACCCGGCTTCCGTAGCCGCACAGATCCCTTGGGTATTCGTCCGTCATTCGTGACTTCCGGTCGACTGATACCAACGATCGATTAACTCGCGCTCTGCCTCGCTGATGTTCGTCAGGTTGCTAATCGGCATCACTCGTGTAACCACGGTTTGATGATGAATACGCTGCGCCTCCGCGACGATTTGTTGATCGGTATCGAGAATGACGCCAGCGGGCGCCGCCGGAAAAGCCGGGTGCGTCGGTGCGCTTGAATGACAACTCGTACAGCGATGGTGGACGACGGTTCGTACGTCGTTGAAAGAGACAATCTCCCCCGATGCCACGCTCGCTTTCGGCGCGATTAATGCGGCGACGCCGGCCAGCAATACGACGGCAATAATGATGGGCAGCAGCGATGCCTGGCCTTTGTGCCGCTCGACGAAATAGATTCGAATCAGCGCACCGGCTACGGTTATGGCGATCAGTATCGCCCAATTTAGATCATGGCTGTACGTCATCGCGTAGTGGTTGCTCGTCATGACGAACAGCACGGGTAAAGTAAAGTAAGTGTTGTGTACCGAACGCTGCTTGCCGCGAATACCCGGCGCCGGATCGGGCTCCTCGCCGCGCGCGGCCGCGGCCACCATCTGTTTTTGTCCCGGGATGATGACGAAAAAAACGTTGGCGACCATGATCGTTCCCAGCACCACGCCGAAATGAATGTAAGCGCCACGGCCACTGAACAACTGGCACAACCCCCAGGCGAGTACCGACACGGCCGCGAACAACACCAGGCCCAACAGTTTGTCGTTGTCGCCCAGCGGCGATTTGCACAGCAGATCATAGATAATCCAACCGCCGACAATAACTCCAGCCGCTATCGCAATCGCCACGCCCGGCGATAGCTCCGCTATGGTCGGGTCGATCAGGTAAACCTCGGCGCTGTACCAGTACAGCAGGATCAGCAGGAACATGCCTGAAATCCAGGTCCAGTAAGCTTCCCATTTGAACCAGTGCAGCGTCTCAGGCAAGACGCGTGGCGCCGCCCGGTATTTCTGGGCGTGATAAAAGCCGCCGCCATGCACGGACCAGACTTCCCCGCCAACTCCTTTTTCCTCGTCGCCTGCTTGGCTTGGCGCTTCGAGGTGATTGTCCAGCCAGACGAAATAAAATGACGAGCCTATCCACGCAATGCCCGTGATGAAATGCAGCCACCGCGCAAGCAAATTTAGCCAATCGACGAAGTACGCTTCCATTTATTCTGCGTTCTATTCTCTATTTTCTTAAGGAGTGCACGTTGTCAGGATACGCCATCCCGGCGCCGCGGCGCACTTTCTCGTAGGCCTGCAGTACTTCGGCCGACGCGGCCACTGCGATCTCGGCAGGTTTTTTGCCACTGATGCCGTCAATGCCAATCGGGCAAACGAGTTTTGCGATGACATCGGGTGGCATGCCCTGATCACGATAACGTTTTTCGAAGCGGCGCCGCTTCGAACGTGAGCCGATCAAACCGCAATAAGCGACGTCGTCGCGCCTGAGAATCCGGCCACATATATCAAAATCGAGGGCATGGCTGTGGGTCATGACGAGATAACAACTATTTGCGGGCATCGCCGTTACTTCGAGCGACGGATCGGGCGATTCGATCGCTCGGACATTGGTCGGCGTCTGCCGAAAAATATTGCGTCGACTGTCTATCCAGCGAATATTGCAATCGAGCGCGGAGAGCGATTGTACGACGGCCGAGCCCACATGGCCGGCGCCGAAGACCGCGATGCTGAAATCGCTGCCTACGACGAGCTCGAGTAACCAATCATCGTTGCGATGTGCGACGCGGCCCGACTCCAGACCGTATCGCGCTTGCTTAAGAATTTTATCGCCGGTCTTCTCGACATCCGATCCGAAGGTGTTGTCGGCCGTAACCACACATTTGAGGCGCTCGCCTGCGAGATGCGTGGCAATAACAGCCGGTTCGCGCTGGCCATGCAGGGCCCGCAAGTTCTGCAGCCAGCTCGGCAATCCGTTCGCAATCGGCTCGAACAATATGTCGACTACACCGCCACAACATTGGCCCATCGATGATCCGAGCGGAAACTTGCGCAATTCCGGCGCTTCGTCGCCACCGAGCAGATCGAAAGCCATGCGCGTGCATTGATACTCGAGTTGACCGCCGCCGATGGTACCAATTGTCTCTTTATCGGAGACAATCATTTTGGCACCCACTTCCCGAGGTGCCGATCCGCGGATTCCTGCGACAGTTACAACAACAACGCGCTCGCCACCGGCAGTGAGGTCTGAAAGTTCGTCAATCCACTCGTTCACGATCCCGCACCTTCGATTGCATTGAGAACCGCTTCGGGTGTAGCCGGAGCCGGCAAATCGGGTAATGGCCGTTCCTCAGTCGCGATCGCATCACGAATTGCGTGAAATACTGAAATAGCGAGCATCAGCGGCGGCTCACCTGTGGCCTTCGAGCGGTATATCGTGTCCTCGCGATTGGCAGCGTTGGCGAGCAGTTCGACACGGAAATCCACGGGCAGATCGGAACAAGTCGGGATTTTGTAGGTGGACGGCGCGTGGGTCGTAAGCGCCCCGGCCTCGTTCCAATTGAGTTCTTCGGACGTCAACCAGCCGGCGCCCTGGATAAATCCTCCCTCAACCTGGCCGATGTCCATGGCGGGATTTAGCGAATCGCCACAGTCGTGCAGGATATCCACCCGAGTCATGCGGTACTCGCCTGTCAGGGTATCGACAACAACCTCGGACACGGCGGCACCGTATGCAAAATAGAAAAACGGCCTGCCGCTGAAAGTTTCGCGATCGTAGTGAATCTTCGGAGTCTTATAGAAGCCGGTCGCAAACAACTTGACCCGATCGAACCAAGCGAGCTGTACAAGTTCTTCAAAGCTAAGTTTGGTTTTGTCTGCTTGCACCAGGTTTTGCGCGAACGTGATTTGCGTCTCAGATACGTTGAAATGCCGTGCCGCGAACTCGGTCAATCGCCCACGAATCTTCGCACATGCTACCTGCGCAGCCTTGCCATTTATGTCTGAGCCGCTCGACGCCGCCGTCGCCGACGCGTTCGGCACCTTGCTGGTATCGGCAGCATTGATGCGGATCCGGTCAACCGTAACGCCCAGTTCGTCGGCGGCGACCTGCGCGACCTTGATAAAGAGACCTTGCCCCATCTCGGTTCCACCATGATTCAGGTGGACGGTGCCGTCCTTGTAAACGTGAACCAGTGCGCCCGCCTGGTTTAGATGTGTCGCGGTGAACGATATGCCGAACTTGACCGGGGTCATGGCGATGCCACGTTTAAGAACATCGCTTTCGGCATTGAACTTCGTAATGACATCGCGTCGCTTGACGTAATCAGAGTCGGCTTCCAGTTTATCGACAATGTCATTGATGATGTTGTCGTCGACCTTTTGTTCGTATTGAGTAATGTCACGTTCGCCGATGCCGTAAAAATTTCGCCGGCGCACTTCGAGCGGATCCATCCCCAGAGTACGAGCAATATCATCAATCGCGTACTCAATCGCGTGCATGCCCTGTGGACCGCCGAATCCGCGAAAGGCTGTATTCGATACCGTGTTTGTCTTGCAACGATATGAGGTGACGTGAATGTTCTCGAGGAAATAGGCGTTGTCACAGTGAAATATCGTGCGATCGTTGATTGGCCCCGACAGGTCCGCAGAAATCCCGCATCGTGAAGCGAACATAAAGTCCACTCCTTGAATACGGCCTGTGTCGTCAAATCCCACCTCGTACTCGATGACGAAATCGTGTCGCTTGCCCGTCATGATCATGTCGTCGTCGCGATCGAGTCGCAGCTTGCAAGCGCGGCCCGTTTTGACGACCATGATCGCGGCAATACACGCAATCGTAGCAGCCTGTGTCTCCTTGCCCCCGAACGCTCCGCCCATGCGCCGGCAAATGCAGACCACGTCCTTGGCTGAACGACCCGTCGCGTGCGCGACGAGATGCTGCACTTCATCCGGATGTTGCGTTGAACTGTAGACGAGCAACGCGCCATCTTCCTCTGGAATCACCATTGCGATGTGACCTTCGAGGTAAAACTGGTCCTGCCCGCCCAATTCGATTCTGCGTTTCAGGCGATGCGTCGCATTGGCGATCGCCTTTTTGGGGTCACCGCGTTGCAGCTCTTCAGTCGGCAGTACGAATGACCGCTTTTTCACTGCGGTCATCGGATCAAGAATAGCGTCAAGTTTTTTGTAAGCGATATTTGCAAGCCTCGTGGCTTTACGCGCCTGGTCCACGGTTTCCGCTGCAACCGCAAACACTGCATGACCCACGTATTCGACAACATCGGCAGCAAGAATTTGTTCATCTGCGACGATCGGCCCGCAATTATTTTCGCCGGTAATGTCGGCGGCGACGCAAGTGTCAACAACACCGGCGGCGGACGCGACATCTTCCAGATCGATGTGTTTGATCCGCGCGTGCGCCATTGAACTCATTCCTACCGCGACATGCAGGAGATCGCGCGGCTCCGGCAGATCATCCGTGTACGCAGCCGTGCCACTGACGTGCAAATGCGCGCTGTCGTGCGGCAGGGCTTTGCCTACCGCTTTATCGTCCATAGTTGTACACCGTTTGATCAATTTCGCCCGTCGTCTCGAGATAAAATCGACGCAGCAGATTCTGTGCTCCTCGCAGGCGATAGTCCGCCGACGCACGCATGTCATCTATGGGCGAAAAATCTTTCGCAAGCGCAGCTGACGCGCGGGTAACCACCTCTTCGTTCCATACCTCGCCCGCGAGAGCAGCTTCGCAATATTTCGCCCGCTTGACTGTCGCGGCCATGCCGCCGCAGGCCATCGTAAATTCGGCGACACGATCGCCGTCGAGTCGCAGACGATAAGCGGAACAAACTGCCGAGATATCCTGATCGAATCGCTTGGACAATTTGTGGCTGCGCAACACGACACCATCGACCGGCAACGGCACCCGGACCGATTCAATGAACTCTCCCGGCTTGAGATCCGTGACCTGGTAGTCGAGATAGAAATCATCCAGCGCAATTTCACGTTCGCCCGCCGCGGATCGCAATTTGAGTGTTGTTCCTGCGACCATCAATGCCGGCATTGAGTCGCCGATGGGTGAACCATTCGCGATATTGCCGCCGAGAGTTCCTGCGTTTCGAATCGGTGGAGACGCAAATCGCAGGAACATTTCACTAAGATCCGGATAGTTAGCAACAATGACATCCATCGCATCGCTGATTGTGACCGCGGCTCCGATCTCGATATGCGTTTTCGACGTCTCGAGCCTGCTCAGCTCGACCGCGCGCCCCGTGTAAATGACAGTATCAAGGACACGGTGTTGCTTGGTGACCCAAAGGCCCACATCCGTGCCTCCGGCAAGAATCGTGGCATCAGGATGTTCCGCCAGGCGTTCCGCCAATTCGGCGGCGCTCGCAGGCGCAAAGAAATTCTTGCCGCCCTGGGTTATATGCAGGCTATCTCCCGAACCGATCTCCGCCAGCTTGTCCGGATGCAAGAGCCCTTTGGAACCCGGTGTTTTGTCATACATGGCATTGGCAGCGGCGATAATCGGGCGGTAACCGGTACAACGACAAAGATTTCCAGCGAGCGCATCGTCTATTTCTCGCCGCGACGGATTCTTGTTGGTCTCATACAAGGCGAACAGAGACATGACGAAGCCCGGCGTGCAGAACCCGCACTGCGAACCGTGGCAATCGACCATCGCCGATTGCACGGGATGAAGATCAGCGCCATCGGGCTTCAGGCTTTCAACCGTAAGCAGTTCTTTACCGTGCAAGGTTGGCAGAAACTGTATGCAGGAGTTGATTGCACTGAGTTTCAGGTTGTTGCCGTCACCGTTTCGCTCAGCGACAACGACCGTACAGGCACCACAATCGCCCTCCGCGCAGCCTTCCTTGGTTCCGGTGCGGCACAAATCCTCGCGCAAGAATTGCAACACAGTTCGCGTTGGATCGACGTCTTTTAACTCGACGATGTCGCCATCGAGCACGAACCGGATCGTGTCCGAACCGCCCATGCGCCTCAGCTACCCCTGTACGTCGAATAACTCCACGGCGAGACGAGTAACGGAACGTGGTAGTGCTCGTCCGCCCGAACAGAGAAGCGAATGACGACCGTATCCAGAAATGGCGGGTCACTCATCGCGTTGCCCTGCGCCGAAAAATAGCTGCCGACATCAAACTCCAGTTCGTAAATTCCGGCCTGCATTGCATCGTCTTCGAGCAGCGATGCTTGAGTTCGACCGTCAACGTTGGTCACCGCGGACGCTACGAGATTCCGCTCCTCACCGACTGCGTAAAGTCGCAGATCGACGTTGCCTGCCGGCTTGCCGTTGGCCGTGTCCAGAATGTGCGTTGTCAGACGTCCCATCATCCCCCCGATTAGCGCATTGCCATTATACGTCCACATTACGCAATTGCCCGCCGCCTGTGCTAGCTTTGCCGCCACGACAACAACGGGGCGTAGTGCATGCCGCCTAACACCAACGTATCGCGACGCCACTTCTTGCAATCAGCCAGCTCATTATCAGGCATTGCTTATTTGCGCCTGACCGGCCCTGTACTCGCGACCATTGCACAAGCAGCCTGCACTGCGAAACTGGAAGCCGCAACGTACCGTGTCCTCGGCAGTGACGAGGCAGCCGACTTCGAAGCCATCGCCGCGCGCATTATTCCAGCGACCGACACACCCGGCGCAATAGAAGCCGGCGTAATTCATTTTTTCGACAATGCTTTTGCCGACGAAATGAGTGATCGGCTTGACGCAGCGCGTGACGGGCTCGCCGGCTTCAATGCAGCGCTCAACGACGCAGGTTTGGCGGATACTCGATTCAGCGATCTCGATATCGAATCACAGGACGCGTTTTTGCACACGCAGGATACGAGCGATTTTTTCCGGCTGGTTCGATTGATGACAATATTCGGTTTCTTTTCAATGAGTCAGTACGGCGGCAACAAGGATCATGTCGGCTGGGACTTGATCGGATTCGAAGGCCATCACGGCGCGTGGTCATACCCGTTTGGTTATTACGATGCCGAGTAACGTTACATTCGCAACGCGCGACGCCGTCGACTTCGTTGTGATCGGCTCCGGCTCGGCCGGCGGCATTCTCGCCAAGGAACTATCGACGGCGGGATTCGACGTGGTCGTGCTTGAACAAGGACCGTATCGAAAGGCGGCCGATTTTACGCACGACGAGTTGTCGATCTTGTTTCGCGATGAGTTGCTGGGCGGCGGCCGCGATGTACACGGATAAACGTTTCGTCATGGCGATAGCGTAACGGCCTCTATGCCGGGCCGGAGGCCGCTGCGTTACGCACGTGGCCTCGGCGGCGGCAGCGTGCATTTCACCGCGA
>PVMS01120867.1_pt1 | contig 10453 bp, 10 predicted proteins | sample 1853461 | NCBI WGS metagenome assembly PVMS01 (sample SAMN08582032, study PRJNA380276) | Marine sediment metagenome, whole genome shotgun sequencing project. | isolation source: ocean sediment barecode stripped | collected 2017
TATGAAGTTCGATTGTTTATTATTCAGGTTTAAATTTACTTTAATTTTTCTTTTTAATAAAGCGGAACATTTTTTTATTTTCATTGGTATAAAATATTACTCAGTAAGAATATAATTTTTTTGATTACCAAACCCTTTTAATATTATTCTGTTTTTATATATCTCAAGGACACCATACGAACTGATCATTGTGTCCACCATTCCAAAAATTGTGATATAATGAATACCATTTTCATAAACATAATCGCCTTTATGATGATGTCCGTTGATAAAGGCCACAACATTTGCGCTGCTTTCAAGAATTGCTACAATTTCATTGCTGTTCCATAAAGAAGCTTCATGATTTGGTTTAATGGGCAAATGAGAGAATATTATAACTTTTTGATGTAAGGATTCGGCAGCTGCCAATTCATCTTTTAACCATGCTTTTTGTTGCTCTCCAATTCCACTATTCCAGGTATAATGATTCTTTTTCCCTGCTGTTTTAGCGTAATAAGCATCTATTTTATCCTGGCTGTAATTATGAAGTGAGTTGGAAAAATAGGCATAATCAGTACCATCTAATACTACGAATCGCCAATTCTTTTTTATATAAGAGTAATAAAAATCAGGCATTGATAAAACCTTTAATACATTTTCTTTTTGGGTAGAATCGACAGCAAAATCATGATTGCCGAGCAAATGATAATTCTCAATATCAGAGTTGATACGATCATAAATAGGCATAATGGAGTCAAAACTGCTCCACTCTTTATCTATAATATCTCCCAGATTCTGGATAAAATCAACTTTATAATAGTTTAAGGAATCTATAGCCTCTCTAAGTTTCCACAATGATTCTGTATAGTTTCGGTCACCACTGGCAGGAGCATCTTTATACTGTGGATCGGCAATAAGACCAATTGATAGAATTGGCTTGTTGTGTGAACATGAAATCAGAATGAACCCCAATAAAATAAAAATAAGTATTAAATATTTCATATTGTTTTTCTATGTTCTATAGCAGTTCTTAATATTGAAAAAAGTTTATTTTTTACGTTTTAATATCAAGAACTTATCATCCATTACATTTCCTACAAAAATGAAATCTCCAAATGGACTGGCAACGGTAGAGCCGGAGATGGAACTGCCATCATCTGAAAAAACCCTTTCAATTGAATAATTCTCCTTCCCTTTATAAATGATTTTTATTATTTCCGAGGGTGCAGTCTCTTTGTTCCCTTTCGCATAGGATTTGAATCTTAGCAGGTTAGGATGACCGGCAATCCATAGATTTCCCTGAACGTCAATTTCAATATTGTCTACACCTAATCCACAAGGGATATCTTCAATGAAGTCAGTGATCCATTTTCATTTTTTGAGTAAACCTTGATCAGAAACCCACGGGGAGAAGCCACGAACATCAAATTGCGCTTTGGATCGAAATTTATTCCATTGGCATAGGCAATCCCATTTGCGACTTCACGATAATTCTCTCCATCAAAATACACGACATTTGAAATTGCCCGTCCAGCATATTCTTCTATAAAAAGTCCAATTCCCTTTGTGTAGCGGTGATCGTTTGTAAAATAAAAACTGTTTTCATCCAGCATGACCAAATCGTTTGGACTGATCATGGAAGGATCGGTCATAGTACTTATATGTGACAAGCTATCACGAATTAAGGTGAATACCTCAATTGAATTTCCTTCGGGCGTATGATTTATTGCCATAACTCTGTACGTACTATCAGTTTTGATCATAGAAATTCCATGAGGTGCAAATGATGTTGATAAGAAAGGAGTGAGGGGTTTTATGTTGAAATCTTCGCTTTTCAATTCCATATAATAGAGTCCGCCAAATTCTTCCCCGCCAGGGGGATATACAATTCTATTGGTTGCAGAGATCAATGCAAAACTATCAATTGAACTTGCAGTTATATCCTCGGCTCCTTTAACAGGAATTTCTTTTCGAATTTCCCCATCAAACTGATTTTCAATATATCTGAAAAACCCTGTTGTCTTAAAGGTATAAGCAATAAACCCCATGAGGAAAATGAAAACGATAAGAAAGATTCTTTTAAAATTTTTCATGAGTTCAAATTTAGTTGGATTTATGGGCATTTTATTATTAGTGGTATCAATTAAATTTTATTGTCCGGTTTTTATTCTTTTTAATGGAATTGAAGATTTGTTTTAAATTTATGATTATCAAAGGTTTTGCTACATCCTAATAAAATAAATAAGGCTATTATTTCAAATAAGAAGTTGTTCATATTATTCTTGGTTAGTAGTGGGGATTTTAATTCCTTTGAACAATGCATATCCCAATTTGCCATCTAAGACGGCCTTATAAAATATTTTTTCATTCTGAAATACTTTAATAACACCTTTTATTCCGTAAATTTTATAAATTCTATATGCTGTTTTTATTTTTTCACCAATTGTCATTACGGATTTGTAATTTTTTACATTACGGTCTTTTCGTATTTTCCAAAACATTTTCGGTTCTGACCACTCTTCAAATTCGGAAATGATATTAGTTACGCCTGCATTCTCTAGCATATTTTTCCATTCATTAAATTCCAGCGGTGTTGTTCCATAACGCTCTGAAATATCATTTTTCTCGTCTATGGATAATTTTTTAATCCAAGTGGATTCGTGAATGGCTATTACACCTTGAGGTTTTACTACCCTTAACATTTCGTTTAAAACCTTTTGTGAATCATCAGGGATACCAACTGCACATTCATTTATTACAACATCAAAAGTATTCTTATCAAATGGCAATTCTTGAGAATCTCCTAATACAAACTTAACTTGATCACCCAGACTTTTTTCTCTTGCTTTTCGTGTTGCTGATTTAATCATATTTTTATCTATATCCAGTCCAGTTACTTCAACACCGAATGACTGAGCATAATAAATTGCTTGTGTACCTCTACCACTTGAAACGTCCAAAACCTTCATTTTAGGTTTTAATTCACAAATTTCTGCGGTTCTTTTAGTCAATTCGAATCCTCCGGGATGTAATATTTCAATGCCACTAATTTCAATGGCATCCTCTATTGTCGGCCTATGAATTCCTATTCTTTTCATTTCTCTATGTATTTTTTAACACAGTCTTTTATTTTGGTATTGGCTTATTGTGCAAGATTAGTAAGATAATGAAACGCTTACTTTTTGGATTAGCACTTAGCGAAATTTACAAATTTTATTTTATTTTCAATTGATATATCCTTTCTGTTTTTTAGAAATCTCGATGTTTGAAATATTGAATTTTCATCATGATGTATCAAAATCAAGTCAAATTGTTCAAAATGCTATTTCCGGAAGTCCCGATTTAAAAATTAACTGTTTGAAATTATAGCCTTTTTTTATCTTTCATTATTTTTTAGGGAAAGCATTTTTGTATAGAATAACTTTTCATCCACAATTAAGGTAGTGAGCTCAACCGTATGTCCGTCTAAATCCTTGATATAGATAGAATGGAAATAGAAATGATCCTGAAAGTCATATTTTAAACCTAATTCTTCAAATCTTTTTATTGCTTTTTCAAAGTTCCTTTTAGTAACATTAAAAGCAAAATGGTCGATTTTTACATTTTTAGAGTTTGCTTCCAGTTTTACATCATCAGTTTGAGCAGGAAATATCGCAATTCCAGTTTTATTTGAGAGCATAAAAATTGGAAATTCTCCCCATTCAGGTAGTTGATAGGCTACGAGTCCAAGGACTTTTTCATACCATTTTACGGAAGCTGTAATATCTTTGACGCTAATGGCTACATGGTCTATAAATTCAATGTTAAATTCGGTCATTCTCAATTGGATTAGTATAATTAATTGCTTTTTTATCAGTACTTTAAATTACTATAGTTTAGCAGGGTCAACAACGATTAAATGATCAAACCCATATAAGGTTTCTAATGAGGATACAGTAAAGGAACTTACTAAAGACCAGTTTAATATAACTGATGCAGACGCAACATTTTCTCCTCTAATTAAAACTTTTTTTACGATGGCATTGGTATCATCTGACGGTGTAAAAGTAAATTCTATTGGTAAATTAGGACGAGCTAAAGCTAAAATTGAAGTCACCATTACGGGTTTATTAAAGGTAAAAGTTATACTTGTTTCTTTATGATAGCTTAACACTACATTGCCTATTGAACCATCAGTATTACTCAATCTAAAATGCCCAACGGATGCTGATGTAGAAACTGTAACAGTGATGCCATTAATGGTTTCGGTTACCACACCTGATCCATCTTCAATAGGTGCAGTATCCCAGTTAAAAGTAATACTATTAACTTCTTCAGGTTTTACTTCTTCTTTCGAACAACTAAAAAAAGCAAAAAGGATTGCAATAATAAAAGTTATTTTTCTAACTTCCATAAGATCTTAATGTCTGGTTACAATTGTGTTATTAAAGGTGTTGTACACCTTTGTCTTAAAATTACGAGTAACCTTACAAAAGATTAACATTATTTTTTTAGATCGTACTTCTATTTCACAAAAATTTCATGAGGAATAAAATCAAGATCAGAAGCAACTGCATTCTCTTGCACCTGACTCACGGTTTTTCCACCGGGAATTACTACATGGCAAGCGGGATGCGAAATGCAAAACCTGAGGCTAAATTGTGCAGGACTATAGTTGGGATATGAGTCAAACACCGACTGATAATCGTCAAAAGCTTCTAAATAGCCGGTTAATTTTTCAGGAGAAAGATTGAACTTTCGGTGATCATTTTCTCCAAAAGTACTTTTATAGTTAAATTTTCCAGCGAGTAAACCAAAAAGAAGCGGAATGCGCACTATTACACCGGTACCATATGTAAGAGCCATTGGAAATAAAACATTTTCAGCTTCCCTTTCCAATTGGTTATATCTCACTTGAATCACATCTATTAGCTCATGATGTCTCTCTAAGATATGAGCCTGTGACGTTTCCTGAAAGGATTGAACACTCCAGCCGGCATGTTTAATTTTCCCGCTGTTCTTTAATCGTTCAAGGACCAGCCAGGGTTCATCCCTTTCCAATATTTCGAGATCAGGACTGTGAAGTTGCAAAATATCAAGTACTTCCACATTCAGGCGTTTTAAACTTTGCTCCACGGCAAATTCCAAATGTTTTAATGAATAATCATTATTGGAAGGAGTAATTTCATGATTTTGCCCCATGAAAGGATAAAAATTATTTCCTGCTTTGGAGGCTATTACAATTTGATCTTTATCAGACCTTTCGTCCAGTACCTGCCTGATCAACTCTTCAGAATGTCCAAATCCATATACATCAGCAGTATCTATAAAATTCACTCCTGAATCTAGCGCTGTATGAATTGCTTTCCTTGAGTCTTTATCGTTTGTATCTCCCCAATCTCGTCCGCTTATTCCCCATGCGCCAAATCCAACAGTTGATATTTTTGGACCATTTAAACCCAATGATTTGTATTTCATTATTTCAACAAAATTTAAAGTATTATTTGTTAATTAGTACGAATATACTTTAACTTTTTTACACTTCAATAATGTAACTGATTACCATAATAGAATGGGATTTGTATTTGTTAGACTGGCTCTAACAGGGATATTATTAATTGTAGTTATTATTTTATTTCTTATTAATCAGCTATTTCTTACTTTAAATTCAAAAACATCGGGTCTTGCGTAGTGTCCAACCACGTCAAAACTACGTTTAGCTGCTACAATATCTTGTAAATCGATATCCGCATACAAGATGCCTTCTGTTGCTTCTAAGGGCCCTGATATTATTTTTCCGTCCGGACCAATGATACAACTATTGCCAGTACTTATCCATTCTTTCCCTTCAGGATATATCTTTTTTAATTCATCAGGTAAATCATTTATATGAAGTGTCATACAACAACTTACTACAAATAATCCACCTTCTTTTGCTATATGTTGCATACTGCCTAACCAGCTTGCTCCTTTATCCCAAGTTGGGGAAGCAAGAATTTGTGTACCTGCTTCATAGATAGCATTTCTTGGCAGCGGCATAAAGTTTTCCCAACAGATAAGTCCGCCAATTTTTCCAACAGTGGTATCATAGGATTTCAAGGTACTACCATTTCCTTGCGCCCAAATGAGTCTTTCACAATTTGTTGGCATCAATTTTCGATGTTTCCCGAGAATATTGCCTTTGTCATCAATAAACAAGATGGTATTATAAAGGCTTGCATTACTCGTTTCGGTATTGGTTTCATTCATTCCAACAACCACATTTATTTTGGCGGATTTTGCTGCTTTGCAAAGTCTTTCGGTAGTGTTATCAGGAATTGAAACGGCATTTTCAACTAATTTCACATAAAGATTATTTAAGGGTACAGTTTGGTTCGGTGAAATTGACCATACCCAATCAGGATAACCGGAAATATACGCTTCGGGAAATACAATGAACTGAGCGCCATTCTTTCCTGCTTCTTCAATGGCAGCACAGGCTTTGTCGACCGTTTTTTCCAGATTCAGAAATACGGGAGTTAGTTGAGCCGCAGCTATTTTGGTTTTTTTAGTCATGCAAATTCTTTTTTATTTACCTAAACGAGAATTGATAAGCTGCTAAATATACTGTTTATTTATTTGAGAAATTAATTATTATTTCAATAAGGTTTTTGTCTGACACCAACCACTAATTCGCAGGGTTCCGAAAAACCATTTTTAGTTTTAAAATTAATTAATGGCTAAATCTTCTGTGTGATGACCAACGTATTCGCTTGTTATTTTTAAAATTTGAAAAAAATACGTTTTCTCTTAATTCCGTCGGTGTGTTAAACATGGTTGTTCTCATTACTTCAATTTTTAATTATTAATAAATTATTACAGTACAAAAGTCTATCAAATTCAGGAAGTATAAAATTTAAGATTGCTGAATTGTCGATTTTTTGTGATGAATTGTAATAAATAATTCTTAACAAAAATTTAGGTTTTAAAGTAACTATTAGCAGGAACTAACAGACGATTTATGATCAAATGCTTAAAAAATTTGCAATGTATAGAAAGTTGGATCAAACTTGTTTACCGTATTTCAAAACACGTAAAATGTTTTGGATCTGCATGTTGTTCAATGACTTCACTAACATAAGCCAATCGAGGTCCTTTTTTACACCAAATCACAAATAGTTGCAACTGTTCTTGAATACCTTCTGCTTCTATATAAACATCTCCGTTCACAAGATTTTTTACAAATCCCTTAACTCCTATATTGTTGGCCTGCTCTTTGGTATTTGCTCTAAACCAAACACCCTGTACACGTCCTTTAACAGTTAACTTGATATGTTCAATCATAATTTTTAATGCGTCAACTGTAAAATTAATTAAAATTTAGTTCATTGAATGCAGGTTGTTTTCATGAGATTTATTGTGGGTTATCTACATGTTTAATTATTCGATCTTGTTTTTTCCTGGTTTTAAATTTGTTCTCGATACAATTTCATCGAGATAAATTTCTCGAAATCCCCCTCCAGAGGTAGGCAGGCTCGAACTGACATTTTTTCTTTGTTTGGGTTTGACTTGTTTTAGAAGGAACCACTCGACCTGACGTTTTTGAATGATTTAAATATTAGCTGACCAGATGTTCTTTTATTGGGTGTCACTTCGAGTGAATTTTTACATTTGTAAAAATTAGTATCGAGAAGTCACCCCAACCATCCTTCTCTGTCCAGACTTCTGGATCGAATAGCTCCTGTAATATATTTAAAAACAAGGCATTGATAACTTTTCGGATCGCAAATTTTTTGCCTTTATTTATTCTTTTTCATTAAAACCATTTTCTGTAAGAACTTCCACTTTTACAGTATTGGCTTTAACTTGCTCTTTTGTGAACCATGCATCACGTAGTTCTTTTTTAGAGAATAACTCTAATTGATCACCATAATGAGGTGAATCTTTTTGAGTTGCATTACCATAGCTTAATAAAACTTTTGCTTTCACTTTATCACCAAACTCAATTACACCAACCCAGGAATCTCCTCCGCCAACATACATGTTGTTTTCATCAGACCGGCCTGGCCATGCAACACGAAAAACACCCATAGATCCGTCTATTCCATTTGCCGGCAGGTTTTTCCCGATGTAGTTTATTCTATAATAATCACCCCAAGCTGTATCCAAACTACCAAATTTTGCTTCAATCTCTATAGCTGTTTCTTCCAATAACAGCACTGCTTGATGAGGATTTGATAAACCATCTGGTGTTGTATTTGGTTTATCAATGCTCCATTGCTCAGCGTAATTAGTATTTCTCCAGACTTTAAATTTTCTTGCCCAACTATAAAATAAGAGCATTCCTTTACTGTCTGCATCAGCTTCACGATCCCAGTTTTCTAATACTTTTTTAGCCTCCTTTGCTTTTTCCGATTCTGAAGCATCTACTGCAGCAAACAAGTCATCTAAAATCCGATCAGCAAATTCTAAGCGTGTCGAGAGTTTGTAATTTACTAATTCATCAAATGTTATCGATTCATCCTCAATAAGCATTCTTGCAGAACGCTGCGGTCTGAACGGCATTCTTTGAGGGGCCATATATCCGGGATAATCATCAGGATTCAAGGTCATTGGTATAGTACTTGTCCATGGTGGGTCGTTGGCATTTTGAAGCCATCCACCCACAGGGTTTTTCACTTTAGGTAAATCGGCATAATCATGGACTTCTGTCCATACATCAGCAGATTTCCCACCTGGAATGATACGATCCCAATAATCCCAGGAATCTTCAGCTCGTTTGGGTACTAAACCGTTAAATAGATAGAAGATTTCACCTGATTTATCTGCATACATGACATTCCAGAATGGTATTTGTGCCATTTTTAAAGCAGATTCAAACTCATTAAAACTAGTGCTATTAATCATTCTCCACCATTGTAAAAACATATTTGGTCTATCCAATCCAACCATGCGTAAAGCCAAAACTTTATCTTCTTTTTGATTGACAACAGGGCCATGAACAGTTTTAAGCAATGGAATTTCATGTTCTACTAATGAGCCATCGTCTTGTTTTATTTTTATTGTTTTTTTAGAGCTTATAAATTCTTTCACTTTGCCGTCAAGCAGGTAGCCACCATCTTTTAACTCTAATTCATAGGTGTCGGCATTATCAATTGTATTATCCGTGTGACTCCAACCTAAATGTTCATTAAAACCAATGGCAATTCCCGGAAAACCAACTAAAGTACTTCCATACATGTTTTTTCCATCCAGATTAAAGTGCGATTCAAAAAAGAGAAATTCTTGCCACCATGGTAAATGTGGATTCTGTACCAACATTGCATTTCCGGAAGCAGATCGTTTTGGAGCAATTGCATAAGCATTACTTCCCATATCAGGCCATTGTTGTACACGACCCAAATCATTGCCTCCAATAAAGCGCGTAAAAACAACATACATTCCATGCATATTCATATCCTTTGTGGTTAAAGGCAGTACTATTTTATTTTTTTTATCTATGGCTTCAGGATGAGCTGTTGCATAGGCATTTAAACCTTCAACGAAGGACTTATAAATTGTTTTTATTTCCGGATCTTGTTTGGTTGCCCATTCATCGGCCAGTTCATCAAACCCTAGCGTATGGATAAGGATATCATTTTGAAGTTTTGCTTTTCCCCAATATTCAGCACCTTTCCCTCTGGAACTTCCATAAAGTTCGAGGATCATATTGGCATGATTGTTCATTTGTGCCCAACCTTGTGCATAAAATAAATCTTCAATATTGTCTGCTGTAATATGTGGAACACCCCAGGTATCCCATGCAATTTGTGTTTTATCATTTTTGGGCTGAGAGCAGGAGATGGTTACAACAGAAAGTGTAATAAGTAAAATAGTTATATGAATTTCATAATTTTTTATTCATTTAGAAGCGGTTAGGTAATTTAAATTTGCTCTAAATATAATCAATATTTTAATCCCATGACCATTAATCTATTCTACCTACTCTGTCCAAACTTCTGTATTGAATTGCTTCTGCAATGTGTTTGGATTCAATGTGTTCTCGATACAATTTCATCGAGATAAATCTCTCGAAATCACTCGAACTGACGGTTATGAATGATTTAAATATTAACCGACCAGATGTTCTTTTATTTGGGGTGTCACTTCGAGTGAATTTTTACAAATGTAAAAATTTGTGTCGAGAAGTCACCCCAACCATCCCTCTCTGTCTAAACTTCTGTATTGAATAGCTTCGGCGATGTGTTTGGATTCAATGTGTTCTGCATTGTCCAGGTCACAAATTGTCCTTGAAACTTTAATTATTCTTACTTGTATATAGTTGATAAAGTGAAAAAAGAGTATAAAATTAAATTTCTTGAAAAATATATAGTTGGCTTGACTTGATTTATAATGAAGAATAACGGTTTAGAGTTATGATTTCGTTGCGAAAAATCCGCTAGGATTTTCGTACTCTGTATTGAATAGCTTCGGCGATGTGTTTGGATTCAATGTGTTCTGCATTGTCCAGGTCACA
>PVMS01016108.1_pt1 | contig 10452 bp, 8 predicted proteins | sample 1853461 | NCBI WGS metagenome assembly PVMS01 (sample SAMN08582032, study PRJNA380276) | Marine sediment metagenome, whole genome shotgun sequencing project. | isolation source: ocean sediment barecode stripped | collected 2017
AACACGGTATTATTTTCCCCATTGTAATGGCACCTTTCCAAGTTGCTATTGTGCCCATTGGCATGAATAAAAGTGAAGCGATAAGAACTGAAGCAGAAAAGCTATATACGGGACTCTCAGCTGCTGGTAATGAGGTATTACTGGATGATCGCGAGGAGCGTCCGGGCGTGATGTTTGCTGACATGGACTTGATTGGAATCCCCCATCGCATTGTCATTGGCGGGCGTGGTTTAAAGGAAGGAAATGTCGAATATCAAGGTCGGTGCGATGAAAAATATCAGGTTATTTCCCTGCGAAACGTTATTAATTTTGTAGAATCAATAATATGTGGAAGTTAGCTGGGATAGTTCTATTATTCTTTCCTGTTTTTGCTCAGGCGGGCGCGCAAATTTATGAGCCACTTTCTGCGAGTGTTAGAGCAGGCATGCATATTAAGGTATCTGACCAGCCAGTTACGCGCCAACAGTTTGTAGCTAGGTTTGCATCTGAGAAAAAAGCCATGGTATGGCTAGCTACCATGTCCAAAAGACTTAAAAAACGTATACTTGATCCGAAAGAACGCAATGACTTTTTAATGACAGTTTATTACGAAGCTAGACGTCTTGCCTTGGATCCCCAATTGATCCTAGGTATTATTCAGGTTGAAAGTGGTTTTAAGAAGTATGCTTTGTCAAGTGCCTACGCATATGGTTATATGCAGGTTATGCCATTCTGGATAAAACTGATCGGTGATCCTGACGACGATCTTTTTCACATGCGTCATAATCTACGCTATGGCTGTACCATCTTTCGGCATTACCTGAAAATTGAGAAAGGAGATTATTTTCGTGCACTTGGACGCTACAACGGAAGCCTAGGAAAAGAATCTTATCCAAACTTGGTAAAAGGTGCATGGTACGGCACCTGGGCTTATCCTTCATAAATTGTAATTGGTACATATTTAGAAAAAGATAGCTAGCATCCCCTAGGAAGCATGTTGCAAAGAGGTATGTAATTTACTATCCCTGAGGATTCGTTCTTTCGAACTTACTGTGCAGCTTATTGAGTGCACTGAGGTAAGCTTTGGCAGAGGCTACTACAATATCAGTATCCGCTCCGTGACCGTTGACGATACGCCCTGATTTTTGCAACCGTACGGTTACTTCTCCCTGAGAATCAGAACCGCTAGTGATGTTATTAACCGAATACAATTGTAAATCAGCACCACTGGAAAAAATCTTTTCAATTGCTCGGAAAGTGGCATCCACCGGCCCACTACCGTCTGATTCTGCACGTATCTCCTTTCCTTCTTCAGCGATAACTACATTGGCGTACGGAGTTTCGCCAGTTTCACTATGTGCGGTCAGGGATAGAAGCTTGTAGTGTTCCTGTAACGTCATGGTTTCGTCTGAAACTAGCGCATGCAAATCCTCATCGAAGATATCGTGCTTTTTGTCGGCCAGTTCTTTGAAACGCATGAACGTGGTATTAAGTACTTCTTCCGATTCCAGTTCGATACCAAGTTCAGTCAAACGGTTGCGAAAGGCGCTGCGTCCAGAGTGTTTTCCCAACGTTAATTTGTTTGCGCCCCAGCCGACATCTTCGGCACGCATGATTTCGTACGTTTCACGGTGTTTGAGTACGCCATCTTGGTGTATGCCAGCTTCATGTGCAAAAGCATTCGCACCGACGATGGCTTTATTAGGTTGTACTGGAAAGCCGGTAATGCCCGAAACAAGTTTGCTGGCTGGAACGATGTGAGTTGCATCTATTCGCGTGTCACAAGGAAATAAATCCTGGCGAGTGCGCACCGCCATCACTATCTCCTCAAGAGAGGCATTACCTGCACGCTCGCCCAGACCATTGATGGTGCACTCAACCTGTCGTGCACCGTTCATTACCGCTGATAAAGAATTAGCGACTGCTAGACCTAGATCGTTATGGCAATGTACTGAGAATGTAACCTTGTCAGAATTAGGTATACGTTCACGTAGGGTGCGTATGAGCTTACCGAATTGTTCCGGCATAGTGTAACCTACAGTGTCAGGAATATTGAGGGTGGTTGCTCCGGCATTGATAACTGCTTCTAGTACACGACAAAGAAAATCAATGTCTGAGCGACCCGCGTCCTCAGGAGAAAATTCCACGTTGTCAGTATATTGGTTCGCCCATTTCACAGCTTTTACGGCTTGCTCCAACACTTGGTCAGGAGACATGCGTAGTTTCCTCTCCATATGAATTGGTGAGGTAGCGATAAAAGTATGTATACGTGCTGAATTTGCACCCTTTAAAGCTTCACCGGCACGGTTGATATCTTCCTTAGTGGCACGAGCTAATCCACACACGGTGCTATCTTTAATAGCATCAGCCACCGCTTTCACCGCTTTGAAATCACCGTTCGAAGCAGCCGGGAATCCAGCTTCAATAATGTCGACCAGCATACGTTCTAGTTGTCGTGCAATACGAACCTTCTCTTCCCTGGTCATAGACGCGCCGGGACTTTGCTCACCATCACGCAAAGTCGTATCAAAAATAATCAAATGGTCTTTCATTCTTTCTCCATCATAGATCTATTATATATAGAAAAAATGCTTGAGTTGAAATACAGAATCTGCAAAACAGACTCTGATGGGTTAGACTTTGGAATAAGTGTAGTAGTCAGCGCACAGGGCGCAGTAGTGCTCCTGCTCGGAATAGCAGGCTATGAGGGAGATAAAACCAAGAATAGTCGTTAATTTGCTTCATGAGATTAAATATAAACGGTTTTTTCTGTTTACACAACAGAAAATAGGCCAAGTCTTTTACTTACTAGTAATTTTCTTCTTTTTCTGCCATCGCCACAACCACGTAACGTAACCAGATAATGCGTACAGCATGAACAAACAGAACAGTACAACAGGCGGTTGAGTTGGAATCAGCACAAAAAAGAACAGGGCAAGCAACAACAGGGTAATGAATGGTACGCTTTTGTGTAAATTAATTTCCTTGCCACTGTAATAGGGAAGGTTGCTAACCATAGTAAAACCAGCAAATACCGTAATACACCATGCCAGCCAACTAATGTCTGGCCCCTCTATTTTAAAATCTAGCATTACCCAAACCAGTCCTGCAATCAGAGCAGCAGCTGCGGGGCTAGGTAAGCCTTGGAAAAATCGTTTGTCTACTGTCGCTATTTTTGTGTTAAAACGCGCAAGACGTAACGCAGCGCAGGTGCAATAAATAAAAGCTGCAATCCAACCCCAATTCCCCATACCCTTCAAGGCCCATTCATATATAACTAGTGCAGGAGCTGCACCAAATGAAATCATGTCGGACATACTGTCATATTCAGCACCAAATTCGCTCTGGGTATGGGTGAGACGTGCTACTCGTCCATCCAGTCCATCTAGCACCATGGCGATGAAAATAGCTACTGCGGAATGCTCAAAACGCCCATTCATCGCCTGCACGATGGCATAAAACCCTGCAAATAACGCCGCGGTAGTAAACAGATTGGGGAGCAAATAAATGCCACGTCGCCGTAGCTTTGATTTAAACATTATGCGAGGTTGGTTGGGGTCGTACATTATTTATGTATTACTCTATGAGACACCGATGCATGGTAAACCGTTACGATAGGATGGTAAACAGGAGATAGAGATCAGAAAGGGACGAATTATCTAGCCACAGTCAATATTATTGGGCTAATTCCGCAAGTATAGTTAGCGTAGCATAAACCTTGTCTCCTATGTTTACTTTGATTTCAGTGTTTAGCGGAAGATAAACGTCTACACGTGAGCCGAAACGGATAAAACCGAAACGCTGGCCGCGTGCAAGATGGTCACCAGTTTTCACATAGCATAGAATACGTTTTGCAATCAACCCAGCGACTTGCACACAGGTTATATCAAGACCGCTATCAGTTTTTATCCACAGAGCGTTACGTTCATTTTCTAGGGAGGCCTTAGGTAGATTAGCGCTGAAAAATTTGCCAGGGAAATACCATTCGTCACGCACTTGCCCATCCACTGGACTACGGTTGGAATGGACATTGAAAACATTCATAAATACGCTTACCTTTATAGCATCACGTTTGAGATATGGATCTTGTACTCTTTCCACTGCGACTATGCTGCCATCAGCGGGCGATAGTACAGCGTTAGCTTTTTGCGGAACAACACGTGGTGGGTCACGAAAAAATTGTAAAACAAAGAATGCGATTAGCCAGAATGGTACTGCCCAAATCAAGCTCGCAAGTATATTGACTAGTGCTGCAATTACAACTGCTCCTATTATAAAGGGCCAGCCTTCGCGAGCAAAAAAGGGATGCGGGTAATTCATCAGTACATGAATAGTTAAATAGTGATCGGTTATATTCTTTATTGCAGAGGGGATCTACACTCTACATTTCATATTCCATAGATTACCTGTCATTTCACACTAATTCTTTTCTTGGTCAACCAGTTTATTCTTCTTAATCCATGGCATCATACTGCGCAGTTTCGTTCCGATTACTTCAATCTGATGTTCAGAGGCGAGACGACGGCTGGTTTTAAGCATAGGTGCGCCAGCTTGATTTTCCATTATAAACTCGCGAGCATATTCGCCTGTCTGAATTTCTCGTAAAATCTTACGCATTTCTGCACGAGTCTCGTCGGTGACAATGCGTGGACCACGCGAAATATCGCCATATTCAGCATTATTAGAGACGGAATAACGCATGTTGGCAATACCTCCTTCATAGATTAAATCCACTATCAACTTTACTTCGTGCAGGCATTCGAAATAGGCCATTTCTGGTGCGTATCCCGCTTCTACTAGAGTCTCAAAACCTGCTTGAATCAGAGCGGTAAGCCCGCCACATAGCACTACCTGCTCACCAAACAAATCAGTTTCAGTTTCTTCGCGGAAGTTAGTTTCGATCACTCCTCCACGTGTACCTCCGTTGGCTGCAGCATAAGACAGTGCCAAGTTACGAGCTTTGCCAGATTTGTTTTGATGTACAGCGATGAGTGAAGGTACACCACCACCCTGTATATAGGTTGAGCGTACAAGATGACCAGGCCCTTTAGGTGCAATCATAATCACATCAAGGTCCTTACGTGGCGAAACCTGGCCGTAGTGGATATTAAAGCCATGGGCGAATGCAAGTGTTGCTGCCTTTTTGAGATTGGGCTCAATTTCTGAATTGTAAACAGCCGCGATCTTTTCGTCGGGTATCAAAAGCATCACAATGTCCGCACCCTTAACGGCTTCAGCAATTCCCTTAACAGTGAGACCAGCATTCTTTGCTTTGCTCCAGGATGCACCGTTCTTACGTAGGCCAACAGTGACCTTTACGCCAGAGTCATTAAGGTTATTAGCATGAGCGTGTCCTTGTGAGCCATAACCCACAATGGTGACTTTCTTTTTTTTGATGAGGGACAAATCAGCGTCTTTATCGTAAAAAACCTTCATAGATTTCCTTTCCGATTTAATTGAGAGCAGGTACTGGAGTTAGTTGATCAAGGGCAGAAAAGTCTTTTTCCATAATCATGTTAGATTTCACTATACTTTCAATATTCGTTCACCACGACCAATTCCAGAAGCACCAGTACGAACTGTTTCTAGAATCGTGTTGCGTTCCATAGTGTCGAGAAATGCGTCAAGTTTTGAACCAGTGCCAGTTAGTTCTATAATATATGCTTTGTCTGTAACATCAACAATGCGTCCGTGAAAAATATCAGCTGTAGTTTTTATCTCCTTGCGGTACTTACCTATTGCGCGTACTTTCACCAGCATCAACTCGCATTCAATATGATCTCCATCACTTAAATCTATTATTTTTACCACATCGATCAATTTATTCAATTGCTTGGTGATTTGTTCGACTACATCATCTGAACCAACAGTAACTAAAGTCATACGTGACAGAGTGGGGTCCTCGGTAGGTGCAACTGTAAGTGATTCAATATTATAGCCTCGTGCCGAGAACAGGCCAGCTACGCGTGACAAGGCACCGGCTTCGTTTTCCATCAACAAGGAAATAATATGTCGCATCTTTATACCAAAATCATTTCAGAGAGGCCTTTTCCACCAGGCACCATAGGGAATACGTTTTCGGTTTGATCGGTAATGAAGTCCATGAATACTAGTCTGTTTTTGAGACTGAACGCTTCCTTTAATGCATCTTCTATGTCGTTTGGCTGTTCAATTTTCATTCCTATATGGCCATAGCTTTCAGCCAGTTTGACAAAGTCAGGCAGTGCATCTACATATGATTCAGCATAACGATTGCCGTGGAAAAATTCCTGCCATTGACGCACCATACCCATATAGCGATTGTTGAGGTTAACAATCTTGAGTGGTAGATTATATTGTTTGCAGGTTGATAATTCCTGAATGCACATCTGTATACTGGCTTCACCAGTGATACAGGCCACTGCGTTTTTTGGGTTAGCAAACTGCACGCCCATGGCTGCTGGCAGACCAAATCCCATAGTTCCCAATCCGCCAGAATTAATCCAACGCCGAGGCTTGTCGAATTTGTAGAACTGTGCTGCCCACATCTGATGTTGGCCTACGTCTGAGGTGATAAAAGCATTGCCCTTAGTTATCTTGTAAAGTTTCTCAACTACCATTTGTGGCTTAATTATGGGGCTTCTTCGGTCATACTTAAGGCAATCTCGTGTACGCCACTGTTCAATTTGGTCCCACCATAATTTGAGTGTCGTTCGCTTAGTTTTTTCTTTGCTGGTCTTTAGCAATTTAATCAGCTCATCAAGCACATTAGAAACACTTCCAACAATGGGCACATCCACCTTGACGCGTTTGGAAATAGATGAAGGGTCAATGTCAATGTGTATTATTTTTCTTTCTTTGTTGAAAAAATGTTTAGGGTTACCAATCACACGGTCATCAAAGCGTGCGCCAATCGCAATCAGTACGTCACAATGCTGCATTGCCATATTTGCTTCATAAGTACCGTGCATGCCTAACATGCCGACAAATTGTTTGTCAGTTGCAGGATAACTGCCCAGTCCCATCAATGTATTCGTACAAGGAAAATTTAGCATCTGTACAAGATTCGTAAGTTGTGTGGCTGCATTACTCAGTACCACCCCGCCACCGGCATAGACCATTGGTCGTTTTGAGCCCAATATTAGTTGCATCGCTTTTTTAAGCTGTCCAGGATGTCCTTTACTGGTAGGATTGTAGGAACGCATAGTCACACTACTCGGGTAGGAAAAGTTTGTTTTTTCCTGGGTTATATCCTTAGGAATATCTACGAGCACTGGCCCGGGGCGCCCAGTTGAGCAGATATAGAATGCTTTCTTGATAGTAGTAGCTAGCTCTGTAATATCTTTTACCAGGAAATTATGCTTGACACAGGGGCGCGTGATACCCACGGTATCAACTTCTTGGAACGCGTCTAGACCAATAGCAGGGGTTGGCACTTGTCCACTAATAATGACCATTGGAATTGAATCCATGTAGGCGGTAGCAATACCAGTAACAGCATTGGTTACGCCGGGGCCAGACGTTACCAATGCAACTCCTACTTTGTTACTTGAGCGTGCATACCCATCTGCCGCGTGTATCGCTGCTTGCTCATGGCGCACTAGTATGTGCTTAACCTTGTCTTGTTTAAACAATTCGTCATATATAAACAATACCGCCCCGCCAGGATAGCCAAAGATAATATCGACTCCTTCTTCCTGTAAACAGCGTATCGTAATTTCAGCGCCGGTTAAATTTTCTGTGACCATTCTTTCTTGCCTACGTTGAGTTCCACACAAATAATAAATAGAGCGTTAGACAGTAGCGGTTACCTGACTTTTGGTCAACCCCTTGTTAGCTATTGCCTTCTATACTGTCTGTAGTTTCATTCATGCTCTGTTGGTAGTTGCCATCGTGAGATTGTCTTAGGTTTCTTGTATAGGTTTGTCAGTAGACGAGGTATTTTGCGACAATATTTTGGGGCGTGCATGAAATGGGGGGGCAAATGTTTGCATTAATGCTTGAAATGATCGTTTGAATAAAAGCTATCTGCGTAAGCTGATGTCGTTTGTTTTACACTGATGCTGTTCTTTTAGGGGTTTTAACATAGAAACGGTAAGTGACTTATCTGTTTACTATTTAAATACTAAGACCAAAAAAAATTGGTACATTACTTGAGAATTCACCTTGTTAAAGAGTAAAATAGCGCCTTTTCGTATTAAGCATTTAAATTGGAGAGAATGCATGTCCGTCACAACCGATAAAAAAGCGCAGGTAGTGCACGACTATCAAAGGGTCGTTGGAGATACTGGTTCCCCGGAAGTACAGGTGGCGTTATTAACTACCCGTATCAACGATTTGACCAGTCATTTCAAGGTTCACGTTAAGGACCATCATTCGCGTCGTGGTTTATTACGAATGGTGAATCGCCGTCGCAAGTTGCTTGATTACCTGAATCGCAGCAGCGCTGATGCTTATCGTACGCTGATCGAGCGCCTTGGTCTTCGTAAATGATTTTACCGACTCTGTCTGATTAGCGTGGTTGTAACTATATGAATTATTGTTAGCTTTTTAGTGGTCGATAGTAATAAATGTTATATGGACTAGTTGGAGACGGATCCGAATAAAGATAATCTCATCAGAAAGGACAGTAAATTGAAACCGATCAAGAAAAGTATTGCCTACGGACGTCATCAATTGACGTTGGAAACCGGGGAGATTGCAAGACAGGCACATGGAGCAGTAATCGTTACAATGGATGACACCGTGGTATTAGTCACGGTTGTTGGTGTGAAAAATGCTAAACCAGGGCAGGATTTCTTGCCGTTAACGGTGGATTATCAAGAACGCAGTTATGCTGCAGGCAGGATACCCGGTAGTTTCTTTAAGCGTGAAGGCCGTCCTTCTGAGAAAGAAATTCTTACTTCTCGCCTAATTGATCGCCCTATTCGTCCTCTATTTCCTGACAGTTTTTACAACGAAGTGCAAATTGTTGCTACAGTTTTGTCTTCTGATAATGAAGTAGACGCAGATATTCCTGCGATAATTGGTGCTTCTGCCGCGTTAGTACTTTCTGGTATTCCCTTTGATGGCCCCGTTGGTGGAGCTCGTATCGGTTATATTAATGGAGAGTATGTGCTAAATCCAACGACTACTGAACTTGCGGAGACCGAGTTGAATCTGGTAGTAGCGGGAACGCAACGTGCTGTGCTGATGGTAGAATCTGAGGCAAAAGAATTACCTGAAGACGTGATGTTAGGTGCAGTTATGTTCGGCCATGAACAAATGCAAGCAGTAATCACTGTCATTAACGAATTAGCCGATGAAGTAGGAGTTACTGAATGGGATTGGACGCCGGCAAAGAAGGATACGGAGCTGGTTGAAAGGATCGCGCAGCTGGCAGAAGTAGATTTAGGCGCAGCATTTCTTTTGGAGCAAAAACAAGAGCGATCCGAGACCATTGATAAAATCTGGCAGCGAGTTTTTACCGAGATTGGGGTCGATTCAGAAGATGGGCCGGATGAGCAAGTCGTCAAGGAAGCTTGTTTTGATCTAGAGTCAAAGATTGTGCGCAGCCGGATTCTTGATGGCAAGCATCGTATAGATGGACGCGACACTCGTACTGTGCGGCCTATTTCCATTCGCAATGGTGTACTGTCACGCACCCACGGCTCTGCTTTGTTTACTCGTGGTGAAACTCAAGCATTGGTGATTGCAACTCTTGGCACGGGACGAGATGAGCAAAAAATTGATGCATTGCAGGGGGATTACACTGATCGCTTTATGTTCCACTACAACTTCCCACCTTACGCTACAGGAGAAACCGGTCGCGTCGGAACACCCAAGCGCCGCGAAATTGGTCACGGGCGCCTTGCGAAGCGTGCACTTATTGCAGTGTTACCTTCTGCTGAAGAATTTGGTTATTCGTTGAGGGTCGTGTCCGAAATTACCGAATCTAACGGTTCTAGTTCTATGGCTTCAGTTTGTGGCGGGTGTATTGCATTAATGGATGCAGGAGTACCGTTGAAAGCTCATGTAGCAGGTATTGCAATGGGGCTTATCAAAGAGGGTAATCGTTTCGCCGTGCTTACTGATATTCTTGGTGATGAAGATCATTTAGGCGACATGGATTTCAAGGTTGCTGGTACTGAGAACGGTATTACTGCTCTGCAAATGGATATCAAGATTCAGGGTATTACCGAGGAAATCATTCAAGCTGCGTTGGCACAGGCTAAAGAAGGGCGTATGCACATTTTAGGGATCATGAAACAGGCCCTACCCTCAACCCGTGAAGAAATTTCTAAACACGCTCCGCGTATTATTAAGATTAAAATTAATCCTGAGAAAATCCGTGATGTGATCGGCAAAGGCGGTGCGGTGATCCGTGCATTGACTGAGGAAACTGGCACAACTATCGATATCACAGATGATGGTACTGTCGTGATAGCTTGTATCAGTGCCGAGGGTGGCGAATTGGCTAGAAAACGTATCGAGGATATTACTGCTGATGTGGAG
>PVMS01065628.1_pt1 | contig 10452 bp, 6 predicted proteins | sample 1853461 | NCBI WGS metagenome assembly PVMS01 (sample SAMN08582032, study PRJNA380276) | Marine sediment metagenome, whole genome shotgun sequencing project. | isolation source: ocean sediment barecode stripped | collected 2017
ACGGATACAACAATCTAACGCTAACCGGCGGTGGAACAATACCGAAAATAGGAACAGAAATTTTTATTGCGGGTGAAAAGGAATCATTTGCTGATCACTATCGTATGTTTTGGGATGGATTCCATATTACCGACGAAGACATGGACTTAACCTTTATATCAGATAGGCTTACAATTGATAGTGCGGGTGTTATAATCGTTGACACATTTACTGTTGTTGATAAGAAAGATGAAATTTTAGTCGAACCAGGTAATATTCCATCGGCAAATTTGGGCAGGAAAACAATTAACGGAATAATTACCCAACCATTTCCAAATGGATTTATTTCTTTAGTGGCTCTTTATGAGAACGAAACCAAACGAATTAACAATACTCCGATATTTCATATATTCAATCAAAAACGGTTACCAGAAACCAATCGTAAGGCGCAATTATATTCATTGCAGGGAGAATATAATTTTCCGATGGATTTTAAGCTAAATCTCCAAGCAGATTTTATGCGTTCAAATGAATCTACTTATGATCCAAATTTTGGCGATGATTTTTGGAAATATTCTGATTCAACTGCTTTGGTAAATGCTGGAATACCATATGTAAGTGGATATGGAAACATGGATGTAAATTATTTTTATTTTAGTAAACCAGGAAGAGAAATAACAGGTTATTCAAAACAAAATGAGAATTATAATAATTTCAAGTTTGAATTATCAAAATCAATTAATGATCATGCTATAAAAATTGGCGGGAATTATAAAAAATCTGAATATAGATTTTTCTCGCTGTTGCCCTGGACAATGAGAAACGTACAGGGGAATTTAAGAAATTCAAACTTGAATTCTTTTGATATTGGAGACAATACATTTGATGACTTTCTTAGGTTTCTTTTTGTGGGGGGAACTCGAGGCGTGGGTTATAATATGTTAGGAAAAACAGTTGAAAGGGCTGGTAGTTATAATGATGCTCCAATTAGACCAAGGCAAACATCAATTTATTTTTCAGATATTTTTCATAGAGGAGATTGGACAGCCGATATAGGATTAAGATATGATTCTATTAATAGTGATGTTCAGATTTATAAAGACTCGGGTGTTGTGAGTCCTTTTGATTATTATAATCCACGGAATTGGGACGAGGGATTGGTAAAGCAAAATAAACAGACAGAATGGTCTCCGAGAATCAAAGTAGAGCATGCAACTTCAGAAAAATTACGCTCATATGGAAATTTTGGTAAATATGTTCAATTTCCCCAATACACAGATGTTTTTACTAGTAAAATGTACAGGGATATATTAACAGGAGGTCAAAATTTTATCTCCGACCTGAGGGCTTGGGATGCTAAACCGGTTGTATCTTTCCAATCTTCATTTGGATTTGAGTACATATATAATGATAGAATAGTTATAAACACAGAAATATATAATATTACAACTAATAATTACTTACAAACCGGAAATCAAATATTAATTACATACGATTCACCAACATCACATCCCTTTTTGCTTAGTGATGGCAAAACAACAGCCAGGGGTTTAGAGTTAAGTCTTAAATATGAAACAGACAATATTAATGCGTGGGCTAATTATAATTTTTCAGATGTAAGGGGAACAAGTTCTTATCCTATTTCCAATTATCCGTTTACATGGATGGAAGATTGGGGGACTGCGGAATACGAACCAGAAAAAAGAAATTTAGATTTTAACAATCAACATAGCGCAGTTGGATTTTTTGCGTATAAATATGGTGAGGATAGAAACGTAATTCTGAAAAATTTGACGATTAGCATGTTAGGACGCTTTGATAGAGGTCATTCATATACTCTTTGGACAGCAGGGTGGGGATGATGTGCGTTGTATACGGGAGGTCTCCCGACTCATTCAAATGTTCGGACCTTACACGTAAACGATCCGCAATATGAGAACACTACTCCTTGGCGTTTTACGCTTGATTTGAGAATTGATAAAACCATAAAACTTAGGGAAAATGGTTCAATAACATTTTATACTTATGTCCAAAATCTTTTGCATAGAAAGAATATTAATCATGTTCATTGGAAAACCGGAAATACTGTTGATGATGGATCTTCTGATTTCTTAGATGGCGCTAGAGAACGGGTGTGATTTAAAGATTTTTATACTCTTTATCAACTGATAAATCTTGATCACCGTCAACATTATCGTAATAGTGAGGGCGGCGATCTTTTTGGACGCCCGCGTGAAATACGTTTTGGGGTGAGTTTTAATTATTAGAAAATTGTAAACTAGAATACAATATTAGAATATTCATTCGCAGGGTTTGCATAAAAAACTGTAATCTCACCCCTTATGAATCTCACAGAACGCATAGAATCAGTAATATTATCAAACTTGCAACCGTCGGGAGAACGGAAAATTGGTATTGAATGCGAATACTTTTTCTACGATAAAAAGCTTAAGCGTATCCCAACAAATCCCGCTGAAAGATTTTCTGCTACTGACTTTCTCAACAAGATGATAAGCTTACAGTCTGATGATGAAATAAAAGCAGGCTACTCACTTGAACCGGGCGGGCAGCTTGAGTGGGCATCTCCCCCGCTGAAATCGTTGCACGAAATCAACATAAAGTTTTTGCAACATAAGGCTCGTGTTGATGAAATTGCAAAACGGGAAAGTCTAAAGTTTGTTGATTACTCCCTCGAGCCACTATACACACCAGCAGAGATAGAATTAATTGATAATGAAAAATATCGTTTAATGGATCAGATGTTTACTGAGACCGGAAAGCTTGGCCAATGGATGATGCGCAATACATCAAGCATTCAAATAAACATTGATTTTTCAACAAGGGAAGAAGCAGAAAGAATGGCATATATTGCGGATTGCCTTTCACCGATAGCATCTGTTTTATTCGCAAATAGCCCTTTTTGGAAAGGAAAACCCAGTGGAAAAGAGAACCTGCGATATAAGATTTGGAACAATACCGACAATTCTCGATGTGGAAATTTAATGGGTCACACGATAGAAAGCCCTAAAAATCTTGTCAGTAAATACGCACAATATATTCAATCGGTACCCGCCATATTTATTGAAGATGAAAAGAGGAATGTGATTTCCTATAAAGATACTCTTGGTTCTTGGCTAAATGAATTGGCAAAACAACACAAATTAACGGATGAACACATACAAATAGCATTACATCAAATTTTTACTCACGTGCGGTTTAAAAATGTTTTGGAAATACGGGGCTCTGATAGACCTCCTTCAGGTTTTGAGTTTGCGCCGGTTGCCTTTTGGGTTGGCTTGTTACTTGAAGATGAAGCGCAAAATGATATATTTGCGATTGTTAAAGAGTGGACATTAGAAAACCGTAAGAAATTAAATTTAAGTGCTTATAAATTAGACTTGGCACAAACTGGTCCAAACAACAAATCTATTGAAGAATGGATAAATATTATTTGTGAATTATCACTGAGAGGATTAAGCAAAAGAAGTAAAAAACATAACATAGAGAATGAAAAAACCTTTTTAGAGGGATATTTAGATATTTTTAACGAGAGAGGCATTCCTTCTTTATATACACAAAAAATATACGCAAAAAGTGGAAAAACAGTTAAAGAGTTTATCTAATAGTATATACCCTATAAAGAAAATGGGGAAACACCCGATTGTACTATTAATTAATAATTAAATAGCTTTTACTCATATTAAACAATTGCTAATATTTATGTTGTTGTTTGCACTATGAATGCATTAATTTGACCAAGATTTTATAATTATAAAAAAATGATTAAAAAAACTGCCCTAATAGGCATCATAATCCTGTTCACACTTCTCCTTATTTATTGTACTACGGATGAAGCTACAATTATCGGTCCTTTTGGAAATGCAAATAAATATATTTCTGTAGAAAATTTAACTGCAGATAAAGAAAAGATATATTCCAAAGGAGATACTTCGGTTATCAGTCTTAAAGTATTAGATTTCAACAAAACACCCGCAATTGGATTAATCGTAAACTTTTCTGCTCAATTTGGGAGCATCACAGAATCAGACACAACCGATTCTAGTGGAGTCGCCACGGCGATATTTGAGTCTGACGAGAATACCGGCACAAATATAATTACCATTAATACCGGAATAAAAAAATATACATTGTCAATTACGGTTGTAAAATATCAACCGACGACAATTGAACTTTCAGCAGAAGCTCTAGTGCTTTTAGCTGATGGCAACGATTATACGAAGATTACGGCAATTCCCAGGGATGAAGATGGCAATATGATGACCGATATTTCTTTTCAACTTAACACATCTTTGGGAACGCTGAGCTCAAACCCCGGAGACAAAACCGAAGTTAAAAGCCTAACAGCCAATTCGGGCAGCACAGGACAAGAAGCAATAGTTTATTTACGAAGCGATGCCAATGGAGGCACTGCCGAAGTTACCGCAACATCAGGCATTGTGAGTAGTATCATTGTATATTTCCATTTAGATGTGCCGGCCTATATAATTCTTACAGCAGATCCAAAAGTTGTTATGGCTGATGGTTCGTCAACTTCTATTATTACTGCTACGGTTCTTGACGAGACGGGCACTGAGATGGAAGACATGACAGTTAGTTTTTCAACAACATCAGGTACTTTAAATTTTCCAGTTAGGACCACAGATGAAAATGGAATAGCCGAGGTTGAATTAACTAGTATTACAGCAGAAGAGACAGCAACTGTAACCGCTTCTGCGTATATTTCAAGCTCTGTAGATGTTAAATTTACCATAGACGTCCCTTATCATATAGTTATTAGCGCCTCACCCACGAGAGTTATTGCCGATGGTTCAACGGTATCTATTATTACTGCTATTCCAAAAGATAAAGACGGCCACCCTATGGCTGGCATAGATGTTAGCTTTAGCACTGGTATAGGAATAGGAGCGCTGAACAAATTTTATGACGAAACCGATGAAAACGGAATAGCCGAGGTTGAATTAACTAGCACCGTAGAGGGAACAGCAACAGTAACAGCGTCAGTTTCTTCTACTGAAGCAACAACCAATGTGACTTTTTATGAATATAATCCCACCTCAATTGAAATGGAACGGGAAGAAAGTTCGATCTTAGCAGATGGATTTTCTCAAATACAAATTATTGCAAGGGCTCTAGACCCCTCAAATGAGCCAATTTCAGGAGCTGTTATAGATTTTTCAACCAATTATGGAACTTTGGAAAGGACTACCGGAGTTGTTGCCAATCAATCGGGCGATGCCACAGTTACTCTTACCAGTGAAGGCAGTTCCTATGATTTAGATGTCAGAGTTAAAGCCGTTATTCAGGGTACAAGTTTGGCTGACTCCATAGCTGTAAAATTCCGTGGAATTACTCTTACAACTTATGTCGATTCTTCAAAATTTGCAGAGGGCGGATACTACAATATTTATGTTCGTTCTACTTTGATTGAAACATCAGCAGGTACTTCCGTGCAAGATGCCGCAATAAGATTTAATTCTACGATTGGAGAAATGGAACCGCCAGTGAGCGTTCTTAACGAATATGGTGAAGCCACATCCGTTCTAAAAGCGGAAGTAACCGGCTCAAATCAATATGGACTTATTATCACTTCAGAATTGCCGAATGCTCCAGAAGTTAACGACCAAATACCAAGTTTGGAAATTCCGGGCGTTGAAGCATTAATTTCAACTATAGACGATGAGGTTATGGGTGACGGTGAAGGCTGGGCATTAGTAAAAGCAACGCTTCGCGAAATTACCGGAAAGGCAATTACTGAAACAGTTCTTGACTGGGAAACTACACTAGGAACGATTATTGGACAGTCAACGACAAACACGAGTGGACATACAATCGATACTTTACGAATTGAAAATGCAGTTGGTGAGGATACATATGTAACTATAACCGCCAATTTTGGTGATCATATTTCAGCGAGCGATATACTTACATTTATTGCGCCAATATATTCAAACCGTTTGATTCTTGGTTTTGAACCTGACACAACCGGTCATGGGTTTATACCATGTGATGAAGACACGTCACTTGCAGGAAGGGATGTGGGGATTACTGCATATTACGTTGATGCCGACGGTCATTCCATCGATGGTCAGTGGGTTGTTTTTAGCGTTGTGCCAAATAATTTAGCAGCGATTTGTGCCGCAGCACCTACGATTGGTGCGGAAAACGGGCGAGCAACAGTCATGATGGCATATCCACCTCAAAATGCGGGTCAAGTGGTACGAGTTTGGGGAACAGCCGCCGGAACAAGAGGAAGCATTGATGTGAGCTTACCAAAAGACAAAGAAGATGGAAGTGGTGGAGGATAGTAAAATGGCTAAAATTTTTGTAAAAGCATTATTTGTTTTACTCTTTGTCTTGAATAGCTTATTTGCCCAACGCGAAATGGTTGGAGTTGAGTTTAATCAACATTCGCGCTATATTGATTCGTTGAAAACTAAGTCTAATATTTGGTCAATGAGCTATCGCCATGAATTACCTTCAGGAACACGATTTGCGGTATCATTAGGGTTAGATAATTTTATGTTTTTCGAAAATGATTCAATAACAAATCCAATGCTTAAAAGTTCTAATCAAGTATTTGTACAATTAGAAGGACTACAAAAGTTTTCTTTTATGTACTTTAAAGGTGCAGTACAATTTTATTCAATTAAAGGCAATGCAGTTGAGATAGCTAGTGGTTATAGCGAGGTCTTACATTATAATATTTATAGAATTTTAGAATTTCCATTAGGTGTAGGATTTACATTCGTTGTTGACGATTTAGACATCTATGTTGGACTAAACAAAGTGTATTTCTATGGTACCAATGAAAAAGAGATAATTGTAAATAATAGCGGGACTGAAACAAGCCTTGGCTCTGCTGCACGCAGGACATTTCAGTCAGATCTAGGCTTGGGGGCTGAAGCTACGATTTTATATCATCTCTCTGATAACTTAGAGCTTGAATTAAACTTCACAAAATATGAGGAAAAAGATTTTTCATTTCGTTTTTCTATTTGGGGACCTCTCAAGCGAATGCTTTATATTAATTAGAAAAAAGCCCCGCATAAAAGCGGGGCTTTTTTTATCTGTTTCACACAAAATATATAGATAAACAAGACCTAAAGGTCATAAATTTTATTATCATTAAACCTTATTTTTGATTCATTTTGGAGTAACAAATGTCTTCTTTAAAAACTGAATTATATCCTGAAGCAGCCTCGCGGCATAGCAAGACAAGCGAAGCATATCTTAAAGCAAAAAGGGCTATTAGAAATGAGTGGATCAGCGGTCTTACCGGTGCATTTCTTGCGATGTTTATTTGTGGTCATCTAATATTGGAAAGCAGCATTTTGTTGGGTAAAGATGCTTACCAATGGACCGTACATTTATTAGAAGTTACAATTCCAATAGCAAAACCGATTGTAATATTTGTCACAATAGTATTTTTTATACATTTTATTTGGGCTAGTCGAAAAATACCCGGAAAACTTGAAGATCGAAAGCGGATGATGGAGCTTGGGAAAAAGATTAAAGGGTCAAAAAAATTATGGAATCAGGATAAAAAATTAGAAACGAGTTTAGCCAGACATTTCGAAACATCTTTATGGATATGGCAGGTTCGAACCGGAATGATTGTTTTGGCTACGGGAGCCTTCCATTTAATCTTAGTTGTCTGGAATATTTTTACAGACATGGGTGTGTTCGGCCAAGAGCCCGGACTCTCTGCGGATATAGCCACATCGCGCGTAGAAAGCGGGTTGTGGATATTATATGCGGTACTAATGTTTGCGGTCGTCGCCCACATGGCGATAGGCGTTTATAGATTATTAGTAAAATGGTTTGCAGATACGTGGTTTATAAGAAAGTATTCAAGAATTGTATTTTATTTTCTATTTTGGTTCTATGTCATTTTAGGTATTGCAACAACTATCGCCTTAGCAGGTCCGTGGGAGGGAATATTATCATGAAAGTTATAACAAGCGATGTGTTGGTGATTGGTGCTGGACTAGCAGGCGAAAGAGCCGCAATAGCATGTGCAAAAGAAGAACAAGAAGTAATTATTTTATCTTTGGTTCCTCCCCGCAGAAGCCACTCGTCGGCAGCGCAAGGCGGCATGCAAGCATCATTAGGGAATTCGGTTAAAGGAAAAGGAGATAATCCAACAATTCATTGGCTTGATACAGTTAAGGGTTCCGACTGCGGAGCAGACCAAGAGGTTGTTCGTATTTTTGCGGATAATGCACCAATTGCAATGCGTGAAATGGCGCATTTTGGTGTTCCGTGGAACCGCGTAGAGGGCGGTCCTCGCGATGTCTATATTAAAGGTAAAAAAGCTACAATAGTTGAAGACAAGGAAAAAGAAGGACTTATTACAGCGCGTGCTTTTGGAGGAACTGCAAAATGGCGTACTTGTTATACCGCAGACGGAACAGGACATACTGTTTTGTATACAGTGGATAATATGGTTGTGCAGTTGGGAATTACAGTTCATGACCGCATGGAAGCATTGCAATTGATTCATGCTGATGGACATTGCTATGGTGCGGTGGTTCGTTCATTGCGGGAGGGTGAAATAATAACATATTTAGCAAAATCGACTGTTATAGCTACAGGCGGATACGGACGTATTTATGGTGAATCAACAAATGCTGTTATTAATGAAGGAACAGGCTCTTGGCTGGCGCTACAAACGGGTGTGGTTCCACTAGCAAATATGGAAGCAGTTCAATTTCACCCCACAGGAATAGTCCCAACGGATATATTGGTAACTGAAGGTTGCCGAGGTGATGGTGGAATCCTTTTAGATGTTGATGAATACCGCTTTATGCCGGATTATGAACCCGATAAACAAGAATTAGCATCACGAGATGTTGTATCCCGCAGGATGAAAGAACACATGCTAAAAGGCAAGGGGGTTAAATCTCCTTATGGTGAGCATCTATGGATGGATTTAAGGCACCTTGGAAAGGAACACCTTACCACTAAACTCCGTGAAGTCTATGATATCTGTATGTATTTTATTGGTGTTAATCCTATAACGGAGTTAATTCCGGTACGTCCAACCCAACATTATTCAATGGGTGGTATTCGAGTAAATAAGGATGGTCATGCGTATAATTTAGAAGGCCTTTTTGCGCTTGGCGAAGTTGCTTGTTGGGACATGCATGGTTTTAATCGTCTTGGTGGAAATTCATTGGCTGAGACAGTGGTGGCAGGCATGGTTGTTGGAAAAGAAATAGCAAATTATACAAAGAAAGCCACTTTAAGGGCTGATAAAACTTTAGCAGAGCAATTTGCTAAAAAAGAGCAAGATAAAATCGCGAAAATGTTGAATAATCCTGACGGTGAGAATGTCTATAAATTGCGTGATGAGATTGCCAATATGTTAAATAAACATGTTCATATTTTTAGGACCGAAGAAGGATTAACAAAAGGTGCTGAGGGATTATTGGAAATCGTAAAAAGAACAAAAAATGTCAAGGTAAAATCTCAGGCGCCCGGAATGAATCCGGAATTATCCTCTGCCTTGCGAATTGAAGGAATGGCGAAACAGGCTTATTTAATTGCAAAAGGAGGCCTAGACAGAACAGAATCGCGTGGAGCACATAGCCGCGAAGATTATCCGAAAAGAGATGATGACAAATGGTTAAACCGGACTTTAGCTCGTTGGCCCGATCTTGACGGTGAGCCCGTATTTACTTATGAGTCGGTTGGTTTGCTGGATCTGCCTCCAGGTTATCGAGGGTATGGAGATGACCTTAGGGTTGATATGACTATATCCACTGAAGAATATAATAATAACATTCATGGCGAGCAGAAGAGACATGGAAGAATAGAAACGTCAGAACCCATAGGAGCCAGACTACCAAAAGAAATATGGAAAAGTGAATTAAAGGAGACGAAATAATGGAACGGACATTAAAATTCAAAATATTTCGGTATAATCCAAGTGTTGAAAATGATAAGCCAAGAGTAGAAACTTTTGAACTGAATGAAACTCCCCGCCTAAACGTCTTTACTGCATTAAACCGAATTCGTGAAGAGCAAGCTCCTGATTTAATGTTTGACTTTGTATGCCGTGCCGGAATTTGCGGTTCCTGTGCTATGATGATAAATGGCAGACCAACGTTGGGCTGTCGTACACTTACATCAGATTTGGCTGAAAACATTGAACTTTATCCATTACCATTTTTTAAAATGTTAGGAGATCTATCTGTTGATACCGGTATTTGGTTCAGAGGAATTTCCGAACAGTTGGAATCCTGGATTCATACAGAAAAAGAATTTGATCCTGAAGCAGAAGAAGAACGTATGGATAATTCACTTGCTAATAAAATCTATGAATCTGAAAGATGTATAGATTTTATTAGCAAGTGAATTATCCATACGTTCTTCTTCTGCTTCAGGATCAAATTCTTTTTCTGTATGAATCCAGGATTCTAACTGTTCGTAAATTCCTCTGAACCAAAT
>PVMS01092769.1_pt1 | contig 10452 bp, 7 predicted proteins | sample 1853461 | NCBI WGS metagenome assembly PVMS01 (sample SAMN08582032, study PRJNA380276) | Marine sediment metagenome, whole genome shotgun sequencing project. | isolation source: ocean sediment barecode stripped | collected 2017
ACACTGGCCCGGCGGCTGGCAGAATATTACGGTGTGCCGCGCGAGCAACTGCTGGTCACGCGCGGATCCAGTGGGGCTATTGATGTGCTGATTCGTTGTTTCTGCGCCGCTGGACGAGACCAGATTCTGATCTGTCCACCGACATTCGGAATGTACGAGGTCTATGCGCAGGTGCAAGGTGCGAAAGTGAGATCCGTACCGCTGCTCGCAGACCAGGGATCCGAGCTTGATCTTAAAGGCCTTCAGAAAGCATGGACGGACACGACCAAGATGATCTTTGTTTGTTCACCGAACAACCCGACCGGCAACCGTATTACTGATGATCAATTGATCGAACTATGTGACGCACTGCAGGGTCGCGGCGTGGTGATCGTGGATGCTGCTTACGTGGAGTTTGCCGATACCGACCCGACGGGCATGCTGCTCGGCCGATTCGACAATGTCATCGTTCTGCGGACTTTATCGAAGGCAGCCGGACTGGCAGGCATTCGTTGTGGCGCTGCTCTCGGGCCGGCGCCGGTCATCGATATGCTCAACCGCATCCTGGCCCCGTTTTGCTACCCGACACCGAGCCAGGACGCCGCGCTTGCGAGTCTTGACAAGCAATTTCACAGTGAACTCACCGCTCGCATCGAAACGATCCGGCGCGAACGCAAGCGACTGTCGATTGAGTTGAACAACCGGCCGGATGTTCGACAGGTCTGGCCCAGTGAAGCGAATTTCCTGCTGATTGAGGCTGAGGATCCGAAACGTTTCGTCACGGCAGCCCGGGATGGCGGTGTGCTGGTTCGGGATTTCAGCTGGGATCCGTGGCTGAATAATGCGATCCGTATCACGGTCGGAGATGCGGACCAAAACAACCAGCTACTCAGAGCGCTTGGGTGAATCAGCGGGGGAAATCAGGATGAGCGTCGATAAAATCGCATTTCTGGATCGCGACGGCACGCTTGTGCGCGAACCCGCAGACAATCAGGTCGACCGTGTCGACAAGATTCAGCTGATGCCGGGCGTCGTGCCGGCGTTGCTGCGCTTAAAGGCTGCCGGTTACGCGTTTGTCATGGTCACCAACCAGGACGGGCTCGGCGGCGAAAGTTTCCCTGCGGTTGATTATCAAATCTGCCAGGATTTTATCCTCGACCTTTTTAAATCTCAGGGCATCGAGTTCAGGGAGATTTTTGTTTGCCCGCATACCGATGAAGACCGATGCGCATGCCGAAAACCGCTGCCCGGTTTACTGGGCGATTTTTTGCAACGCTGCAACATTGACCGCGAAAACAGCTTTGTCGTCGGCGATCGCGATACCGATCTGGAATTCGCTGCAAATATCGGTGTCACGGGATACCGGGTCGACGATAGCGATCAGGAAACCTGGACGAAGCTCGTCCGCAATATCCTCGATGCGCCCCGATGCAGTTCGGTGGTCCGGGAAACCAGAGAAACCCGCATTAAAGTCGATCTTGGACTCGACCAGGACAGTCCGATCCAGATCTCCACGGGTATCGGCTTTTTTGATCACATGCTTGAGCAAGTGGCAAAACACGGCGGGTTTTCGCTGGTGCTGACCTGTCAGGGCGATCTGGAGATCGACGAACACCACACGGTCGAGGACACGGCACTCGCACTCGGCCAGGCCATGCGCGCGTGTCTGGGTGACAAGCGCGGAATTGCGCGCTACGGGTTTACTGTCCCCATGGATGAGGCACAGGCACAGGTTGCGATTGATCTGGCCGGGCGCCCCTACTTCGTTTTCGAAGGCAGTTTCCCGCGCAAAGAGGTCGGGGGATTACCGACGGAACTCGTGCCCCACTTTTTTCGTTCGCTTGCCGACAGCATGGGGGCCGCCGTGCACCTTTCGGTAAAAGGCGAAAACACGCACCACATGATCGAGGCATGTTTTAAAGCCACCGGACGTGCGCTTCGCCAGGCTATCCAAAAAGAAGGCACTGAACTGCCAAGCACCAAGGGCAGCCTGTAATGCGGTCCCGGCCGGCACAGATTACCAAATCGGGCGAGTCATGATGGCTGGACGAAAAGTCGCCATTATCGACGGCGGGGGCGCGAATATTGCGTCACTGAACTTCGCGCTTGGACGGCTTGGATGGAAGAGCGAACTGACCACGGATGTCGAAACAATCCGGCGCGCCAGCCATGTCATCCTGCCCGGCGTCGGCGCCGCGAAAGACGCCATGGACCGGCTCATTACAAAGGGCATAGACCAGTGCATACGTGAATTACAGCAACCGGTTCTGGGCATCTGTCTCGGGCTTCAGCTGCTTGTGGATGCCTCCGAGGAGAACGACACCCGGTGTCTGGGCATCATATCCGGGACTGCACGAAAATTCGCAACGCATGCCGATCGGCCGGTCCCCCACATGGGCTGGAACAATATAGTCGCCACGCGAGAATCGGCGCTGCTCAACGGGGTTCCTGACGGCACATATTTTTATTTTATTCACAGCTACGCCCTGCCTGTCAGCGCAGATACTTTGGCGTCGACGGATTACGGACTGACCTTTTCAGCAATGGTTGAACGCGATAATTTTTCGGCAACCCAGTTTCACCCGGAACGCTCGGGACCTTTCGGTGCCCGTATCCTCGAAAACTTCCTCAACCAGTAATTAAGAAACCTCTGATCTATTCGTGAACTCGTATCTTGCGCCCAAAATAAATCAGAGGTTCCTTAACATGGCACGCAACAGAAAACTTGAAGTAATCCCGGCGATAGATTTGCTCGGCGGTCAATGCGTTCGGCTGTACCAGGGCGACTTCGGACAGGTTACCGAATACGCAACCGACCCGCTGGAACTGGCCGCTCGTTACGAAGATTCGGGTGCCCGACGCCTGCATGTCGTCGATCTCGATGGCGCCAAAACCGGCAACCCGGTCAATCTTTCAATCATCCGCCGGCTGGCTGAATCCGGCACGAAAGTGCAGGCAGGTGGCGGTATCAGGGATCTCGGGCGCCTCCAAACCCTGCTCAATGCCGGCGTCGAACTCGCTGTTATCGGCTCGGTCGCGGTGCAGGAACCCGAACTCGTCGCCGACTGGATCGATGTGGTGGGCGCCGAACACGTTATCCTGGCTTTTGATATCCGCCTGAATCAAAACGGGGAACCCGAAGTCGCAACGCATGGATGGACGCGCACCGGTCAGGGCTTGCTCTGGCCACTCGTAGACCGGTTTCTGAAACACGGCGCCAGCGAATTCCTTTGTACTGATATCAGCAAGGACGGCACGCTGGAAGGTCCTAACATGGCACTTTACCGGGAATGTGTGCGGCGCTATCCCGAGGCAGAGTTTATTGCGTCTGGTGGCGTCAGTGCTGCCGCTGACCTTTATGCACTCGTCGAAATCGGAGTGGCTCGTGTGGTGACCGGCAAGGCACTGCTCGATGGGCGCCTGACAGTAGAGGAGATCAGAAAATTCTCGCTCGGCGAATAATTCCCTGCCTGGATGTGCGCGATGGACAGGTCGTCAAAGGCGTCCGGTTTCGTGACCACAAGGTCATGGGCGACATCATTGAACTGGCCACGCGCTACAAAAATGAAGGTGCCGACGAACTCGTTTTCTACGATATTACCGCCAGTCCGGATGGCAGATCGGTGGACCGCCGCTGGATCAACCGGGTGGCTGAAGTACTGGATATCCCCTTCTGCGTTGCAGGCGGTATCAAAAGCATTAAGGATGCTGAAGAGGTTTTGAATTTTGGCGCCGATAAAATCTCAATCAACAGCCCGGCACTGATGAACCCTGATCTGATCGGTGAACTGGCACGGCGTTTCGGCTCCCAATGCGTGGTCGTCGGCATTGACACCCGTCACGAAGGTGACAGCTATCGCGTTTATCAGTACACGGGCGACCCGGACAAGAGCCGGCACAGCGGCCGTAACACGCTTGACTGGGTGCGTGAAGTACAGGAACGTGGCGCCGGCGAAATCGTCCTGAATTGCATGAATCAGGATGGCGTACGCCAGGGCTATGACATTTCGCAACTAAAGCTCGTCCGCGAGCAGTCGGGCATTCCCCTGATCGCCTCGGGCGGTGCCGGCACGATGGTACATTTTGAAGAAGTCTTTCGCCAGGCCCGCGTCGATGGCGCCCTGGCGGCAAGCGTTTTTCATACTGCAGCGATTAATATCGGCGAATTAAAAGATTACCTGCTCAAAGCATCCGTTGAGGTAAGAACATGACAAGCAATCAGATTGATTTTCTCCGCACGCTGGAAGAGGTCATCGAACAGCGAAAAAAAGCCCCGGTCAGTGAAAGCTATACCGCGCAACTCGTCGCTGAAGGTACACCACGTATTGCCCAGAAAGTGGGCGAAGAAGCGGTTGAACTTGCCATTGCCAGCGTTCTGAATGACCGTTCGCGCACCTTGTCTGAGGCGGCCGACCTTATCTATCACTTGCTGGTGCTGCTCAACCAGCAAGGTCTGCGATTGTCAGACGTCGTCACGGAACTCGAATCACGCCACGGGTAGAACAGGCAGCGTCACCTCGATCGCGGGCTCTCTGAGGTTGTATCGCAGCCCCATCACATGTCCGTAGGCTCCGGTATTGGCCACCAGCAGAATATCCCCTTCTTCACAACGGGGCAGACGGCGATCATTACCCAGCCGGTCCCCTGTCTCGCAGATCGGACCCACGACATTCACAACCATGGCCGAAGGCTCATCCAGGCGCGTCAGATTAACGATCTCGTGATATGCACCGTACAGCGCAGGACGAATCAATGAATTCATACCCGTACTGACACCGACATACTGCAATTCGCCCTTGCCCTTGATCTGTGTGACGGTGGCCAGCAGCACCCCGGCTTCGGCCACAATATAGCGCCCCGGCTCCAGCCACAGTTCAAGGTCGGGAAAGTCCGCACGCACTTGCGCCAGACTGTCATCAAGCCCGGACATATCCAGTGGCTGCTCACCTGGTTTCTCCGGCACACCCAGACCCCCGCCCAGATCGAGGAAGCGGATATCGGGAAACTGGCGGGCCGCTTCGAGCAAAGAACCCGCAATGTCCTGCCAATTGTCCGGACGCAGGATGCCGCTGCCCGTATGCGCGTGCAGGCCAACAACTTTCGCGCCACATTTTTCAAGTAACACGCCGGCTTCTTCAAGCTCGAAGAGTGGAATACCAAATTTTGAATTAACGCCCGCTGTCCGAACGTGCTCGTGATGACCACGCCCCTGCCCCGTATCCAGGCGCAGAATTAAATCTTGTCCGGCGAATAGTTCCGACCAGTGCTTGAGCGGGTGAAGATTATCCAACGTAACCCGGACACCCTCTTTCAATGCCTGCTCGTATTCTATGCGTGGCGCAAAATTTGGCGTGAATAAAATTCGATTTCGATCAATATCGGGAAACAAATCGAGAACACGACGAATTTCTCCCGGCGACACACACTCGAAATTCACGCCGGCACTCTCTACCGTCCTCAGTACTCCCGGATGATTATTCGCCTTAATGGCAAAGAAAACCCGGTCGACACTCTGCAATGACGTCAGTCGCTCGCAGGCCGCCTGCACCGTTTCGAGGTCATAAACATAGGCAGCGCTTTCCTGCGCTGCGATTTCCAGCAACTGTTCGCGCTTTACCGCCCACCAAGGCTCCCGGCGCACTGTCACCGGCACGCTGTCTTGCTGGAATTCCTCCCAGCTCAGACCGAATACCGCATCATCCGCCGTAGGCTTAACGAGACTGGCATGCAGCTTCTGAATCAGACGGTGAGCCTGACCTTCCTCAACCACGAAACTCAGATTCAAGTCGCTGGCAGCCTGGCTGACAAGATGAATCCGGTTCTCTTCGAACACTTCCAGCGCCGGCCCGATCACATGCAGCATGGCCCGGATCTTCTGTCCGACGAGACTCACTACTTCGGTGTCGTCGATAATCTTCACCCGGCACAATTTGCTCAGCCGGGCCGTCAATCGCGATAATATTGCGCTGTCGATCGAGTTGACCCCCGGATCAAGCGTCACCGTGACGTTACTTTCTCCGGTCGAAACAAGATCCACCGACAGGCCAAGGTCGCTGAAGCAACGAAAAGCTTCGGATAAAAAACCGACCTCGTGCCACATGCCCACCGTTTCCATCGAGACAACGGTAATTCCGCTGCGACTCGAGATCGCCTTGACGCGAGGCGCGTCGCTGCCCGGATCATCACTGATCAGGGTACCGCTCAACTCCGGTCGCGTCGTACAACGAACCCGAAGCGGAATAGCATAGTGGCGTAACGGACGCAGGCACCGTGGATGCAAAACGGAGCCTCCCATCGATGCAATTTCCTGCGCCTGATCGTAACTTAAAGCCTTTAACAGGCGCGCACCCGACACCTTGCGCGGATTGGCGCTGAACATGCCCGGCACATCGGTCCAGATTTCCATGCCGGCAGCCTGTAACTTTGCGGCAAAGTATGCAGCGGAGGTATCCGACCCGCCGCGACCGAGTAAAACCCCTTCGCCATGCTCGTTTCGGGCAATAAACCCCTGAGTCAGGACAATGCCGCTGGCAGCAGAAAACTTTTTGCGTAATGCAGGATCGGGATCAAAAGCACATTTGGCGACGAGGTAACGCGTTCGTTCATTCTCGTTACCGACCTCGACACTGCGCAACACATCGCGCGCATCCACCCAGCTGACATCGATACCCTGCGATTGCAGATAGGCCGCACCCAGACTGGTGGCCATTAATTCACCCAATGCCATGACCTTGACGTGAACGCGTGGACTGACGTCGCGAACCAGACGAATGCCGGCCAGCAACTGTTCGAGGCTGGCCATGTATTCACCCTGCACAGCCTCGCCGTCCAGACCGAGATCGCGCGCCAGATCCAGGTGAATATCAAAAATCTGCCGCAGGATCGGCTCGTGCTCCCCCGATACCGCTGCATCGAGGACCTTTTCCAGACCGTTAGACACGTTCATCAGGGCGGAATGCACGACGACGACCTTGTAGCCCGCATCCTGCCGTTCGCGAACGAGATCACGGATAATCGCCCAGTTGCCGGCGGTCGAAACACTCGAGCCGCCAAACTTCATGATCAACCAGCGATCATCCTCGGCAGACAGCGTCCCGCTTTGAGGAAATGTATTTTCGTCGAGTGTTCTCATTAACAGAGCTTAAGGAACCTCTGATTTATTCTGGGCGAAGTAGATTGTATCCAAAATGTTCAGATTCAAGGCGCGGATCGCACGTAATAGCTGGCTATTGCGAAGATTTGGAACGCAGAAGCTGGACATTTTGGGTGCAAGATACGAGTTCATGAATAGATCAGAGGTTCCTTAAATCTTGCTGGTCACTGCCCCTTCTGACGCCGAACTCACCAGGGCAGCATATTTTCGCAGCGTCCCCGGACCTTCAGTTGACTCAGGTGCGACCCAACGCTGGCGGCGCGATGCAAATTCCTCTGCAGAGATGTCGAGATTAATGGTGCGCCCGGTTGCATCGATGGTAATCCGATCGCCATCTTCCACCAGCGCAATAGGTCCGCCGACGACGGCCTCCGGCGTCACATGACCAACGACAAAACCGTGACTGCCGCCTGAAAAACGGCCGTCTGTAATCAGTGCCACCTGATCACCAAGACCTTTACCCATGATTGCGCTGGTCGGGCTGAGCATTTCACGCATGCCCGGTCCGCCCCTGGGGCCCTCGTAACGAATCACCAGGACATCACCCGCCACCACGGTGCCGTCAAGGATTGCCTGTAACGCCGCCTCCTCTGACGGAAATACCCGGGCTGAACCGCTAAAACTCAGGCCTTCCTTACCGCTGATTTTTGCAACGGCACCTTCAGGCGCAAGATTTCCGTACAGAATCACCAGATGACTGTCTTTTTTAATCGGCTGATCAAACCCGCGAATAATCGTCTGATCCGAAGGATAAGGACTGACATCAGCCAGATTTTCAGCCATGGTCTTGCCGGTCACTGTCAAACAATCACCGTGAAGCAATCCTTCATCGAGCATCATTTTCATTAACGGCCGCACACCGCCAATGGCGATGAGTTCCGACATCGCATACTTTCCGCTTGGCCGCAAATCCGCCAGAACGGGAACCTTCGCACCGATACGCGTGAAATCATCAAGCTCCAGATCGATACCTGCCTCAAAAGCCATCGCCAGCAAATGCAGCACCGCGTTCGTGGAACCACCAATAGCAATAACCACCGCGATTGCATTTTCGAACGCCTCGCGTGACAGAATATCCGAAGGCTTTATACCTCGCCGGACAAGCTCTACGACCGCTATGCCGGCATTCCGGCAATCCACGTGCTTGTGCTCAGACACGGCATTCTGAGCTGAACTGTTGGGCAGACTCAGGCCCAGGGCTTCGATCGCTGTGGCCATCGTATTCGCGGTATACATCCCCCCGCAGGACCCGGGCCCGGGAATCGCAGTGCGCTCTACTTCCAGTAATTCGGCTTCTGAAATCTTACCGCCGGCAAGACTGCCGACTGCCTCAAAGACCGAAACTATGTCGCGTCGTTCCGCCCCCGGCAGAATCGTGCCGCCATAGACAAACACCGAGGGACGATCCAGTCTCGACATTGCCATCACACAGGCCGGCATATTCTTGTCACAACCACCAATGGCGACAAAACCGTCAAAACCTTCGGCTGCGACAACGGTTTCGATTGAATCGGCGATCACTTCTCGGGACACCAGCGAGTAACGCATGCCCGGCGTACCCATTGAGATACCGTCAGACACAGTGATGGTGTTAAACAGGATGGACTTGCCGCCCACCGAATCCACACCGGTTGCGGCTTCTTTGGCCAGCACATCAATATGCATATTGCACGGCGTCACCATGCTCCAGGTCGACGCGATGCCGATCTGCATTTTTCCGAAATCCTCGTCGGTAAAACCGACTGCGCGCAACATCGCCCGACTGGGCGCATGCTCGGCACCGTCCACGACGATGCTCGAATACGGACGCAAAGGATCCTGACCGGCACCACTGCCTTTTTTTGTATCACTCATAGTTTCTTTCCGGGTATCGCCGCGGGGGGCTAAGTGTTCAGTCGTCGTCCAGTATGACAACCATAGTCCATGCCGTTGCCAGATCGAGGTTCGGATTCGAATTCCCGGCTTTCAGCGCAACGGTAAAATCTTCCATGCTTTCTGCCACGGCATCCGAGATCACCGGAAGCAGAATCAGCTTCTCACTGACACCCGGCTCTATAATAATGCGTTCACTGATCAAACCAACGTAATCTTCACTTGGCTTCGCTGAACCGGGCACCAGGGTAACGTGCAAATACACCGGTGCCTCCAGATCATGCGGGTAAAGAATTTTCAGACGCACAAATGCATCACTTTCATTCACCACATAACGAGCAGCTGCAAACCCGAGCGGTCCGTGGACACCCGGGATGGCTGCCGGCATCGCCGGGCTGGATTCCTGCGCTGACGGCTCAATTTCTGAGACCGCTGATTCACCGGATACGCCCGGTAAAGGATCGACAATAACCGGCACAGCATCTGCGGCCTGTGTCTCCGCCGACGGTGACTCTGCAAGCTGTAAATCTACCGACTGTGGCTCCGCAAGCCGTGGCTCTGCGGATTGAACCGGCGCCGGCGCACGTATGTTTCGAACAATAGAACTGGCGGCAGGCATATCAGCAGTCGATGTCGAGGGCGATGTCAGTTCTCCCGCCAGACTGTCGGCGGTCGCCGGCGAACTGCCAAAGACAGAATCAACCGGTGCCGGTTTACCCGCTGCTGACGGCGGCAACTCCGATAACTCGGGTAATTGAGTGTCCACAGCATCCCCCGGCGCTGCATCGACAGACGGAACCGGTGACGGCGCAACAACAACCGCCGGTATCAAACCGCCCGAGCCCGTAAAATCCTGACGAAGTCTCGAAAGATCAAAATCATAATCAACTGCGATGAAACCGATTGCAGCGACTACCAAACCAGTCGCGACCGCAAACGCCCAACGAAGCATGGGTATGGGTTTTTTCGTTGCAGGCTCACGAAATCCCTGCATCAATTCTTCAACATTCTGCAGCCGGTTGGCACGGCGATAAGCCAGACCGCGTTGCAGGGTTTTCCATTGGAGGCTGGTCAAGTCAGCCGGTTTTTTCGCCTGCGCGCCTTCGCGTTCTGCTTCAAGTGCCGTGCGCATTCCGAAAGGCCGATGCCCGGTGATCATACGATAGGTCATGCAGGCCAGTGCGTAGACATCATCCTGTATATTCGGATCCTGCCCCTCAAGCATCTCGCAACTCGCGTAGGCGACCGTCATTGCATAAGGTCCGTCAGTATCCTGGTGATAACCGCTTTCCACGGCCCGAGCCAATCCGAAATCGAGCAGTTTTACATGCCCGTTATTGCACAGAAAAATATTTCCGGGTTTCACATCGCCGTGAACGATTCCTTGTTCATGAGCATAGGACAGCCCTGCCGATACGCCGCCAAGAATTCTTTTCACTTCTTTCATG
>PVMS01146783.1_pt1 | contig 10451 bp, 13 predicted proteins | sample 1853461 | NCBI WGS metagenome assembly PVMS01 (sample SAMN08582032, study PRJNA380276) | Marine sediment metagenome, whole genome shotgun sequencing project. | isolation source: ocean sediment barecode stripped | collected 2017
GCAAGCGCCCAGGAGCTATCCTCAGAAACTCGTACTTCCGTCACGCGGACTTCATTGACCAGGAGACCTAGTATATTTTCGCGCTGTTTGTTGATGGCAGTCATTACAGCTAGTTCTACCTTTTCACGTTCACCATCGTCGCCTGGTGGGATAGGTTTTGCTGGAGCTGAAGTCGTAGATATCGAATGTATCCCGATGAACAACATCGCGAAGATAAGAAGGATTATGACTGAAAGTTTATTATTCATGGTATTCAGTTAGATAATGGTTAACACGGAAAACCGATTATACGCGATTATCCTATGATTTGCGAAGTCAAGGATGGATTGATCCTTCGCTCGAAGGAAATTGCTGGTTCCCGGCTCATTCCGGTCTCTTCAAGTACCCACAATTCAGTAGCAAATCGTCGGATAAAGTAGCGATCATGTACCACTGCAAGAACTGTGCCGTCGAATTGGGAAAGAGCCTGCTCAAAACGAGTGCGTGAGGGTATATCCAGGTGATTGATCGGTTCATCCAGAAGGAGGAGATTGCACCCTTGAATGACAAGCCTGGCGAGCTCTAAACGTGCACGTTCACCAAAGCTGAGATCACTGGTTTTTCGTAATGCATTGTCCCCTGAAAACAAGAAGTAATGCAAGAACGATCTGGCATCAGTCTCACTGATTGCGGTTTGAGATTGGATGATTTCCAATGCGGTCAGATTTTGATCCAACAATTCTTGTTCTTGAGCCATATATCCTAGCTCAATATTCCTTCCGATGTGAATCCTCCCATCTAGCGGATCTAACTGACCAGCAATCGTTCTTATCAAAGTTGTCTTCCCGCTCCCATTCGGACCAGTTAAGGCGATGCGATCACCTGACTGAATATGAAAATTGAGATCATGCAACAAAGGCTGGTTGTTTGGATAGCCAACGAATAATCTTTCTGCACGGGCAACATCCTGACTTTGATGGTCTTTGTGGGAGAAGTCGAGTCGCATTTGCCATGATTGCTTAGGTTTATCGATACGTTTATCCGATGCAAGATACCGATCCAGTTTCTTCTCTCGAGATTTTGCTTTTCTGGCGACTTTCTTAGCGTAACGTCTAGGTCCAGGCTGCCGCGATGTGGTGGTTATCTCAACTCGGTAAGACTGTTGTTTGGTGCGGGCAATATCTTGTCTTATACGTCGGATTTCATACACTTGGTCTCGATAGGCTGATAGCTGTCTTTCTTTACCCTGAAGATATTGCTCAAGGTATTCGCTATAGTTGCCTCGATATTCGCGTATTGTGTGCGTCTCTGGATCAAGGTCAATTACCCGGTTTACGATGTTATCCAGGAAGGTTCTGTCATGTGACACAATGAGCATCCCCCCTTTGAAGCCGCTTAACCATGATTCGAGCCACTCAAGAATTGTGATATCCAGATGGTTTGTGGGTTCATCAAGTATTAACACATCTGGTTCGGTTAATAAGACCATCGCCAGAGCAAGACGTGATTTTTGACCACCACTCAATGTCGAAACAAAAACATCATCAGGCAATTCTCCTAATCCAAATTTTTCAAGTATAGCTTGTGGATGAATTCTTGGACCAGACCTGGTTTCAATTCTGGTTAATAAAGAATCATATGCAATTTGTAAGTCTTCCCGATCTGGTTCATCAGCTAAATTCGAAGCAATATTTGCTAAATCACTCTCGAAATCTTGTGGTATTCCTATTGATTGTGAAATGATTTTTTCCGAGAGTGTCATGAGGCTGGAATTTGAAAGATTGATCCAAATGACCGATATTCAAATCTTCCGGATTTCGGGTTATTACTCCCCGATCAGGTTTTTCAATGCCAACGATAATTTTTAGTAGAGTTGTTTTCCCGCTTCCGTTAGGCCCAATTAATCCTATGCGATCACTTCGATTGAGAGTAAAGGATATATCCACAAGTATTTTGTTAATATTAAATTTCTTTGAGACATGGTGGGCGGTCAGCATGAGATCTCTCCTGGGAGAATAGTAAAACCGGGGGCTACTGCCTCCGGCTTTGATATTGAACCGTGATTAGAACCCCAGTAAGGTTAGGATTGATAATATTTGCTGATCATCTCATGCACCTGTGATATTTTCAATCGTTCGGAGAGATTATACCACCAACGTTAAAAACTTCAGTGAAATTTTATTTCATGAATGTTGTCCATTTGCGCCTAATTACCTGTGTTGCTTTATTCGATGACTCGTTGTAAGATAACGGTATTCTTCTGCGGGAAATTAATGCTGACTCGGTATTATGTTTCGAATTTTAGCAGGCTTTCTGTCTGGCATTTTTATAATTATCTCTATCTTTGGGGCATTTCAGCGGGGTCGAGCAGCATTACTCCAAGATGAGTTGGTTGTATATTTACCGATTGTGTTCCGGACATCAATAACTCAAATTGTGCCAACCCGCACACCTAGACCCACTCAAACTCGCACACCAACCAGAACCCGAATCCCTTTCCGTTCGCCAACACCAAGACCAACATCAACTTACACGCCAACGGTTACTCTAACGCCAACAAACACAAATACTCCCACTTCAACGCTTACGACGACGCTTGTTCCTATCCCTTCGATAACGATAAGATTTCCGACTCTAACACCAACTCATACACCTACAAGAACGATCAAGCCGACTGCTTCTCCGAGCCCGACGGCAACTCCTGGGATCTTAGAAGCCACCGAAACTTCAAGTTGGGTTGTTATTATTCTTGTGGTTTCCATGTGGATTATTCTGGCGACATGGTTGTATTTCTTCTTACGGCGACAAAATATTAATTGATTCTCTCAAATCTGAAGGCAGGGGAAATAAAACATCGAGTTTCAATAATATTATTGTGGGGAATTCAGTTTATTCGACAATAGTCAGCTTCTGTTATTTAACATCAATACCTTGAGCGATTAAGTGTTCCTCTGATTGAGTAAGATCAGGAAAAATGCGCTCGATTTTTCCCTCATTATGGTCGACCAATACTAAATTAGCTTCAGACGAAAGAAATTTCTTCGCCACTGCGCTGCCAAGATTGCCGCCTGCGCCTGCGATCAAGACAGTTTGATCAGAAAATGAATGTGTCATCATTCATATCTCCTTGATGTAATTGGATAAACCTGTTAATAATATCCGATCCATTCTATACTAGGCAAGGATTTTCAGTTTGTTAAAGTACTGGAATTAATGGACCCTACGCTCCATATTGAACTCCCCAATCCAGGCTTCTTTGTGAGAACGAATATACTCGTGATATTAATCGGGGATGCAGAAATTAGGTGCATGCTGCGCATAGACAGAATTTTTCGAATTATGCTATCTTACCTAAGGTAGATTAGCGCTAATAGTATTGCCGACAACAATGCTAACCAAAGAAAGTACACCAAATCCGGCGATGATCAATCCTGAGATGCGATTGATCCAAATCATTGTTGAGGTTGCTATTTTATTCCGGAAGTAACCCGTGAATCCGCTTAATAAGAACCACCAAGTACAAGAACCTAGGAAGATTCCAATCACCATGATCAGAGGGTCTAAATAATTCCTGGAAGTATTTATACTCAAATCAAGACCGACAAATATGGCTGCGAACGAAAGGATGGTGAGGGGATTGGTTAGAGTTAGAAAGAATGTTGTCCCATAATCACTAAGTAAACTTCTGCGCGTATGAGAGGTTGAATATGGGGAGCTATTATCTCTGGGAATTGAGAAGAATGTCCTAGCACCCAATAAAAGTAGAAAAACCCCACCAAACAATCTCAACCAAATTCCATTCTCGATTATTAGTAAAGAGATGAATGTGAGGCCAAAAGCGGCTATACTGCCATAGATTGCATCTGCAGTTGCAGCACCTAAACCGGATACAAAACCAGATACACGACCGTGAGCTAATGTGCGTCGGATACATAGTACACCTATTGGACCAACAGGGGCAGCGATTGAAAATCCAATTAGTAAACTTTTTAGGAAAAGATTTACGCTCAATGGACTAGACCTGTGGTTGGATTGAAGACATATCTCTAGCTGGGACGTGAACTGCCTGGGTTACTTTTTCTGGCAATGATGTGGATTATTAACTGTATATATTGGTGTCATCACGATATGGAAGATAAATATGATTCTGCTCATCTAATCGTTCTCAAGCAGAATTTTATCAATATTAGAGAAAAACCTCCATATAAAAAACTAGTGTATACTTTTTTCCATGCAATCTGAGACCCCTCGCTCATATTCACCCCAACCACAACTTTTCCTAATTGAAGAAAGTATTGGAACAATCGAATTATTCCCAACAGTATGGGGTGCACTTGAAGATTTTACAAAATCAGATTTAGAGTTACGACAGGATGCATTGAGGAGGTTAATCGATCTTGATGCGCCCCGATATTCTCCAGTTGTGGCATATTTTCTGGTATCAAAAATCACTGAACAGGATCTCGAACTCCGATCACAAATTATTGAAACGATTGGAAAAGTTCTCTCACCAGATGAGAATGGTTATCCAGCACCACAGGAGGTACGTGGTAGCCTACATCTTTACCTGTCTTCTTTCAGAACTCGCCAGATCTTTGCAATATTAGAAGCATCTGCTGAGGATACTACTCTGGAGGATTGTGTTTCCCGATTGTTAGATGCCTGCCCATATGCTGGGAATCATCTGATTGATCTACTTGTTGATCGGAAGATTCCTCTTGGTGTTCGCAAGCAAGCCGCGATTATGATTGGTTCAGTTGGATATTTAGACGCACTCCCGGCATTAGAGCGTTTACACTCTCGCTTAGAAGACCGTTTATATGGACAAAAAGCGATGCCATTTGCCTCGCAAGGAAGCACTAGCGATTCGGAGCTCCTGCCGGTTATTCATGAAGCTTTAAATCACCTGCGAGCTCCATGAACATCAAGATTTTTTTCTCCTGATTTCAATAGAATAATTACAATTTGGGCATCGAGATTCACTTGATTTAACGACAAACCCACAGTTTGGACATGTAGTGGGTTGGGATTTTCCCATTGGAGCACCGCAAGCGATACAACTTGGTTCACCGATAGGATTTGCGACAGAGCAGTATTCACAAACCAGCCTGCGGAATCTTTCTGATAACTCGAATGTTGCTCCTTTCATACGGGCGGAATTCTCGATTACTTGCCATACTTCCTCAGAAATTTGAAGGTTTTCAACATCTTGAGCAATATCATCCAATCGATAGATGAGATTATACGGATTAAGCAAGAAAGATAAAATCGTCGTCCCGATGCTGGCTGCGATCCCTAGCCAGGCTTGTTCACCGACTTGTACTGCAACTCCATCATCAACTTGTTCAAGATATATAGTTATGGCTGTTGCACCACCTGATAGTGGTCTCTTCCGAGTTGCTATTTGGACGATGACTTTTCCCTTGCTTGAGAACTGTTGTGCCGTGAGATTAGCTTGATTAAAATGGGCGACTAAAGCCCTGCCGAACTCTTCGGGGGAGATCAAGCCATGAAATATCCTGCGGTCCATTTGATAATTACTCCATGAGAGTGCGATATTTACGTATCAGCTTAGATTATAATCTTGCTCTTGAGATTATGGAATAAAAATATCCTTTGGTGAATGGTTCGAGATGAACAGATTCAGAATCGCCATCCTTATACTTCTCGGCCTTGGTTTGGCGGTAACTTCAACTATCTATTACGATATCATCGATAAAGAAGTCAATGCACAGATTCCGACCGTCGCGCTGCCAACTGTTACTGGCTCGCCATTGGGATCAGTTGTCACTGTACGGAGAGATGTAGATCAAGACAGTATAAATGTTAGAGCAGGGCCAAGTGCGAAGTACGATATCATCGGGGTGCTAATCGTCGGACAAAGTGTTCCTGCCCAGGGGCGTACACCCGGTGGAGATTGGGTTCAGATATTCTATCCTGGAGTACCGGGAAGTTCTGGCTGGGTATATTCACCACTTGTGAATATTAATGGAAGTGTACCAATAGTCGAACCTCCACCGACACCAACTCCGCGCACAACTCCCACGATTGATCCGACGTTGGCTGCTCAGTTTCTCGTTGAATTGCCCCCCACTCGATTACCGACTTTCACACCTCCACCACCCATTATTCTAGCAACATTTGAAAGTGAAGTCCCAGTATCAGTACCTGGTGGGATACCAATTGGGATCATAATCATCGGAATGGCCGTTTTGGGTTTCTTCGGAATATTGATTTCATTCTTGCGGGGGAATTAAAAAGAATAAGGACGCTATATAAGCGCCCTTTTTACCATATTCTCTGAATGTGTTTATATTACTAGCTTTCAAAAATTAGCAATTACATCCACCGGAACTGTGGGCATGACCAGGGTCATCACCAGGGTCATCACTGGTTTTGAAGGAGCTTCCACAACCGCATGACGAAACAGCATTTGGGTTTTCGATCTTGAATCCGCTGCCCATCACCTCGTCAACATAGTCAACTGTTGCACCGGTCAGGTAGTTGATCGAAATTTCATCAACAACAATCTTTACACCATGCTGTTCGGTCACAAGATCGGTATCACGAATATTATCCTCTAAAGCCATACCATATTGAAATCCTGAGCACCCGCCACCGGAAACGAAAACCCTAAGAGCGTAACCTTCAAGATCTCGCTTCGCAAACAATTCTTCTACAGCTTCAGCAGCACTTGTGGTTACATTAAGTTGAGCAGTTTGAGTTTGTTCGAGTAGATCCATGTTTACCTCTATGTGTTGAGTATTCTAATTCAGACCAACAATATCAGATAACATTTTAACCAATTTAGTGGTTCTCGTCAATGGTTGGGAATTGATTTGTGGGAAAAGACTCATTCCTAATTAATCTCTTGAACAGCTAATTTTCCAGACTCCAGCGGGTATCCATACAATGTAAACACTAAAACCTGTTAATCACGTGAATAAATCCATTTATTCATGAATGAGATCGTGTCATTTATAATCGTGCGGTAAAGGTTGACGTGCTTAATCAAAATCCTCCTAGAAAAACTTTGATTAGAAAAGCAAATATCCCAGAACCACTGCAGAGAGAGTAACGGTGATGTTGTCAATGTCCTGCAGGGGGAGAGTCTCAACAATAGCTCCAACCAATGCGATTATTAATATAGGTGGAAGCATGACTTGAATTGGAATTGAGAATATGCCATAAGCCACATAGATGGCCAAAATTGCTATCGAAAGGAGAAACCCTCCCAGAAACATCCCGATCGATCCTATCCAAGTTTTTTGGGGATTCCATGGCAGGTGGGATTTTCCATATCTTCGTCCAATTATCTCTGCCAAACCATCACCACCACACATCAGCATGAGAGCAATTATCCCGATTGGTGTGTCATACCAGAAGAGAACCGTGACCGCGATGAAAACGAGTCCATAGTATAAAGGGCCGCGTAGAATTTCACGTGGATCACCTGTTCTCGACATTGCTTGAACGGCAGATTGATCTCGGATAACACCAATTCCAACCAGGAAAAATTGAAGGGTTATGGCGAGAGGCACCAAGGCAGCGATATAACGGGATGCCTGTGTATTCGGGAAAAGAAGCCAACAGAGGACAAATAAAGGGCCTGTGCCAATGTGAATTATTTTCCGGCTGAGTCTATTGGATATCCACCCTTTGTGAGCAGCATAATCATTGATTCGCAACCAAATTAATGAAATAGTAAATGTGATGACCAACGCTATCCAATCACTATGCAACATGATTCACCATGTACAGTCAAAACAGGTATTAGTGTTGGCAGATTTAGCGACATATTTATACATGGTAACATCGGTAAATTGTTCTCCGAGAACTCCATCATGAATCGCCCACGAACGGAGTCGAATACTGCGGGCGAATTCTGGCATCCGAAACGGATTAGATCCGTCGAGCTTATTTATTAAATCTCCTGTTGCAGAAAACCCAGATTGAATACGCTTCATGAGCGTCAATCCTTTTTGATAAGCGAAGCCATAACGTTCGAAAACCACTGCATTGTGATAGTAGAGCGGCTCAACGAAATAAATATCCTGACCGAGACTGGAAATAAATTCTTCAAAGGTTCGAATTGCATTGGATAACAACCTGAGACCAGACCGAACCTGACCTGGTGCTAGACCTGCATTCACAGATGCGGTTTCAGCTTCTATATTTCTATACCTGGTTCCAAATTCTGTGCGGCGTCCATTCGGCATTTTATCCACATCGAAGCGGGGTGAATCTGGGTCGTTCAAGATATAGAGAAGAACATGAATTTGTCCATTTAAAGTATCGGTGAGATGGCCATAGAGGATAGGATCAGGGAAATCGATCTTGTGCTTAAGAGTAATTTCCAATGTTGGATTACTTGGAGGGCATTTGATGCTGAGAAGATCGATGCCATTATTGTCGTGAAAATCTGGAGATAAATTAAATCGATTAATAAGCGCCTGAGGGATGATGTGGGAGTAAATTTCGCGTTTTTCAACCACAGGTAATTTGTTTATTCCTGAAATTGTTGATGGAGCCATTCTTATCCCCTTCGTCTATATTGACGGTCGAGCTCGCGTTGGGCATCGCGCTTTGCGATCTCCGCGCGCTTATCGTAGTGTTTTTTCCCTTTTGCAAGAGCTATTTCTATTTTCGCTAAGCCGTCTTTTAAATACACACGTAAAGGAACGATTGTCGCCCCTTTTTGGCTTACCTTCTCAGATAATTTACGGATCTCGGATGCGTGGAGCAGTAATTTTCGGGGACGCACTGGATCGTGATTAAACCGGCTGGCCTCATTGTAAGGCGCAATGTGAGCGTTCATCAACCATGCTTCACGTCCATCAGTTGTCACATATGCTTGTGCCAGGCTGATTTGTCCCCCGCGAATCGATTTAATTTCACTCCCTTTTAATACGATTCCAGCTTCATAAGTATCCAGCAGATAGTAATTATGTCTGGCTTTGCGGTTCGTTGCTACAACTTTGAGACTCATAAAGCCATTTTAACATACCGCGTCCCATGTGGTTATGGTTGCACTAAAAGAGATTGGATGGCGATCTTCATTACTAAATCTGAATTGGTGTCGCTTGCCGATACGTGGATATCAGGTTGGAGTCCATCTTCACCGATTGCAGGTGTAATCCCAGGAATCCACCATTTTGCTGCAGTCACATGGAGACTAGAATCGTCTTGAAGGTCAAATACGAGCTGGATCGTATCCTTTCCAAAAGTTGGTTCTCCGATAAGTAATCCCCTGTTATGGTTTTGAAGAGAACCGGCGATGATCTCTGCTGCGCTGGCAGTCGATTGATTGATCAGAACCACGATTGGTATATCTCTCAAAGGTCCGGGTACATTGACCTCAAAAGTATCGATCTCTTCTCCTCGATATTGTTGCTGCATTATGACTCCATCCTCAAGAAATAACCGGACTGTTTCAACACCAGCAGTTAATAACCCACCCCCATTATTCCGTAAATCAATGACAAAGTGTGTTGCACCCTTGAATTCTAATTCTTGAACCGCGTTCTGGATTTCTTGCGGAGTGCTTTCGGCGATCACATGAGGATTTACTACGCCTACCGTGGGATTATCAGGATCTATATGCCAGGTAACAGAAGGTAGGTGGATTTGTTGGCGAGTAATTTGCAACTCTATTAGTGTGAAGTCGGGTGCTCGAGCAATGATCACTTTAACCCTGTCACCGATGGATCCCCGGATAGCAGCGTGAATTTCTTCAATAGATGTCGTGGACCCGATAAGAAGATCTCCGACTGAGATCAGGCGATCACCATCCTGGATACCTGCCTGATGAGCAGGACCGCTATCAACTGGGAAAATTACAATATCTCCATTTGCAGAAAGAGTCAATTCCACTCCGATTCCACCAAAACTCCCCTGGAGACTATTTGTTTCTAATTCATGTTGAACTGGTTCTAGAAAAATCGCATATGGATCCTCTGAAGCCTTGAGCAAGCCGCGAATCATGCCGTATTCCAATACCCTTGACTTTGGAATTTCAGCGTAAGAATGATTTATATAGATATCAAACGCCTGATTCAGAATAGGAAATTCTTTGATGGGTGATTCAAAATAAGCTCGCATGAAGTATCCGGATAGAAATGCACTGCCAAATCCGATCCCAACGAGGAATATAATTATCAGATTCCGGTTTCGAGACATGCTAATTTTTGTTCTTTTGCTTAGAATGATAATTCTATATTTTTTAATCGATTGAGTTTATCATACCTTGTTGGGGAATTATTATTAAAATTACTCTATCCAAGAGGGTGAAAAGTGATCTGATGAGGAGAAATTATTCTTCAACCAATAACATAGAACAATACCTTCGCCAAAAATAAATAGATAGGGCTTCATGTAGTAAAGTTTTGTTCACCATAAACATAACAACTACAGGAAGCCCATGATGAACATTTTAGCACTTTTACAATGTATACGGCCCAATCTGTCGCAAA
>PVMS01134718.1_pt1 | contig 10450 bp, 9 predicted proteins | sample 1853461 | NCBI WGS metagenome assembly PVMS01 (sample SAMN08582032, study PRJNA380276) | Marine sediment metagenome, whole genome shotgun sequencing project. | isolation source: ocean sediment barecode stripped | collected 2017
AACGCGGTGTGATCCATAAGCTCGCGAATTTCCTTGATCTTATCGGTCGTCCAAATGCAGGTTTCCTCGATGCCTTCGAGGATAAATTTAACCCACGGTGTCCATCCTTGTTGCCGCGTTACGTTTTGCAGCAATCGGTAGTAGGCGGCCTTATTACGGATGATGTAACGGCTGAGGTAAAGGATGGGCGAATCAAGCAGGCCATGTTCGACCAGGAACAGAATATTAAGAATTCGCCCGGTTCGGCCGTTACCGTCGGCAAACGGATGAATAGCTTCGAATTGGTAGTGCTGCACCGCCAGTCGTACCAAGGGGTCGATTTCGGTGTGCTTGTGCATGAAGTCAGCCCAGTTATCCAGTTTCTCGATGAGCAGTTTTTGGCCTTCAGGCGGTGTATAGATTACTTCGCCGGTCATTCGATTCTTCAATCGCGTTCCAGATTCCGCTCGGATATCCAGATCGATGCCTTTGATGGTGCTGCAGATTTGAATAGCCATATCGGTTGTTAGCATGCCGCGTTGAACCATCTTTGTGCCTTCGAACAGGGCGGTTCGGTATCGCAGCGCTTCCTTGGTCGCGGCGTCAGCCTTGTCTTCGGCAATATCGGCGTACTCAAAGAGCTTGTCGGTCGTGGTAACGATATTTTCTATCTCGGAACTGGCCCTCGCCTCTAATAGCGGCAGGGTGTTGACGAGGACCGCTGCATTTGGGATCAATTCGGCGGCTTGTTTAAGCTCCGCCAGCGCGACTCGAGAATTGATGCACTGCTTGAGTATTTCTGTCGATTCAATAAGTTCTATCGGCGGCGGCAAGCTCGGCAACGTGTTATTTGGAAGTTCTGCATTAAAATCAGTCATTTACAACTGCTCCTTGGGCTTCGCTGCGAATCTTCATGCAATCGACACGTATGATAGATATGTCGATAAAATAAAAGAAAATCGACATATCAGTGAATTTAGAGGATTCGATCGACATGTCAACATAACGTGTCGATTTTCTCTTATTTTATCGACAGGTCGTCAGTATATGTCGATGTCGTCGACACTGGCGTGAACTGGTTCGAGAAACGAAGAATAGTTGTCTGCCTGCGACGAAAGGTGCAGATTTGCGCGATCTTTGCTATAGAATGCGGCCGCGGTCGACCACCAACCTACCAACCTTTGAAAGGACACCACTAGTGAGCGTAAAAAGTGATATCGAGATTGCTCAGGCAGCAGAAATCAGGCCAATTACAGAAATTGCCTCGAAGCTGGACATCCCACACGAGTCGTTGATTCCCTACGGCAACGATAAGGCAAAGATTACCGCTGAATTTATTCAGTCGCTGGCAGACAAGCCTGACGGCAAGCTGATCCTGGTTACCGCTGTTTCGCCCACGCCGGCGGGAGAGGGTAAGACCACCACCACCGTTGGATTGGGCGACGCCCTCAATTTGATCGGCAAGAAGGCGATCATGTGTCTGCGCGAGCCAAGCCTCGGTCCTTGTTTTGGTATGAAAGGTGGTGCGGCCGGCGGCGGCTACGCTCAAGTAGTGCCAATGACGGACATCAACCTGCATTTCACCGGCGATTTTCACGCTATCGGCGCTGCGAACAATCTTCTCGCGGCATTGATCGACAATCATATGCATTGGGAAAATCAACTGAACATCGACCCACGACGGGTCACCTGGCGTCGCGTGGTCGACATGAATGACAGAACGCTGCGATCCATTACCTCGGGATTAGGCGGTTTTCACAATGGCGTTGTCCGCGAAGCCGGTTTCGATATTACTGTCGCGTCAGAAATTATGGCCATATTTTGTTTGGCAACAGACCTGCAGGATCTTGAGAAACGTCTCGCTAATATTGTTCTCGGCTACACGCGTGACAACGAAGCGGTAACGGTCAGTCAACTTAACGCTCAAGGCGCGATGACCGCATTGCTGATGGATTCATTGCAACCGAACCTGGTACAGACCATGGAGAACAACCCGGCCCTGATGCATGGCGGTCCATTCGCCAACATCGCACACGGCTGCAACTCTGTGATGGCAACGAAAACAGCGCTTAAGCTGGCTGATTACGTGGTTACCGAAGCAGGATTTGGTGCGGATCTCGGTGCTGAGAAGTTCTTCAACATCAAATGTCGCAAGGCAGGCCTGAAGCCAGACGCAGTCGTTCTGGTTGCGACCATTAAGGCGCTCAAGATGCACGGCGGCGTTGCCAAGTCTGATCTGGGTTCCGAGGACGTGCCGGCGCTCAAGGAAGGACTCAAGAATCTGGGCCGTCACCTGCGCAATCTTGCGCAATTTGGTGTCCCGGTTGTCGTCGGCGTGAATCGATTTACCGCGGACACGGATGCGGAAGTGCAGGCTGTTCAGGAGTACTGCGAAGGCTTCGGTGTGCAGGCAATCAATTCGACTCACTGGGCCGATGGTGGCGCCGGTGCTACCGATCTGGCCAAGCAGGTTGTCGGAGTGGCGGCCAGTGGCGCCGCTCACTTCCGTACCTTGTACAGGGATGATTTGCCGCTTTGGGAAAAAGCCAAGCGAGTTGCAACCTCAATTTACGGTGCGGATGACATCATTGCGGACAAGAAAGTGCGCGATCAATTTACGCAGTTTCAGGAAGCTGGCTATGGGCATTACCCGGTTTGCATGGCGAAAACGCAATACAGTTTCTCAACTGATCCGAACTTGCTCGGTGCACCGGAAGGGCACGTTGTTCCCATTCGCGAAGTTCGACTGGCAGCTGGCGCCGAGTTCATCGTCGTCGTATGTGGCGCGATAATGACGATGCCTGGACTACCGCGAGTTCCAGCAGCCGATGCTATTCGTGTGAACAGCGACGGACAGATCGAAGGACTGTTCTAGGATCTCGAGTAGCGTAATTTGTCCGGCAGCAGAAAATGTTGCCGGGCGAGCTCGCTCACCAGCAATTCCTTACTGTAATAGCGATCCAGAGTGGTTGCCGCGTTCTCGATCAAGTCGAGGTTTTCGCGGCGAAAAACGAACCATGACGGTTCATGCATGGCGCTGCGTCGCTGATTGATCAGCTGCATAAAGAAGCAAGTGATGGTTTCGTGATACTTCGTCTCTGCACCCAGTGTCAGGGTCAAATTTCGAATTGCAGTACAAAATCGCTGCGTCGCTTCGTTCAATTGCCACTGTTCGAGGTAGAGCCAGGCGGCGTAAACGTGTGACTCATGGTTGAATGACTCTGCATCAATGTTCGCGCTTTCCAACGCTTCAATGGAGACGGTTGGGACCGCAACTGCACTCATCGCAATTTCTCCTCAAGCGCGTGGCTATCTGCAGCCGTAAGGTCACAGCCGTAGACCGATTTCAGTTGGTCGATAACGTCTTGGGTAGCGCTCTGGAAGGGTGTTTTGCCTTCAAAAGCATGCAAGACAATACCCTCCAGCAAATCGCCCAGTGACAGGTCGGTGTATTCGGCTAGCGCCTTCAATACCTTCAGAAGCGATGTCTCAATGCGCACGCCGGTTTGGGTGCGCGTGACGACTTTCTTGTTCATTGCAGATTGCTCCGTCGTTCAATAGTTACCATGTTACCAATATAACATGAATATTGTCCAAGTGAACGAGTACCATATGTGGCAGTTGATTCGCTAACAGGGCTGTTAGGTGCCAACAAGAGAAGAATTACAAAAAGGGTTCAAGCTCGGGGAATGGGAAGTGCTACCGTCGCGTCGGGAGTTTCATCGCGGCGAAGAGATCGTTCGCCCTGAACCGAAGCAGCTCGACGTGCTTTTGTCGTTAGCCATGCGCGACGGCGATGTTGTGACTCGGGACGAACTCGTTGACGAGTGTTGGGACGGCAGACCGACCGCAGACGAGCCGATCAATCGAAGTATTTCGCAGCTACGCAAGCATCTTGGAGACGAAAAGCCCTATCAATACATCGATGTAATAGTGAAGGCCGGATATTGTCTTAAGCAGCCCGTCATTCTTAACGAGCCGAGCGAGAAGACTGTCGCGCCAGTGATCATCAAGACGCGCAAAGCGTCTCGTACCTGGGCTGCGGTTGCCGCATTGGCGATAGTGGCGTTGATCGTTTGGAGAATAGGTCCGGGCACACCCGAGCCTGTTACCTCAATCGCAGTATTACCGTTTACCAATCTTTCCGGTGACTCAGGAAATGCTTACATCGCTTCGGGATTCAAGGAGGAGTTGGTACACACGCTGCAGAGCGTCCCCGAGCTGACCATAAAAAATGTTCAGGTACCGATTGACGATGTCGAGAGTCTCGGCGTTGATAACGTTCTGGTCGGTGCATTGCGCATGCAAGGCGAGGAACTAAGATTTAGCTATCAACTTGTGCGTGTCAGTGACGGCGTCACTCTTGCCTCTGGCCAGGTCGGCGGTCCACGCAGCAGGCTGTTCGACACGCAAGAAGAACTCGCGAGAATGGTGCTAAGTCATTTTGTCGGAGACTCTGCGCAACAATTGCTTTCATCCAGTCGACCTGAAGATTCGGTCGCTTATGATCGTTACCTGCTTGGCCAATATCTGATGGAACGCCGTGGCACCGCTGGCAACCTGGAAAACGCAATTGCGTTGTTTGAGGAATCCATTCAACTCGATCCGGGCTACGGTCCTGCGTATCTTTCGTTGGCAGAAATCTATGTCCTCTTGCCGGACTATCGAGGGGCAGGTCTTGCCGAGTCGCACGACAAGGCAATCCAGATTGTTAGCGAGGGCATCATCGCCGATCCGGCGATTGAAGAAGCTGCGGCCGCGGTTTTCGGTTTTGTTTATCACAAACAGAAAAGGTGGTTAGAAGCAGAGCAGGCGTTCAAAATCGCCACTAGCGCGTCGGTAGTAGAGTCAAACGCGTTCAATTGGTATTCGCTAATGCTCGGCAGCGTGGGTCGGATCGATGATGCGTTGCAACAGGCGCTCGCCGGTCTGGAGATTGATCCGAGTTCGGCGGTCATCAATGGCCGTATTGCGATTGTGTACACGTGGACCGGGGACACCGAAAATGCAGGCCATTATTTTGAGCGTGTCAGACAGCTCGGCGGCAGAACTGCAACCATTCTATTTGCGAACTCGCTGCATTATCTAAGGCTGGGTGAGAACGCAGCTGCGCGTAATATGGCTGGCATGGGCGTCGCGATTGGCGGCGGATCCAGCGACTGGGTTGATCCGGTATTCGATGCATTTGCAGACGCGTCGCGAACGGAGGCGGCTCTTAGCGCTCTTGATCAGGCTGCTGCGAACAAGGAAGTTGGCCTGCAGGTGGAAGTCATTGTGCGCGTCATTCTGGGCGACGCTGAAGGGGCATTGCGAATCGCTCGCTATCTTGTGCGACCCGGTCAGGCCTTCGAAACAGAGTTGCTGTTTTTGCCCGAATTTATGGAGCTCCGTGAGCGACCGGAGTTTCTGGAGCTGATGGCAACGCTCGGCGTCACCGAATACTGGGAACAAGCAGGCTGTGTCTGGAAGAACCTCGCCGTCGAATGTAATTAGTCGTCGTTGATCCGACTTCGATTCTGCTTTAGCTGGCCACGCCTGCGCTTGTTGTCGAGTCGTTTCTTCTTTGCTTTTTTTGACACGGATTTTTTCTTGCGTGGCTTTGCGACGACTAGTGCAGAAGCCAGGAGCGTCGCCAGCCGTTGCATAGCATCACGAAGATTTCGTTCTTGTGTTCGAAACGACTGCGCCTTTATAACGACAACACCTTCGGCAGTGATGCGACGATCGCCGAGCGCCATTAGCCGGGCTATTACTTCAGCGGGAAGCTCACTGGAGTTCGCAATATCGAAACGCAGGTGAATTGCGGACGCGACCTTGTTGACGTTCTGACCGCCCGCGCCCTGTGCGCGTATTGCGGAAATATCGATATCGCTGAAAGGAATCGATATATCGCTGGAAATAGGCAAGAATTCTGATGTCATAGGCAAAGATTATACGGCCACTCACAGACATATATGTGAGAATGCGGCGAATGCAAATTCGCAACCTCATCCTGCTTGTTTCTGCCCAGTTGATTTCGGCAACCGGTTCAATCGTGTTCGTTACTTTGGGTGGGCTGATCGGTGCATCGCTGACCGGCAATCAGGCATGGGCAACGCTGCCATTAACGATGATTGTTCTTGCGAGCGCATTAACGACGATGCCTGCGGCAATGTTGATGAAAAAGATTGGTAGGCGCGCGGGTTTCGCTCTGGCCTCGTGTTCGGCGGTCATTGCTGTATTGGTTGCAGCTATGGCTTTGCGGGATAGCAATTTCTATCTATTCCTGTTCGCGGGATTTCTATTCGGTATCAATCTCGCGTTTACACAACAATATCGTTACGCAGCAGCAGAAAGTGTCGACGCCAAGTATGTGCCGCGAGCTATTTCATTCGTCTTGTTGGGCGCGATCGGTGGAGCGCTAATCGGCCCGAAAATCGTAACTGTTGGTCACCAACTTGTAGATGGCATCCCGTACGCGGGATCGATGCTTATACTTGCCTGTCTTTATATTGTGCAAGCAATCGTGTTCTTGTTTCTCGGCAAAACCCGGGCCGAACACGACACAGAAATGGTTGCTAGCGTGCGACCTGTTGCCGAGATTGTCTTGCAGCCGGTTTTCATGGTCGCCGTATTAGGGGGGATCGCAGGGTATGGCTTGATGACACTGGTGATGACGGCGACGCCATTGAGCATGAACGTCAATAATGGTTATTCGTTGCAGGTTACTGCAGGTGTGATTAGCGCTCATGTTTTGGCGATGTACGTACCGTCGCTGGTATCCGGTTTCCTGATTGAAAAATTTGGTGTCATTCGCATGATGTTCGCGGGTGCCACGGCGTTACTCGCGACATCAATTATTGGATTGCAGGGACACTCTGTGATGCATTACTGGTGGGCGCTGGTTTTGCTCGGAGTCGGTTGGAATTTTCTCTACGTCGGAGCGACAACTATGTTGATCTATACGTATTCCATCGCCGAACGATATCGCGCACAGGGCATCAACGAGTTTCTTGTTTTCGGCTCGTCTGCGACGGCGTCTTTGCTTGCCGGAACGGTCATGCATTACTTCGGCTGGAAGCAACTGATGCTGATACCAATTCCTGTTCTCTTGCTGGTGTGCGTTGTCTTGATTATTGTTCGCAAGAATACGTTATTGAATAGGTCCGACCTGTGAAAACATTATTGCAGGACGTGGCGGCGCGCGCGGCGCGCTTTCTGGAGGGGCTGCCGGGAAGGAACGTGGCTCCCGACGCCGCCGCCGTGGCTGCGCTAAGTCTTTTTGATGAGGCGATGCCGGAAGAGGGTGAGTCGGACGAAGCAACGCTTGCATTGCTCGACGACGTTGGCTCGCCTGCTGCAATGGCTATGGCCGGGCCGAGATTCTTCGGCTTTGTGATTGGTGGCGCATTGCCGGTCACTGTTGCAACCAATTGGCTAACGACCGCCTGGGATCAGAACGCATGCATGCATGAAATTACTCCAGCAGCATCGCGGCTTGAGGGCATTGCGCTGGATTGGCTGGTTGATGTGCTGGGCCTGCCAAAGGGAACCGGAGCCGGATTTGTAACCGGCACAACGGTGGCCAATTTTTCTGCACTTGCCGCGGCACGGCACAAAGTTCTTACTGATGCAGGCTGGGATGTCGAGGCGGACGGACTGATAGGGGCGCCTGAAGTCACCATTCTCGTGGGCGACGAAGCGCACCCGACGCTAACCAAGTCGCTTGGCCTGCTGGGGTTCGGCCGCAATCGTGTAGTGCGCGTCCCGGTCGATGATCAGGGGCGCATGATCGCGTCACAATTGCCCGCGATCGAAGGTCCGACAATAATTTGCGCGCAGGCAGGCAACGTTAATACCGGAGCTTTCGATCCCATCGGTGAAATCTGCGATGCTGCGCGACCGCAAGGCGCGTGGGTACATGTCGATGGGGCATTCGGTCTTTGGGCCGCAGCTTCGAGCAAACTTCACGAGCAAACAAATGGACTAAATAAGGCGGATTCGTGGGCGACGGACGCGCACAAGGGCTTAAATGTGCCCTACGACAGCGGCATCGCATTCGTGCGCAACCCACATGATTTGAAATCCGCGATGTCGATTACTGCTGAATATCTGGTAACGGACTCGCCGCACCGAACTCCTTCTGACTATACGCCGGAATTATCGCGTCGTGCGCGCGGCATAGATGTCTGGGCCGCTCTGCGCACGCTTGGTCGACGTGGCCTGGCAGCCATGATCGACCGCAATTGCAGTCAGGCACGTCGCTTCGCAGACGGTTTTCGCAATGCGGGCTTTGAGATTCTAAATGATGTTGTATTGAATCAAGTGCTGGTCAGCTTCGGTGACGATGCCGTAACTCGGCGCATCATTGACGAAATTCAGCGAGACGGAACCTGTTGGTGCGGTGTTACGGTCTGGCAGGGACATACGGCGATGCGCATCAGTGTGAGTAACTGGTCGACGAGCGACGCGGATGTAGACCAGAGTCTGGAGGCGATGGTGCGAATTGCGCGCGAGATTACAGCGGCCTAAAAATTGTAGACGAAGCCTATTTGCAGTACGGGATATGCCTTCAAGTGGCTCAAGTCTTCTTCTATTTCCTGTCGTTCGGCTTCGAGCGAGGCTTGGAATCCCGGATCGCTGTTAAGCGCCCCGTCTGCAGTGAGTGTTACTTCCGGATCACCTTGCCAGAGGACGCCGAAGTCCACATTCATACCAATCTTGCCCTTGATCGTAAAATCATAACCGATGCCGAAGTACGGGGAACCGTTCGCAAAGGTTGTAGTACTGCTCAGCGTTCCGATACCTGCGCCCGGGTAGACGACGCCGCCGATCTCCTGATCTACCATCTCGTCATTGACCAGCAACAACTCATTGCCGTTTGAATAATATCCAGCAGTCACTCGCATCGGGCTGTCCGCGAAGTGGATATTTGCTGTGGCGTAAAATGTCTCGAGAGTCAGGTCCTGATCGTAGTCGATACCGGCTACATCGCCATCATCTTCCGTGCTGAAGGTGTTAGCTCCAATTCGAAGTGCAAAATAGGGAAGGGGTTGCCAGCTAGCTTCAAGGCCCAGACCTAAGGTTCCGACTTTGATGCCAGCGCCAAAGTTATGCTCCGCGTTTGCGACACCTGCAGAAAGAAAAGACAGCAGCAATACGATCGCTGTGCTTCGAAGAGTCCTCATAAATCACCCGTTTGCCCGAACGAATATCAATCTACGTACGGTAAACGGCCCGTTATCGCCGTTCTGTGCGGCGCATCACAGCGGGTGATTTTGCATAAGTCGGCTCATTCATCTTGTCCCTGCCGTATTCCAGGAACAGAGCTGGCCTTGCCGCAGGGTCAATGTTGACTAAATCGAGATCGCCCTGAACCTGCGGCAGAGCCAACAATCGCTTGTCCATCACTCGAAACCAGAGTTTTGGCACATAGGCGAGGAGATAAGAGCCGAAGTAACCGGACGGTAGTGACGGTAAATCGGCATAGTGGCGCAACGATTGATATCGCCGGGTCGGGTGCGTGTGGTGGTCCGAATGCCGTTCCAGATGCAGCAAGACAAGATTGCTGTAAGTGTGATTGCTGTTCCAGGAGTGATGCGGCTCGCAGCGTTCGTATTTGCCAGACGAATCTTTTTGTCGCAGTAAGCCATAGTGTTCAACGTAATTGGCGCTGGTGAGTTGCCACCACGCGAACGCGTTGTGTATTACGATAAACGGAATAACAATCCAGCCGAAAACAACGATCAAGGCGATAGTGAGCACGGCGCTAATGGCGAAGGACTGCAGTATCTGGTTGTTTGCGCTGCAGACCCATTTGCCACGTCGAGCCAGTCGATCCTTCTCCAGCGACCAAGCTTCAAAAAAGGCGCCTGGAATTTCGCGCAAGGCGAACTTGTAAATACTTTCTCCCATGCGGGCGCTTGACGGGTCGTCAGGTGTCGATACATTACGATGATGTCCGAGATTATGGCTAACCGAAAAGTGACCGTAGGCCGGGATCGCAAGGGCAATTTTTGCGAGTAATTTTTCGGTCTTCGAGTTCTTGTGGCCGAGTTCGTGTGCACTGTTGATAGCAAGTCCTGCGGTGAGACCGGCAACAATTGCCAAACAAACGTATGCGCCAATACCAAGATTCTGGGTCGCAGCGTAAGCGGCGGCGCCGAGGAAACTCAGGAAGTGCAGCGGTATGCCTATGAACGTAAGACGTCGATAGTAGCGATCCTGCTCAAGTTGCGAGATCACTTCCTGGGGAGGATTATTTTCATCTTCGCCCAGTATCCAATCAAGCGCTGGGCCTGCAACGTAAGTGAGAAGCAAAGGCAGGCCGAACCACCATCCATTGCCGGTAATCGCATGCGAGGCTATGCCCGTGAACGGTAGCTACGCGTAGCCGAGGGACGTTGTCCAGAACCAGCGTTTGTGTTCGACATATTCTATTTGGCCGCCAACATCGAGGGATAGACTCGATTTCATGAAGGCATACGTAGCC
>PVMS01169472.1_pt1 | contig 10450 bp, 8 predicted proteins | sample 1853461 | NCBI WGS metagenome assembly PVMS01 (sample SAMN08582032, study PRJNA380276) | Marine sediment metagenome, whole genome shotgun sequencing project. | isolation source: ocean sediment barecode stripped | collected 2017
ATTGAAAAGTCAACAAAATATGCTGTGTTGACACATATACTTTACAAGAAAATTGCAATGATGATATTGATCATCATTAATTACAATTAGTTACCATAATCTTACGAGAATAAAATTATAGCGTCTTAAATCTTGGTCAGCAAGAAGTACAGAAACAAATGGATAGAGAACTAGGCATGATAGCAACTTATCCATAAAAAACTTCAATGGTAGTGATTTTTGATAAAAAATTGTATCGAGAACTATTTCAATAAATAAAATTTCTATTCTCGATATTAATTTTATCTCTTATCAGATATAAAATTCACTCGAATTGACGGAATTTTATCAAAATGAACAACGGGTGTTTATTAATACTTATTGAATCAACTTCTCTCTTTCCACTTTTCTCATTAACCACCAGTGAAGTCCAAAAAGCACAATACTAATTGCAATGATAAGACTACTTACCACTATTGCACGGTGTGTTTGATGCTGCACAGAATTAATTTTGTCTGTTTTAGCTGCTTCGTACATTTTTAGCAGTGTTTCGTCATCAGGAATGTAAGCCTGATCTTTTTGAGTTGATTTCAATGCATCCATTTTAAAGTTTTCGAAGGATGCCAAATTTACTTCGTATCGTCCTGCATATAACGGATCGCTCTGATCAATTAATGACGAAACCAAAGTTGATACAGAAATAATGATGGTTATGACCGCGATTATACATATGATAATTGCATAAACTTGAATGACTTTGTGTTTTTTTTCCATTGTATCAGGTTTTAGTTGAATTGCTATTTGTAATCAATTAAATTAGTTAACTAAATTACAACCTACAATGATTATAATCACCTAAAACATTGATTATTATCAGTTCATGCAACGATTGAAGTCATTTATGAAGTTAAAATATTTATTTAAATATTTTTTTTATTCTCTTCAATCAACCTAAAACATTAATTTTTTTAAAAAGAAATTTATTGTATTGCAATAATTATTTTATTTCATTCAATTCCATTTCATAATCATACTTCAAATCATCATGTAGTGTTGGAAGAATTTTTCTGATAAGCATTATTTGTCGATTGAATAAATTGAGAAGTGTCACATTATTTTCTATTGAGGGTTTCATTTTTTTCAATTCAGAACAGAAATAAATCAATAGCTCAACTTCTGTATCTTTTCTCTTTGAATAGCGTATGAACTTTTTTGTATTTCGTAATATTTTACGAGTACTTTTTTTTATAAAGTAATAACTACTTCTGTTTATCTGTTCAAACTGTTCAGCAATCTCCTCCTTAATATTGCGTATATAGGTTGCTTCATCAGAGACCTCATATAAAAGATAGGTTAGTAATTCCTTGTTTTCCTTTTTGAATTTTGATAAGCGTAAGCAAAGTTCCAGGAGTTCAATTGAAGATCGATTACTTAATTCCAATTTTAATTCTCTTACTGTGGCTGCTTTCATTTTTTCGTACAATTTGGGAAACTTATTAAAAAAGGCTTTTCAATTATATAAAGAACAATATACAAGTTTAAACCTAATTTTTAGTTATAAAAGACCCATTAAAAGGATTAAAATATTTTGAAATTATTTTTAATTCGCACCAATTTTTGAAAGTGTAAATAATGCAGGTCTTTTACTAGTCTTCCCAGCAAAATAGTTGCCAATAAACCATCCTGCAATATATGCACCAACTGATACACAAACAATCATTATCATTTGCAACCAAACATCAGATGAGACGCCATTGGTTGATGATTCAACTAAATCGGATAAATTGTTAAATACTTCAAAAGGAAATCGAAAATAGTATTTAAACCCAACAGAGATATCATCAAATTTAGTCAACATGAACAAATTACTTGAAATTACCCAGGCGAGAATTCCAAAGCCATAACCAATCATATTAGCATATGTTTTTCTATAATTGAGCCAATTAGTAATTGGTAATTCCTGAAGTTTTATAAATTTTTGGTTCAAAGAAAAAGTGGCTTGGTCATCTTCAGAGGATATAATTTCTTTTTTTTCCATTATAACTTTTTTAGGCTTTATTCTACTTGCAAATTGCTGCAAACTTATCTTTTGATTTTCAGTTAACATAAATTGATTGGATACTTGGCACTTATAATTTTTATGATAATCGAAAAAATTATTTATCTATGAAAAAATAATAAAACAGGCGTTGTAACAATCAAAAGTAAAATGCAGATAATAAATATCAAAACGAACATTTTTTGAATATTTGCATAAATGAATAATGAGTTCTCTGCCAATTCTTGAGTTTTAAAATCATACTTATTAGTTTGTATAATCAGTTCATGGACATTGTAAAGTTCTTCGTATTTCTTAAAATTATTAAGATGGAATTTTGTCGAAGAAGAAGTTCCGCAACTCATTAACATGGTGAAAATAATGAATCCAATTAACGCTTTTTTCATAGTTTGAGCATTTTAAACAATTATTCTGCCAACTTCCCTATAAACAATTTAGAGTGTAGTCAAATGAGTTTTCATTTAAAGAAAATAGTTGTAGAATATTTGCGGAATACAATGAAATATCATGAATCAAATGATGGTATTCATTGCTTACTCCATATCATAATATTCAAGCATTATTATTATCTTTATCAAAATAATACACTTAAAATATGACATCTAATTCAATACAAATAATGAATCAAAAAGGATAAACATGAAAAATCATTTTTAGTTAGTTGACAAGTAATATACAATATATTAGGTGATTAACCAAAACACATTAGTTATATAAGATTCGATAGCTAACTTCTGACTTCCTTAAAATAGATACCCAATTCTTTTTGGATTACATGAATGTTTTTTATTTCACCCGGTATAATTAAGGCTATTGAGAAACCTGATTTACCGGCTCTCGCGGTTCTTCCGCTTCTATGTGTGTAGTATTCTAGTTTTTCAGGTAATTGATGATGAATAACAAAAGCTAAATTATTTACATCAATTCCCCTTGCTGAAACATCGGTTGAAATCAAAACTTGAAGATTCCCGTTTTTAAATGAACGCATTACTTTGTCACGTTCTTTTTGTTGCATATCCCCTTCTAAGGCTGCAACAGAAAAACCTGCTGTTTTTAATGTTTTCGTTAGATTTTGAGTACCTGCCTTGGTTCTGCAAAAAATAATACCTCTATCGTTAGATCTTTTTTCCAATAACTGAATTAAAAGGTTTACCTTTTCTTTAATTGTTGTTATAATGAATTGATGTGTAATATTTGCATTTACCAATGCATTTTTATTGACTTCAACTCGTGTAGTATTTGAGGCCATATACGTTTTAACAATTCGTCGAATTTCTTCAGGCATTGTAGCAGAAAACAGCCAGGTATTCCTTTTACCGCTTGTATATTTTAAAATTCTATTTAAATCCTGTTTAAACCCCATACTCAACATTTCATCAGCTTCATCCAGTACTAAAGTGGTAATTTGTTTTAAATTCAATTCTCCCCGCTCAATTAAATCTAACAATCTGCCAGGAGTTGCCACAACAATATGCGTTGTTCTTTTTAAAGAATTTATTTGCTTATCAATTTTTTCACCCCCATAAACGGCTTCCACAAATATTCTAGCATCCAATTCATATTTTGTAAATTTAAACAGCTGCTTCTTTATTTGTTGTACCAACTCTCTTGTTGGTGCTAAAATTAAGGCCTGTATTACAGGAGAGGTTTTATTTATGTTTTGTAATATGGGAATCCCATAAGCTGCGGTTTTTCCGGTTCCTGTCTGAGCCAATCCAATAAAATCTTTTTTACTATCTATAAGAACTGGAATTGTTTTATGCTGAATTTCAGTGGGTGATTGAATACCAAGTTCTTTCAATGCTTTTATATATTCCTTTCTAACTCCAAGTGACGAAAATGTTGACATACATTAATATTTATTGTTAATGTGAAAAAAAAAACCACTCAATTAAAGTAGTTTTTTTAAATTGTATTTTAATTGAATCAGATCTTCTTGACTCGAACAGCATTCATACCTTTTAATCCTCGTTCCAGTTCAAATGAAACTTTATCATTTTCTGCTATTTCTTCCTTCAAACCACTTACATGTACAAAATATTTCAGCTGTGAATCATTTTCAATAATGAATCCGAAACCTTTGGAGGTATCAAAAAATGATACTTTTCCTTTCTTTATTGGATCCTCTTCTTCCCTGTCTTCTTTTTTAGGAACTCCAATTTCTATGCTTGAAGCATCAACTTTAACTTTCTTTGAAGGATCCGGGGGTGTATCTGTTAGCTGTCCGTATTCATCAACATAAATGAATTCACTATTTTGAATACCACTTGCTTTACGTTCTTCTTTTTTCAGTTGCTTATCCTTGCGTTTCTTTAAACGTTTTTTTTCTCTTTCACTTTTACCAAAGGTTTGTTGCGATTTCGCCATTCAATTTGTACTTAAAATTTGATTTAATTTGTGCAAATGTACAAAATAATTGAAAATAATATTGAATGTTGAGCCTTATCTATTGATATCCTTTGCGGGAATGTAGTTTCAATGTGATTTGTAGCGCAATGATAATCACTAGAAGGCATACTTAAAATTCTGATAATTAACCTGTTCAATTTAACTTCTCATGTAGAATTTTTCCAACTTCTCTTAATGCCTCAATATACTCTTTTGGAAAAGAACCATCACCTTTTGGCCCTACATTTAGCAACAGGTTTGCATTTATTTTTTGTGCATCATCGAGCATTTCAATGATTTCAGAAGCTGTTTTATGGTTCCCATCATGTTTCTTGTGATATCCCCATGCATGTGGCTGTAATGTATTACAAATTTCACGTGGCTTGAATTGGTTTTTTTTATACGCAATTTTGGCAACTTCAAATTGTTGACCAACCTTTGCGCTTCCTCCTCTTTCTGGTGCCATAAAATCTTCATCACCATTAGCACCTTGTTTGAATGAGACCAGTACGTGCGATGATAATTTTCTGACCAATGCATATGTTTCATCTATCGGAAATAGATCAGGACGACTATAATAACCCATAATTGGATCAAACCAAATACCAGCAATATTAGGGTATTGAGTGAGTATTTCTGTCAATTGTTTGTGCACAAAATCAATATATATTTTAAAATCTTCGTCTTTCTCAAACTTATATTCAGGTTGTGGTTCTTTATAGGCAGGTCGGGCATTTGACCAACCACTCTCTCTTGAATAAAAATAAGGATGCTTCCAATCTGCTCCATATGAATAATATAAAAAAAGTCCCAGCCCTTTTTGTTCGCAGGCTTCATACAATTCTTTGATAAGGTCTCTTCTGGCAGGTGAATTCATTACATTGAAGTCAGTTTGTTTTGTTTCAAACAAACAAAATCCATCATGGTGCTTTGCCGTAATCGTAATATACTTCATCCCTCCATCCAGTGCAATATCAGTAATATGGTTCGCATCAAAATTTTCTGCAGTGAAACGATCCTTTAACTTTGCATATTCAGCAACTGGAATGGTATCTCTTAATTGAATCCACTCCCCTTTTTCTAAAATGCTATACAATCCATAATGAATGAACATCCCATATTTAGCATTCCTGAACCAACTTAAGTTCGCCTCCCTTGGGTTTTTATTATACTCTTTTTGACTATTTTGCAAATAGGCGGGCGTTTCAATGCCTTTAGAACATCCAACAATTAATAAAATTGAAATCAATATTATAATTTGTGTAGATCGACTTTTCATTTGTTCAATATATCTTGTTGTAAACATTAATTATTCTATTAATTCAGGATAGGTCTTGGACAAGTTCAACGTATCATTCATTTTCTTTTGCAATTCTAACAAATCGCTAAACAATTCTAACTTTAGCTTATGATAATTGGTATCATTACTTAGATCGACTATTTCTTCAGGATCATTTTTTAGATTGAAAAGTACCGTTTTTTTAGCTTCAGGATACAAAATCAATTTATAGTTATCCTTTCTGATCATACGTTGCAAATCAATATAAGCACCATAAATGGCACTATAATTACTTTTATTCGTTTTTCTTCGAATATGTGGCATTAGACTGTTGAATTCAATATAATCTGGTTTCTCAACACCTGCCAAATCCAATGTTGTAGCCATAATATCCTGCAGGTATACATCATGCTCCATTTTTTTGTTTTTAGGCACATCAGGACCAATAACTATCATTGGAGGACGGATACTGTGATCAAATAAAGATTGCTTCCCTAATAAACCGTGTTGGCCAACTGCCAGTCCATGATCAGCCGAAAAGAAAATATATGTATTGTCTTTCTTCCCGGATTTATCTACTGCGCTTAAAATGCGGTTAATTTGAGTATCCATATGTGTGATAATGGCATAGTATTCCTGACGATTGACTTTTACAGCATACTCTGTTCTGGGAAAAGGTGCCAACCGCTCATCTCTTAAATTCTTACCACTACCCATTTCTTCATGATATGGATACACAGGGAGAAAATTTTTAGGAACCTCAATATTTTCTACTGGATATAAATCAACATATTCCTTTGGCGACTGACGTGGGTCATGCGGCGCATTAAAGGCAATATACATAAAAAACGGATTGTCCTTTTTTGCTGCATCTCCCAAAAATTGTGTCGCATCGTCGCCAACAACTTCACTCCAGTGCTTTCCCCCTTTCCAGTAACCTCCAAAAATTGTATCATAGGGTTTCCAATTATTTTGATCTGGTTGGAAATCTCTTTGATATCTAGTGTTACTTTGATTTGGCATACCTCCTCTGATATGAGTAGTATGGTTAAATAATTTTGAAGCATCTGCGGCCACATGCCATTTTCCAGTCATATAGGTTTCATAACCTGCATCCTCCATCAACTGACTCCACATTTGCCTGTTTTCAATCCGCCTATTTAAGTTATTTATCTGGTTTTTTGCATTCCAAATGGTCATTCCCGTATTCAGCATTGATCGGCTTGCGACACAAACAGCACCATTCCAGCCACCCATGTTAAAAGCATGTGTAAAAGAAACCCCTTCAGCAACCATTTTATCAAGTGTAGGTGTAATAATCTCAGTATTACCTAATGCATTGATGGTATTAAAGCATTGGTCATCAGCAAAAATAAAGATAATATTTGGCTGTTTATGTTGTTTTTCAGAGCAACCACTGGTTATAACTAGCAGAAATGCTATTAGAAAATTCAATTTAATGTTTAATTTCACATTTATTTTTTAATATGAATTCTGAATTTTATTTAGATAAATCTTTAATTCTTATATTTCGAAACTGCAATTCAGATCCATGTCCCAAAAAGGCAATATGTCCTTTGTTTCTTTTTAGACCCGGGTGATCCAGACTGTCCAATGTACCATTCTTTGATGCTTCAGCCATATTTCCGTTTACAATGACAGTTCCATTCAGCGTTATTTTAATTTCATCCCCTTTTACGATAACTTCTTCAGTATTCCACTCTCCAACTGGTTTTAAATACCCTCTTTTTGCTGTAATCACACCATATACGGACCCATGGAATTGGAAAGGTTCCAGATCTGCATAGATTGCTGCAGTATTATCTAATATTTGTAATTCTTTACCAACGTAAGCGGCATCTCCTTCCAACGGCGTATGAATTCCCAAACCGTTGTTTGCACCAGGTGTGAGTTGAAACTCGAATCGGAATATAAAATCTGAATATTCATCAACAGTATACAAATTCCCATGCTCGCCTTGTTTTGGGCGAACAACAATTTCATTATTCTCTACCAGATAATCTGTTTTATTACCAATCCAGTGATTAAGATCCTTCCCATTAAACAAGGACTTAAATCCATTTTCTTTTTCCTCATTACTCAATAAATCGTCACCTGATGGAATTTCACGCACATAAATATTTCTGAATCCGAGATCCTCTCCATGCGCTTGTAATTCAATTGCATCTTTAGCGAAAATAGTCATATTTCGATCCCAGTAGTTTTCAAGAACAACATTATCAGTAACCAATATACCATTTAAGTGTACAGTGACACGTTCACCTACCATCTTAATTCTAAATGTATTCCACTCATTGATAGGATTATCTGCCACAACCAATGGTATTCTTTCATTCTTTTGGTTGTTGAATAGTCCTCCACTTCCAAATTTGGTGTCTTTGTGATCTGTACGTGCAATATCCCATATTTGAACTTGTGGAGTTCCTCTCAGGTAAATTCCGCTATCACCTCCATTGGTGATCTTCCAGTCCACAATCATTTCAAAATCTCCATAATCCTTAATTGTACAAATATTGTTATAGCCTTCACCTTTAAATCCAAAGACCCCATCCTCAACAAACCAGTCTCTCTTCATTTGCTCATTGGCTTTGAACTGTGCTTTTTCTATTTCTTTTTTTGACATTTTGCCTCTGACTATTGGGTTTTTTACCAAACCTTCCCATCCCGTAAAATCTTTTCCATTGAATATGGAAACAAATCCTTTACCCTTTGGCATATTGTCTAAAAATTCCTTTACATCAATTTTAATGTACTGACTGTCAGGTCCTGTTAAATTGTTAATACTTCTGGAGACAATCTCTCTTACCAACTCACCACTTAAGCCATTTGCTTTTCCAGGTGTGGGTAATGCTATTTTAATAATAGTATTCGATGCTATAGCAATCAGTCCTTCAGAATTTAAATAATCAGCAACAAAAACCAGTGACAAGAATGTTTTTATACCACCAATGCTATTAATAATCTTCTTTTTTCCCTCCACAGATTTACTATATGGCATCAGTTTTCTTATCAACAATAACTTTTGATCATCTGGATAGGTAGATCTCAAAACCTGAGCTACATAATAATTAAAAGCTTTTGAGCTTAGTTCACCACCGCCTTTAGTAGTAGCGGTTTGAAATAACAATGCTATTGCATCATTATTTCTCCAGTTGGCCAACCCGTTGAGGGCAGCTAATTTTTCTGTATTATTTCCTGAATTTAAAGATGCTGTAATCAGATCCAATGCTTTTTTATTGCTCAGGGCAGGTAGCACTGGCAGTATTTTATCTTTTCTTTGCATATTTTTATAGGCATCATAAACTGTTTTGGAATTATCCGTTTCGGAATTATCCAATACATAAATAATTGCCCGGTGAATCTGTAAAATATGCGCTTCATTCTCAGTTGTATTAAGAAGATCAATGACTTTTGAAAGATTCTCTGAAGTTGCCAACGATTGTAAAGCTTCATAGACAGCTCCTTTTAAATTTTCGCTACTGCTATTAACAAGAGGCAATACCTTATCAAATTGAGATGTGGCTTTTCTAGCCGCCAATACCTGCACTAAAACCGCTTTACCATTATCATTCATTATATCAATATTAATAGCAACAGCATTACTGTCATTGGCATCACATACCCTTAATAATGTTTCTTTTATTGCTAAAAATTCTTCTTCAGATACAGCAAGTTTCAATGATTGCATCAATTCAGGGAAAGCCTTTGATTTATCCTGATAGGCTAGTGCTTTAATGCCCGCTATCCTTACATTACTATTTCTATCTTTTAATGCCAATAAAATGCAGCTATCAAATACTATATCTTCATTTCTATTACTGAGCATTCTGACAAATTGCGGTTTTGCTTCAGTTGAAGCTTTTTTATAAGCCTTTACCCATTTATTTACTTCTGTACTTGTAAGGTTTTGACTTGCAGCTTCCAAAACAGCACCTCTGTAGTTAGAATCTGGGTTTTTAATCTCTTTTAGCAGTCTCTTGGTAAAAGAACTCCCTTCATTTTTCCGTAATAAATTAATAGCTGCAGCTCTAAAATGCAATTGCGATTGAGAAGTGCAATTCTTAAGTAATTCATTACCAACTGAAGTACTTAATGTTGTATTTCCGTTTTCTCCCAGTCTATTTCCATAGTGTATAAAAGCCAATACTGCTTTTGATTTATCACTTCTGAAGTTAACATTTTCTGCCGCTTTTGAAAGAGTGTTATACGAATATGGATTGCCAATTTTAGCCAATGCCTCTAATGATTTTTGCTGAATCAACACAGTACCAGAAATCGACCTTTCCTGAAGAAACCCTATTGTGTGGTGAGTAGCTAAATTACCTATCTCATCAATAAAAGCCGGTTGTTTATTCTCATCAGCAGTTTTAGCAGCATTGAAAATAACAGCTTCGGCATTAGGTGTGCCTATGGCAGATAAAGTAGCCAGTGCTGGGGCATACAATTTGTCGTCAGATAAATAACTACTCAATGTTGCCACACTAGTGTCAGTTCCACAATAGAGTAAGCGATCAATTAAAAATGTTTTTACCTCTTTATCTGAAGTACTTTCAATAGCCTTTAATAAGGTATTTTCCACTAAACTATTTTCTATTGAATTTTTTGTACCACCACTATAAACCGCCAAACTATGAATGGCAAATCTTGCTTTGGTATCATCACCGGTTCCAAGTGGAACCAACATGTCACAGAATTGCAAAATCCCCGCCTCTTTTAAACCGATG
>PVMS01179335.1_pt1 | contig 10450 bp, 11 predicted proteins | sample 1853461 | NCBI WGS metagenome assembly PVMS01 (sample SAMN08582032, study PRJNA380276) | Marine sediment metagenome, whole genome shotgun sequencing project. | isolation source: ocean sediment barecode stripped | collected 2017
GCTGGGGCAGGGGATAAGGCCTTTTGCGCTGGCGCAGACATCAGGGAATTTGTAGGTAACTCAACCTCGACAATAGAAAACAGTATGAGTTCTATGCAAAATTGTGCACCGTCTTCAACACGCTTGGCAAGCCTTCAATCGCTTCCGTGAGAGGGTGGGCACTGGCTGGCGGGTTTGGGCTTGCCATCTACCCGGACATCACCATCGCCAGTGAAGATGCTAAATTCGGGAGCCCGGAGATAAACGTGGGCGTTTGGCCGATGATGGTTTCAGCCAGTCTCATGAGGGCGGTGGGACGAAAAAAGGCGCTCGAGATGATGTTCACCGGCGACATCATCGATGCCAGAGAGGCACAGGCCCTTGGCCTTGTTAACAGAGTTGTTTCGAATGAAGCATTAGAAAAAGAGACACTGGCTCTTGCCGACAAGCTCAAGGAGAAAAGTCCTGCGATCATGAAGCTCGGGCGAGACGCTTTTTACACGATGATGGACATGGAGTTCAACACCGCCATAGAGTATCTCAAGGAGATGGTTGTTGTTTTGCTTGGAACAGAGGATGCACAGGAAGGCTGCAAGGCCTTTGTTGAAAAAAGAAATCCCGTGTGGAAGGGTCGCTGAGAGGGAGGTATAGAGAATTGAGTTTAGAATTGACGGAAGAACAGACACTCATACAAAACACGGTCAGAAGACTTGTACGCAAGGAGTTAGAACCTGTGGCTGCCTTAAATGATCGAGAAGAGACGTTTGCAGTCGAGTTTCTGGAACACCTTTCAGGCCTTGGATTGATGGGGATAACAACGCCTGAAAGCTATGGCGGCTCAAACGCCGGAACAGTGGCTCTTTCACTGGTCCTTCAAGAGATTGCCTATGCCTGCCCTGCAACCGCTTTGGTGGTCTCAGTGAACCACCTCGTCGCTGCAGTCCTGCTAACCTATGGAACAAAGAGTCAGAAGGATCGTTTTCTTAGACCCCTGGCAGCCGGACAGTTTCTCGGTGCCATTGCCTTTACAGAGCCAGTGGGGGGGAGTAACCCTGAGATCCTTGAGTCCGTTTCTACGAAAAGGGGTGATCAATACTTTTTGAAGGGAACCAAACAGTGGGTCACCAGCGGTGCGCGGGCGGGAATCATTTTGACTTTTGCGCGGCTTCGCAACCAGGATTCCAGTGAGGATAGGGGACTAAACGCCTTTGTGCTCGAGAGAGACACCCCCGGCCTTCATGTGGGGACCCTTGAGAAAAAGATGGGCATTCGTGCCTCCGACACGGCGGAGTTAATTTTTGATGACTGCCCGCTTACAAGAGCAAATCTCCTCGGCAATGATGGTGAGGGTGTGGAGATCTTTAATCAGGCCCTGAACAGTGGTCGAATAGGCGTGGCTTCCCAGTGTATAGGCATCGGGCAGGCCTGCCTGGACGAAGCCATTTCCTTTTCAACTGATCGATTTCACAAGGGTAAGAGTATATTCAAGTATCAAAGCATTCGTATGATGATCGCAGAGATGGGGACTGAACTTGAGGCTGCCCGATACCTGACACTTGTTGCATGCCAGCGAAAAGATAAGGGAAAGGAACATACAAAAGAGGCCTCCATGGCAAAATACTATTCCTCGGAAATGGCCAATCGTCTGGCCTATAAGTCCCTTCAGATTCATGGTGCCCAGGGGTATTCGAAGGATTCCAAGATCGAACGTCTTTATCGGGACGCACGGGCAACGTCCATCTATGAGGGGACCTCAGAGGTACAAAAGATCATCATCGCCAGAGAGATTATCAGGCGTACATCCTGAAAGGCAGGATCAGGTGCAGCGATTGCCCAATTTACCCCGATGTTGCAAGAAATATCTGCGTGTGTTGTAAATTAGCTCGTTTTTGTCCCGCTGTAAGCGGGATGAAACCGCCAAATTGATGCTCTATGAGCAATTCCCATTTAGTGCGGTCCTGTGACAGCATCAACTATCGCATTTGGTGCTTGTATAGCGGCATATTGCATCCATCGGGGGAATTCTAAAGCAACATCGGGGTTTACATAAGACATGAGCCGGAAAAACCTGTGACAAGCCGGCCGTGACATGCGGTATGGTTTCTCGAACATGAGAAAGGGGAGGCAGAATGCGAGTTTTAGGGGATCTGATAAAGGCTAGGGCCTTGGATTCCGGGGAGAAAATCGCTTTTATCTTTAAGGACCGTAAAATGAGCTACAGTGAGCTCTATGAAAGGAGCAAACGTTTAGCCAACGGACTGGCCCGTCTGGGTCTTAGAAAAGGAGATCATGTAGCGATTTTGTTTCAAAACTCCTTTGAGATTATAGAATCCTATTTTGCTAACGCCCTTTTAGGATGTGTTACGATTCCCTTGAATCCCATGTATACGGGAAGAGAGATCGAATATATTGTCAACAATTCGGAATCAAAAGCGCTCATCACCAAAGATAGTTTTTATCCCAATGTGGCTGAAATACGAGATAATCTCAAGGAATTACAGCATGTTATTGTGCAATCGGAGGCATCTCTTTCCGGTACTCACGCTTATGATACATTGCTTAAGGGGACTTCGGACGAGCCTCTCGATGTGGAGGTGAAGCCAGAGGATCTTGCCATCGTGCTTTACACCTCTGGGACGACGGGAACACCTAAAGGTGTGATGCTCTCACATAATGGAATTTTGCTCAATGCTGAACTGGCGACGGATGCGATTGGTTACCGGGAGGATGATCGATTTGTGGGGGTCCTCCCTATGTTTCACTCCTTTGCCTTTTCCTTTGATATTCTCCAGATGATGCTGGTTAAGGCGAGTACGGCCATTTTTGGGCGCTTCGATATTAAAGATGTCGTCCCGGGTATTGAAAAATATCACTGTACTTCATTGACCGGTGTTCCCACCATGTTTACCTATATCTATAATTATCCGGATTTGAATAAGTACGATCTGACCTGTCTTCGAATAGGCGACTGCGGGGGTGGACCGGTCCCAGTGGAACTTGTGGAAGAATTTCAGGAAAGATTTGGAATGACCGTTCTTGAGAGTTACGGGCTCACCGAGATCTCTCCCGTGGCGTGTGTTGAGCGTCCCGATATGGAGAGAAGACTCGGATCCTGTGGTCTGGTTTTTTCGGGCATGGAGTCCAAAATAATTGATCCCGCCGGTGACGAGGTTCCCGATGGAGACGTGGGAGAACTGGTCATCAAAGGGCCTACCCATATGTTAGGGTATTTCAAGATGCCCAAAGAAACCGATGAAGCCATAAAGGACGGCTGGCTTTACACAGGGGATCTTTTTCGTAAGGACAAGGACGGTTATCTTTATTTTGTCGATCGTTTGAAGTACATGATCGTGACTGCCGGTTATAATATTTACCCAAAGGAAGTGGAAAATGTCCTTTACGCTCACCCCGATGTCCTTGAAGCAGCGGTCATCGGCATACCGGATCCCGCAAAAGGAGATATTCCCAAGGCATACATTGTGCCGAGGGATGACGGGAAACGTAATGAAAAAGGGATTATGGATTACTGTCGAAAAAACCTGGCGGCCTACAAAGTTCCACGGATTATTGAATTCGTGAATGCCTTGCCTCAAACGGCCTCTGGGAAGATCAAGAAATATGTTCTCAACGAAAAGAAATGATGCATGGATTTTCTCTGCTGCGGAGGCTAAAGGTATGGTTAAGTATATTAGTATTTTCAGGTTGAAGCCAGGTTATGACCCACAAGAAAGCTATCAAATTTGGATGAACGAACATGTTCCTTATGTAAAAGAAGTGATGTCCCCGGAATTAACGGGATATGTAGTCGGCAGGGTAGTTCAGGATATGACCAACGGAGAAAAGTTTTTCGGAAGCGTACAACTGTCGTTCCAGAGTCTTGATGATGCAAAAAAAGCTTGGAAAAAAATGCTTGATAATCCCCCGGATGAATTGTACAAAAGAATTACGGACATCAGAAGGGTTATAATTGAAGAAACCGATGTTTTCAGTTGAAACCCTGATTATGACAGTGATGGCTGAACGGCGGTTCAACGAGAGAAGTGGCGCTTACTTAATACTAGCATGAATTAGAATGGTGAAAATCATTGACATATTCCGAAAGGGGGTGATTGAAAGCCTACGATAAATCTATGGGTGCTCGTTGATGAAGCGAGGCCATTACTTTTAGCACGAAAGGAGTCAGGGAAAAATAAAAAAAAGGATATTTTGTATTTTGGTGGCAAAAGTGGTGTTGTCAATGCTGCGCGGGTTTCTTTGTTAACTACGTCCAAACACTTTAACAGGAAAGGAGAAACAGAGATGTCGAAAAGAGAACTGAAGGAAAAAGAGATGAATAGAAGGGTTTTTCTCAAGACGACGGGGGCCTTGGGTCTGGGTATGACCGCGGCGACCTTGCTAGGCTTTTCCGCCTCTGTACCAGCGGCTGAGAAAATTAAAGAACTCAAATTAGGTCTCAATGTACCACTCTCAGGGGGTGCTGCTGACTGGGGGTTGACTTCAATACACGCCGCTGAGTTTTTGAGGCAGAAGATTGAGGAACAGGGCGGTCTAAAAGTCGGCAAAGACGTTTATAAACTGGTAGTGGTGCCTTACGACAGCAAATATATAGCTGCCGATGCCCTGGCTAACACCCGAAAACACACCTATGAAGATAAAATAAAGTTCCAGTGGATTCTCGGTGGCGGTGTTGTTCCTTCCTGCCAGCCGATAACCGAAAAAGAAAAAGTTATTGTCTTGGCTTGTGCCTATGGTGGTAAAAAAGTTACCAATCCGGATAAGCCTTATACCTTTAGGACCATTATTGGTAGCGATCTGGCCTGTCCTATCGCTTTCCCATATCTGGCTAAAAACTACCCTAAAATAAAGAAGATAGCCTTTATCGGCCCCAATGATGACTGCGGCTTTGTCAGTATCAAAGATGGCAAGGCAGCGGCTGAGGCTGTGGGTTGGAAAGTTGTAGGCGAGGAGGTTACTGAGCGAAACCTCGTTGACTATCTGCCAGTAATGACAAGGCTACTAAGGAATAAACCGGATATCATTCACGCTGCTTGTTCCCCTACTGACCAGGTAGCTCTGGCGACCAAGGCAGCACGCGAACTTGGCTATGAGGGGTACGTTTTCGCTGATGCTACCAAAGACCCTGATAAGGTCATGGAGATTGCCGGCGAATACGCTGATGGCATCTTCTTCGTAAACTGCATCAACCAGCTTATCAATCCAGCGGTAGCAGACTTGGATGCCAGGACCAAGAAGACGTATGGTAGAGGTCTTATGTTTGGTGCTATTGAGTACCATGCATCCATGCAGGCCTGGGCCCAGGCTATTGAGAGGGCTGGTACACTTGATACTGATGCCGTAGTAAAGGAGTTGGAAAGTGGAACCTTTGATACCGTCTATGGTCCGGTTAGCTTTGGTGGCAAGGCATTGTTCGGTATCAATCGACAGGTTTTACACCCTGTCCCACTAGGTGTTATTAAGGGTGGCAAGTATGTGGCTTTGGCTATGATGCCAATACCACCTGAACTAAAATAAAACATTTCTTCAACCTTATAAAACCCCGTCCTCTGGGCGGGGTAAGAGTTGTTTGGTTAGGCCTGGAAAATGCTTTTGAAAACGCGGCGATTTCTTTACCGATCAGTTTAAGAGCCCTGTTGAGAAGAGGATGTGAGAGCTCCGCGTGTTCCAGAGGGAGCTTGATATCGGTGGTTTTGTTAATAGTTAGCCGATTTTGAAGGAAATTTTGGCGGACAAAAGTCTAAACCCATTAAGACGCTGGAGAACTCATCGTTGGCATGTTCATTGTGTGTGGCATCAGCCAAAGCCATCTTTGACGCTTTCCCGTGATGTGAGAGGATCTGTTTTTTGTTAGTGATGTAGTGTCTACCTTCTTCTCCATTACCGGATAATGTGATGTAAACAACTGTCAATTCGATCCCAAGGATAGTTCTAAAAAATCCATAGAGTCCCTTGCGGCCAGTTGGTCTATACGTTGCCATTTTTTCACTAGGGCTCAATCTAGCAGGACAGGTATGGAACCATGTAAAATCCAATGGCGTTGGACGCAAAACCATATTCGGTCCTGACCAGATGAAGGCTACTGTCATTGGAGCGTTTCATAGCCTCTAAAGACCGCCCAATTATTATGCTCGTATTAGGAAACCATAATCTGGCTGAGCTGGTGAACAACAAATAGAAGGAGATGGGCTTGAGGTTACTTGAGACTAAAGGTTTAACTAAATACTTTGGTGGTTTGGCTGCTGTGGTGGATGTTAATATCCATGTTGATGCGGGGGAGATAGTGGCGCTGATTGGTCCCAATGGAGCTGGAAAAACGACCATGTTCAATTTGCTTACCGGGTTTGAACATCCTACCAGAGGCGAGGTAGTATTCAAAGGGCGGGATATAAGCGGGTTAAGACCGCACAAGATTGCTGGTTATGGTCTATCGCGCACCTGGCAGGAGACGATCCTCTTTGAGGAGCTGACAACTTTGGATAGTGTGGTCTTGGCTTGCCGTCTTCACCAGAAAGCTGCTTTTTTTGGTTGTCTGTTTAAGACGCCGAGATCTCGTCAGGATGATGTGTCTGCCGTTGATCAGGCCGAGGAGATACTTGAGTTTTTAGGTATGGTTTCATATAAGAATGAGCTTCCTTATAATCTACCGTATGGTCTCCAGCGAATTCTGGGGGTAGGCATGACGATGGCTACCAAACCGGAATTAATGCTGATGGATGAACCGGTGACCGGCATGAACCCCACGGAAGCGGTAGTGATGATGGATACCATTCGAAAAATACGGGACCGAGGCATCGCCATTTTGGTTGTTGAGCATAATATGAAGGTGGTTATGGGAACCTCCGAGAGGATTAACGTCCTTGATTTCGGCATCAAAATCGCTGAAGGTACACCTGAGGAAATAAGTAATAACAAAGATGTAATCGAAGCTTATTTAGGAGCTGATGTGGAATGAGCACACTTCTTGCGGTAAAGAACATAACGGTACGCTATGGGATGGCGGAAGCGGTGCGCGGTGTTTCTTTGGATATTGCGGAAGGAGAAATAATCACCCTTATTGGTGCTAATGGTGCGGGTAAATCGACCATTATGAAGACGATATCCGGGACCAAGAAACCGATTACGGGTGAAATCTGGTTTCGAGGGGCGAGGATAGATAAACTAGCACCGGAAAAAATTGTAGCTCGGGGGATTGCCCATGTACCGGAGAGGAGAAGGGTTTTCCCTTATATGTCGGTGTCTGACAACCTCAAAGCTGGCGCTTATTTGCGTAAGGATAGTGAGATAGGCCCAGACCTGGAAAACGTATTCCATCATTTCAGTATCCTTAAACAAAGACTGGGACAGATGGCGGGGACCTTGAGCGGTGGGGAGCAACAGATGCTGGCTATGGCTCGAGGATTAATGGCCGGACCGAGCTTGATGCTATTAGATGAACCAAGCCTGGGGCTGTCCCCCATTATGGTGATGGAGATTGCCAATATCGCAACCGAAATCAACAAGCAAGGGGTTGGGATTATTCTGGTCGAACAGAACGCTGTCCTGGCTTTCAGGCTCGCACAGAAAGCGTATGTACTTGAAACCGGCAGCATTATCCTGGAAGGGGATACTGCGGAGCTCCTTAATGATCAGAGGGTAAAGGAGGGATATCTTGGCATTTAAATATGGTAGGCAGAGATGGATCTAACATTCTTTTTACAGACACTGACAAATGGAATACAGATAGGTTTCCTCTATGTGTTAATGGCTTTAGGGCTAACCTTAATATTCGGTATTATGCACCTGATTAATTTTGCCCATGGCCAGCTGTACATGCTGGGTGGGTTTTTCTTATGGTGGCTTTTTACCGTTCACCATGTGAACTACGTGTTAGCTATGGTGCTGGCCGTAATAATTGTGGCTGCCATTGGTTTTATTGTTGAGCGGCTCCTACTCCGCCCCATTCGTGGCCAAGAGTTGCTTGTCATGTGTATGACTATAGCCCTGGGGAGGTTCTTTGAATTTGGGGCTAGAATAGTTTGGGGGCCTTTGGACAAGGCAATCCCCACTGTCGTTCCGGGTATATTAAAATTCGCCGGTGTCGCCATCACCTATGAGAGGCTGATGGCCGTTGCTGTGGGTATTGCTTTGGTAATAGGGTTATATTGCTTTATCCACCGAACAAAGGCGGGGCTGGCGATGCGGGCTGTTGAGCAGGACCCCGAAGTAGCTACCATGTATGGTATGGGAATCAACCGAACGCATTCGTTGGTTTTCAGCCTTGGTGCTCTGCTGGCAGCATCCTCTGGAGCGCTCATGGGGACAATTACTTCGGTAAGCCCGGTCATGGGCTCAGCCCCAATGCTCAAATCCTTTATGATTATAATCCTTGGTGGTATGGGCAGCATCCCGGGTGCTATTGCAGGGGGGCTTATCGTTGGGTTGATGGATAGCTTCTTCAGTAGCTTTTTGGGTGTCGACATTGCCTACATTATGGTTTTTGTAGTTGCATTTACGTTCATAGTATTTAGACCGAGAGGATTGTTCGGCCGTGGTTAATAAAAAATCAAAAAGCAATATTGGTCTCGTGGTTACCATTGCGTTGTTAGTAATTGTATCACTCGTAATGCCAACACTTTTTAGTTCCTACTGGATCCATGTCTTTATGCTGATGTTCCTCTATGGCATTTTGGCAGTCAGCCTGCGTCAGATGCTGATATTGGGTCAGGTTTCGTTTGCTCACCCGGCCTTTATGGCTATCGGGGCGTATACTTCGACAATGTTAACTATGAACCTGGGTGTGCCATTCTGGTTCACTATATTCTTAGCGGGATTCGCTGCTTCATTTGCCGCGCTCTTATTGGGCTTGCCTGTGCTAAGACTTACCGGGCCCTATTTTTTCCTGGCGACATTTGCTTTCTTAGAAGTGGTAAGGATGATCTTAACTCATTTCTACGTGCCGTTTGGCGGTCCAATGGGGATATATCATATCCCACCGCCAAATCCTATCGGTCCGATAGATTTCTCTTCCATATCGCATTTCTATTACCTGATTTTTATCGTATTTGTTATTACCTTGTTGGTTTTCTATCGCTTGGAAAAGTCTAAATTCGGTCAAGCTTGGCACGCTATCGGTCAGTCCCATGTCCTATCAGAATCAATAGGTGTAAATGTAATGGGCTACAGAGTCCTGGCCTTTGTTATTTCCAGCTTTTTTGCCGGCATAGCTGGGGCATGTTTTGCTCATTATATGACTCACATGAGTCCCATGGAGTTTAGTCTACATCTTGCGGTTGATTGTATAGTTTGGGTTGTAGTTGGTGGCATGGGTAGCATTTTTGGCCCGGTGGTAGGTGTTTGCGTACTGACATTTATACCTCAAATTTTTAAGTTTACCGCACAATATGAATCTGGATTATCGGCTGTCATTTTTATGATCATAATATTGTTCCTCCCTAAAGGTCTGATTAGTCTTCCTCAGGTGATAGCTGGACTGATAGGAAAAGAGAAAGGTGTGGTTACTTCAGGTGGGAACGTGGGATAATGGTGCTATTGACACGATTTCTCACAAATTCCGGCGAATCGGTCGTGAGTTGTACGGAACCATGAAAAATCCCTACCTCAGTGAGCCTTTGTTTTCGCCCTTGACACCTGTCCATAACTGACTCCATTTTTTATTGGTAAAGTAGTCACGCTTTTTGTGGGATCGCTAAGAAATCACACTCATCTAAAACGAGATTTATCCTGCAAATGCCTCCCGGGGACTCTCTCGTTGATGCTAACCGGTCGATTGCCCCAAAATAGTAAGTTTAGCGGGGTCCTAATGATGATAAAACTGATTACCTGTTTAAAACGAATTCCTCAAATTCCCCCTACGGCCTTTCAGGAATACTGGAGAACAAAACATGCTGAAATCGTTCGCCCTTTACCCGGGATACGAAAATACATTCAATCACATGTACTTCTTGACTGTTATCAAACGGGGCAGCCGATTTATGATGGGGTAGCCGAGATTTGGGTAGATGATACTAACACGGTTAGGAACTTTCAGGACACCCCAGTGATGAAGAATATCCAAAAAGATGAACCAAACTTCTTCTTAGTCAACTCCTCTCCCCTAATCATTACTAAGGAATATGAAATTATTGCGGGTCCTGAAAGAGATAAAGATATTAAGCTCATTCAATTTTTAAAGCGTAAAAAGGGAATGCCGGTGAAAGACTTTCAGGCTTACTGGCTCACCCACTATGGTCCGATGGTGACAGTAATTCCGGGCATCCAGCGCTACGTTCAGAGCCATACCCGGCTTTCAGGATATCGGCGTAGTCAGCCTCCGGCCTACGATGGGGTTGCAAGTTACTGGTTTCATGATATGAAACACATTGAGAGGGCGAAGGCTACAACTGAATATACCACCGCTTATGCGGATAAGAAATATTTTATGGAATCAAACTCATTGGAATGAATGATCTAAATA
>PVMS01060666.1_pt1 | contig 10448 bp, 11 predicted proteins | sample 1853461 | NCBI WGS metagenome assembly PVMS01 (sample SAMN08582032, study PRJNA380276) | Marine sediment metagenome, whole genome shotgun sequencing project. | isolation source: ocean sediment barecode stripped | collected 2017
AAAAACACGCGTTTTCCAGGCCCAACCCAATTCTGTAAATCGGCTACCTCCTATTTCAAAATCACTGTCGTTCAGGGATTCTCCTTTTGTGATCGCATTGTTAACAAGAAATGATAATGACACCATAATAAAAAAACAAAATACATTGGTGATTGGCGTATTCGATGATGGTGAAATAATAAATGTATATTTTCATGATAGGAAAAAATACGATCGCCGTACCACAAGTGATCTGGTATTCGCTTTCGGTCTTAACAATGTGATCACAAAAGGAGAATCCCTGAACGACAGTGATTTTGAAATAGGAGGTAGCCGATTTACAGAATTGGGTTGGGCCTGGAAAACGCGTGTTTTTAATAACACAAATTGGTTGCGTATCAAGTATGGATTTTCATTTCGATGGAATGGACTTAAACCAACAGACAATCGTTTTTATGTTGATACCGGGGAACAAAGCGAGCTACAAGAATTTTCGGAAAACCTCGACAAATCGAAGTTTAGATTGGATAATCTGGTTTTTCCGGTACATTTTGAACTTGGACCCTCAAGGAAAATTGAAAGGGAAGATTATTTTAGATATTCAACTCGCAAAAAAATTAAAATTGGTTTAGGGGGATATGCAGGATTTAAATTGAGCTCTAAACAGAAGCTAAAATATTCTAAAGATGGGCAGAATGTTAAGGAGAAACTGAAGGCGAGTTATAATACAAATAACATTATCTACGGATTAAGTGGCTATGTAGGCTGGAACTTTGCAGCACTGTATATAAAGTATGATCTAAACACCATATTCAAAGACAATCCAATTGAGCAACGTAATATCTCATTAGGATTACGATTTGATATGGATTGATTGCCGTTGATGTGAAGGTGCCCTTGAGTTCGACCCAAACTTTGTGTTTATATTTTTTAAAAGGCCTCTTTCGGGAGGTCTTTTTAGTTTTAAGCTTGAATTATCGGGCTTTATTTTTTTTGCAATTTGGCGGTTTTTAAACCTATATTTGCTTATCTTTTTCTTCTGAAAAATTCGTACCAGTGATCGCTCGAACCACCATTGACCAAGTATTTGATACCGCCCGTGTAGAGGAGGTGATAGGCGATTTTGTGCAGTTAAAAAAGGCCGGGAGCAACTTCAAGGGATTGAGTCCGTTTAGTGATGAACGCACCCCCAGTTTTATGGTATCTCCTGTGAAACAGATCTGGAAGGACTTCTCTAGTGGTAAAGGGGGAAATGTCGTAGCCTTTTTAATGGAACACGAACATTTTACCTATCCGGAAGCAATTAAATACCTCGCCAAAAAATACGGTATCGAAATTGAAGAGACCGAACAAACCGATGAGCAAAAGGCACAGGCCAGCGAGAGAGAGAGTTTGTATTTGGTAAGTGATTTTGCCAGAGATTATTTTCATGACATTTTACTGAATAGTGAACAGGGCAAGGCTATAGGTAAAACTTATTTTAAGGAGCGCGGCTTCACTGATGAAACCATAAAAAAATTCGAATTAGGTTATTCTCCGGACCAATGGGATGCTTTCACTGATCATGCTCTAAAGAATGGCTATCAGCTAAATTTTCTTGAAAAAACAGGACTTACCATAGTAAAAGGTGAAAAACGATTCGACCGTTTTAAGGGCCGGGTTATATTTCCTATTTTAAGTTTAAGCGGTCGTGTTTTAGGTTTCGGAGGCCGTATTTTAACCAACGATAAGAAAGCCGCCAAATATCTCAATTCTCCTGAGAGCGACATATATCATAAGAGTAAAGTCCTTTACGGGATCTATCACGCCAAGCAAAGCATTGCTAAAGAAGACAATTGCTACCTGGTTGAAGGATATACGGATGTTATTCAATTTTACCAAAGGGGAATTCAGAATGTTGTTTCTTCCTCCGGAACGGCCCTAACCCCTGAACAAATTCGATTGGTAAACCGATTGACAAAGAACATCACCGTACTTTTTGATGGTGACGCTGCCGGGTTACGAGCCTCACTTCGCGGCGTAGATCTGATCCTGGAGCAGGGGATGAATGTAAAGATCTGTACTTTCCCGGAAGGAGAAGATCCGGACAGTTTTGCGAAAAGTAATTCGCTTGAAGAGCTTACGCTTTATTTGGAAGAAACCGCGCAGGATTTTATAAATTTCAAGGCTTCGTTATTGGCGAAAGAAGCCAAAAATGATCCCATAAAAAAGGCGGATACCATACGAGATATGGTGATGAGTATTTCTAAAATACCCGATAATATCAAACAAGAGATATATATCAAAGAATGCTCGCGCATCATGGATATCTCCGAAGAGGTTTTGTTTAGCACATTGGCACAGATCCTTCAGAAGGAAAAAAGAGATGCCTCTAAACGTAGTAAACAAGTGTTGCCGAAACCTATGGATGTGGTTTCGACCGAAAAACAACTGGTAAATAAAGTGGATGTTCAGTTTCAATTGGAACGAAAGATCATCGAACTTTTACTACTTTATGGAAATGTGGAGGAAGAATTTGAAGATTTAATGCTAGAGGCTTCCGAGGATGGAGATATTACTTTAAAGCCCGAATTAGTAACTGCCAAAGTATTTGAAAAAGTATATCTCGATCTACAGGAAGATGAAATAGAATTTGCGAATGAAGATTTTAAGGACCTCTATTTTGAAATTATCAATACCCTCAATCAACATCAGGAGATAAAAGTTGAAAAGTTTGTGAATCAACTACAGCCCGAAAGAGCCGAAGCAGTAACACACATTTTAATGGATGATGAAAAATATCAGAGACATGACTGGGAAAGTAAAGATATTTTTGCCCCGAGCAAAAAAGAATTAGCTTCAAAACTAGTGAGTGATACTTTACTTAATTTGCGAAGTTTTTACGTAAAGCGTAAAATTGAACAGTTGATGCTTAGTCCAATGGAGAATGGTGAATTTTTAGATAAATCGATAATGGAAGATGTCAATGACTACAAAAAATTGGATATTCTTTTATCCAGAAAACTCAACAGAGTCCTCTAACTACCCGAATTGAAACATTCTTGATTGGTGGATAAGATCGGCCAAATTATCTACTTTCAGTTTTTTCAGCAAGCGCGTTTTGTAGGTGCTAACTGTCTTTTCATTAATTTTCAGTGCATTGGCAATGTCTTTATTTCTTTTTCCACTGGAAAGTAAATTAAGTACTTCAATTTCCCGCGAAGAAAGCTTCTTATACCTGCTTATGGCACTGGCCTCTCCTACATTTCTACTCGTGAAAGTAGACGTAAGCTCTTCATTCAAGAATATACCTCCTTTAGCGATCTGCTTCAGTGCTTTAACAAACACTTTGCCGGAAGCCGTCTTTGGAACATATCCTGCAGCACCGGATTTTATCGAACGAAGTGCGTAGATCTCTTCAGGATGAGTGGAGAATATTAACACACGAGTATCTGGATATTCGGCCTTGATCGCTCGTAATGCATTTATCCCATTGATCTGTGGCATATCTATCTCCATGATTAGAATATCTGGATGGTGTTCCTCTAAATTCTTGAATAATTCGTCTCCATTGTTGGCTTTTCCTACAATGGAAAAATTATCATTCTTTTTCAGCATACATGAGATGCCTTTTCTTGTCACCGGGTGGTGATCTGCTATAACGATTCTTTTCATTTTTTAATCCCTTTGATAAAGTTTTCACTTACAAAACGGGGGTGGTCTTAAAAGTGCGAGGTTTGTAATATTTCTACTACAAATCAAATCTATTAAATCTTATATATTTTTGACAGATTTTTCGTTCAACAGTATGGAAATTCGTTAAATAACGGATATTAACGAAGTTTTAGAGGAATTTTGCAAACAGGGGGCGGATTCATCTTATGTTGGTTAGCCTTGCGCATACTTATATAGAGTTCGAAAACAGCCTTTTCGCGCTCCGAAAAGTCTCTCGCAGTCTTACCCTCATCTTGCATTTTCATTGCCCATTCCAACTCATCGTAGCTTGCCCCCAATTGGTCCTCATCTGTTCGACTATCCCCAAATAAACCGTCCGTGGGTGCTGCTTTTAAAATTGAAGAAGGCACTTTTACATAGCGTCCTACTTCGAAGACTTCACTTTTCAACAAATCGGCTATCGGACTTATATCGACCCCCCCATCACCGTATTTTGTGTAAAATCCTACGCCAAAGTCTTCTACTTTATTTCCTGTTCCGGCCACAAGGTATCGGTACAGTCCCGAGAGATAGTATAAGGTGGCCATGCGTAACCGGGAACGGGTGTTCGCCAAACTGAGTTCTAATAGTGAATCATCAATTATCTGAGGAGTTTGTGATTTAAATTGCTCGAAAACCGGCGTAAGGTCTATCCGGGTGTCGCTTACATTCGGAAATCGCTCTTTTAGTTGTGCTATATGTTCCTGCGCACGAGCGATCTGTGATTGCCCTTGATGAATGGGCATTTCCACACAAAGTGTTCGTAGTCCGGTCATTGCGCAGAGGGTTGAGGTCACACCAGAGTCAATTCCACCGCTAACTCCTAATACAAAGCCTTCCATTTTGGCATTCATGGAATAGTCTTTTAACCAGTTTACTATATAAGCGGTGACCTTTTCGGTATTCATATTTTTAAAATTTTAAAGTTTGCACGTTGCGTTACTCCGTCCCTAACCGTACCTTTGCATCGCAAAAGTAAGGGAAAACTGAAATTTATAAAAAGTATTCCCGTTTAAGAGCTACTAAAAGCCTGTTTATGAAGAATTTTCTTCTAATTACAATTGTTTTATCAGGGTTGCTAAGTTGCAATTCAAATTCCGAAGTAGAGAAGGAAATCGAAAAAATTTCTGTGGATGTGGAATTGATCCGATTTGATAAGATCTTCGGAAAAGCAACGATCAAAGACCTGCCAGATCTCAAAAGGCAATTTCCGCTTTTTTTCCCGGAACGATTTGCAGATAGCATATGGGAACAACGCGTTACCGATACCCTTCAACAACAATTGAACGAAGCCGTATTGGAAGTTTTTCCTTCTGAAGAAAAATTGGAAGATGAATTGTTCTCTCTGTTTCAACATATAAAATATTATTTTCCAAATTTTATAATACCTAAAGTATACACAGCTACATCGGATATAGATTATAAGAATAAAGTACTAGTGGCAGATAGTATTCTCATCCTTGAATTGGATACCTATTTGGGGAGTGACCATCCGTTTTACGGGGGTATTTCAAAATACATCACTAAAAACATGAAGCCATCAATGGTGGCTACTGATGTGGCAGCAGCATATTCCAGAACATTTATTGAAGTCCCAAAACAGCGTATGTTATTGGCACAGATGATTTTCTTCGGAAAAGAACTCTATCTAAAGGATCTATGGCTACCAAGTGCAACGGATGCGGAAAAAATAGGATATACCGAGGCCGAATGGCGGTGGGCACAAGAAAATGAAGAGTATATTTGGCGTTTCTTGATCGAAAAAGAATTGCTTTACAGCACAGATGCCAGATTGCCGAGCCGATTTATAAATCCCGCGCCCTTTTCAAAATTCAATTTGGAGATCGATAATGAATCTCCGGGGATGATCGGCCGGTATGTAGGATGGAAAATTGTACGTGCCTACATGAAAAATAACGATGTGAATCTCCAACAATTAATGAGACAACATCCAGAAGACTTATTTAAAAACTCAAAATACAAACCGAAAAAATGAGTGCACATACTTCAGAAATAAAAATAAATGTAAGCATGGATGAAAACAAGATCCCCGAAGAACTACATTGGTCAGCTTCAGATGCGGGCATAAAGGATCAGGCTTCGAAAGCGGTGTTATTATCTGTATGGGATCATAAAGCCAAGGAAGCCTTACGTATCGATCTGTGGACCAAGGATATGCCATTGGATGAAATGAAGGTGTTCTTTCATCAAACGCTTACCGCTATGGCGGAAACATTTCAGCGAGCCACCAATGATGAGAAAATGAGTGCAACTATGCGGGATTTCTGTGATTTTTTTGCCGAAAAATTGGAACTTAATTATAAAAAGTGAAACTCATTTTTATATATAACGCCAATTCGGCTTTTCTCGATAAGGTTATAGATGGTGCGCATAAAATTTTGAGCCCTTCAACCTACGATTGTAATTTGTGTGCCTTGACGTTTGGAAATTTTACCGAAGACGAACTTTGGAAGGAATTCCGGAAAAATACGCCTGTAACGATGGGATTTATATATAAAGATGAATTCCTCCAAACATATAATTCCAAGAACCTACATCCCTTGACATTCCCAACCATCTTAATTGAGACGGCAACGAATTTGGAACTGTTTATTTCTTCTAAAATATTAAACGAAATGACCACTTCGAAATCATTGATCGAAGAAATTACGAAGCGCTTAACTCCTTATTGATCGTGTTGATATATTCGAGTACTTCATCACGCCCCAGGCTTTTACTGGCGGAGGTTACAAAATACAAGGGCGTTTCTTCCCAGGTTTCCAGCATTTTTTGTTGATAGGCTTCTATATTTCGTGTTATTGCATTGGGTTTCAATTTATCGGCCTTAGTGAAAATGATAGAAAAAGGTATTTGATTCTCACCCATCCAACGCATAAAATCAAGATCCACATTTTGGGGTTGATGCCGGCAATCTATCAATACAAATGCCAACACCAATTGCTCTCTTTTTGCAAAATATTGTGTAATGAATCTTTGAAAAACTTTTTTTGCACTTTTAGAAACCCTGGCGTACCCATATCCGGGTAGATCCACGAGATACCAGTTTTCATTAATTATGAAATGATTGATAAGTTGTGTCTTCCCTGGACGTCCCGAGGTTTTTGCGAGGTTTTTACGCTGCATCAACATATTTATAAGCGACGATTTACCCACATTACTGCGACCGATAAAGGCGTATTCAGGCAACTTATTATCAGGGCATTTGGCAACATCGCTGTTGCTAATCACAAATTCAGCAGATGTGATTTTCATAAGAGGTAATTAGAAGCTGCGTTGCTGCAACCAGGCATATAATAAATCATTAAATGTATCGGGGTGTTCCATCATTGCAGCATGTCCACATTTGTCAATCCAATACAGGTTGGAATCGGGTAGTTTTTCGTGAAACTCATCGGCTACTTCGGGTGGGGTTACGGTATCGTTCTTACCCCAGATAATACAAGTTGGGGTGTGCATACTGGGTAGATCCTTACCCATATTATGACGAATAGCACTTTTGGCAATAGATAAAGTACGTATCAATTTGTTACGGTCATTGACACTTGCATAGACTTCATCTACAATTTCTTTGCTTGCGACTGCGGGATCGTAAAATACATTTTCGGCCTTCTCCCTAATATAGTCGTAGTCGCCTCGTTTAGGGTAGGTTTCTCCCATAGCACTTTCGTACAAACCCGAACTACCCGTAATGACCAATGCTTTCACTCGTTTGGGGAAAAGTTTGGTAACCAATAGACCAATATGACCACCCAATGAATTTCCGAGCAGAATTACATTTTTGTATTTCTTGTGTTCGATAAATTTGGCAACATAAACGGCAATATTTTTGACGTTAGTTTTCAAAATTGGCATGCTGTAAATGGGCAGTTCCGGGATAATGATCTTATAGCCTTTATCAGGAAAAAAATCTATGACGCCATCGAAATTACTTAGGCCTCCCATAAGTCCGTGCATTATGACTATGGGCGTGCCTTCACCTATTTCTAAATATGAAAAATTACCTTCTTTCTTGAGAGGATGCGTCATCTGGGTTAGCGAGATTTTCCAAACAAAAGTACATAAATTTAAATGAAACCCGGAGGGACTTACGGTAGTTGAAAGTTAATGCATTCTATTAATTGTAATTAGTTGTGCGTCAGTATTAATAATTGATTTTAAGCCTGATCATCCGGGGGGGAAGGCAAAACTTATCAACAAAGTGGTAAAATGTGGTAAATTGTGGTAAAACTTATTTATATTTGGTTCAATTAATCAACAATTTATCATAACCAAAGTGCTCAATTTAATAGGGACATACGACTGTAAAGCCGATGTGAAAGGACGAGTAATGGTGCCGGCCGACTTGAAAAAGCAGTTGGCTGCTGTTTCGGCTTCCGGCTTTGTGATCAAGCGTGCTGTATTTCAGCCGTGTTTGGAGTTGTATCCGATGGCGGAATGGCAAAAGTTGATGGAAAAGGTGAGTGCTCTGAATCGCTTCAGTAGAAAAAATAACGATTTCATTCGTCGATTTACCGCCGGGGTCCGAACTGTGGAAATGGATTCGGCCGGTCGACTGAACATTCCAAAGGACTTGATGTCATTTGCGGGAATTGGTAAAGAATTGGTGGTGACCTCGGCCATAAATATTGTTGAGATTTGGGATAAACAAAAATACGAACAGGCCATTGACGATGCAGCCAGTGACTTTGCAGATTTGGCTGAAGAAGTAATGGGGGATGCTAGTGACGCAAATGGAATATCATAAACCGGTCCTGTTGACTGAGACGGTGGAAGGGTTAAACATCCAACCCAATGGGGTATATGTGGATGTTACTTTTGGCGGAGGGGGGCATGCCAAAGAAATACTAAATCGTCTTGGTTCGGAAGGAAAGCTCATCGCTTTCGATCAAGACAAAGACGCAATTGAAAATGCTATCGATGATCCACGCTTTTTGCTCATCAATGAAAATTTTAGAAACCTCAAACGCTTTCTTCGCTTTTACGGACATAAAGAAGTCGATGGAATTTTGGGCGATTTTGGGGTGTCTTCTCATCAATTTGATGCGCCTGAGCGTGGATTTTCTACCCGATTTGAATCCGATCTGGACATGAGGATGAATCGGGATAGTGGCATATCTGCCTACGAGGTCATCAATGACTACACTGAGAGTGACCTTCGAAAAATAATGTTTCAATATGGTGAGTTGAGATCTGCTGCGGGGATAGCCCGGGTCATTGTTGAAGACAGGGCGTTAAACCCCATTTCTTCCAGTAATCAATTGAAAAAAACATTGAGTAGGTTTCTTCCGAAGCATAAGGAAAACAAGATCCTTGCTCAGATCTATCAGGCGATCCGTATAGAGGTAAATCAGGAATTAGAGGCCTTAAAAGAATTTTTATTGCAAACTCAGGAAGTACTAAAACCAGGCGGCAGGTTGAGTTTAATTTCCTATCACTCCCTGGAAGACAGATTGGTAAAGCGTTTTATGCGTAGTGGTCTGTTTGAAGGCGAACCCGAAAAAGATGTCTTTGGAAGAGTGGAAGTGCCATTTAAGCTCATTGGAAAATTTGTAATGCCTTCGGAAGAAGAAATAAAAGCGAATAACAGGGCCCGTAGCGCAAAGCTTCGCGTTGCCGAAAAATTATAAAGGGTGGTGAGTGTTTGCTAAAGGCAAATGCACCTAAGCCACCGTTAGAGTCACAGAATGAAAAAAAACTTTTACAATATTATCAAGGGAAGATTTCTGGTAAGTGATGATGCTTTTAGAAACTGGCGCTTCATCATTTTTCTTTCGGCACTTGCTTTGGTAATGATCGGAAGCTCTCATAGCGCCGATAAAAAAGTTCATGAGATCGCGCGATTGAGTGATGATGTAAAGGAACTAAAGAGCGAATATGTAGATGTACGGATGCAACTCATGCAGGCGAAGATGGAAAGTAAAATAATTAAAGCGATGGAACACCGGGGACTGTTCCCTTCAGTGACTCCACCGCATAAAATTATCATCAACATTAAACAGTAGCACGTGCCAATAGAAGACAAGAACATATTAAACCGTTTCTACTTTATCGCCGGAGGCATGTTCATCTTTGCGGGCTTAATTGCGTTTAAACTAGTAAGTATTCAGTTTGTTGAAGGAGATAAATACCGTGATCTCGCCGAAAAGAACACAACCAAAAATTTTACAATTGAGGCCAATCGAGGCAATGTTTATGCGGAGGATGGAAGTTTATTGGCCACTTCGGTACCAAAATTTGATATCAGGTTTGATGCTGTGACTGTCTCTGCTAAAAATTTCAAGGAACATATGGTGCCTCTTTCCGTAGAGCTGGGCAAAATGTTCCGTAAAAAGCCTTCTTACTATCAAAATTTATTCAGAAAGGCACGGGCTAATAAGAATCGGTATTTACTGGTAGCCCAAGGCCTGGGTTATTCAGATTATATGAAGGTAAAAAGTATGCCATTATTTAATAAAGGCCCTTACAAAGGGGGGATCATCGTTTTGCAACGAACGGTTCGCGAGCATCCTTTAGGGAAAATAGGCGAGCGTTTAGTGGGAAATCAAAAAAGAAATTCTCCCGGAGTTTATGAAATAGGATTTGAAGGTGCCTTTGATAAATATTTGAAAGGAAAAGATGGGAAAAGACTGAAGCAAAAGATCGCTAAGGGTCAGTGGAAGCCTGTGTATGATGATAACGAAGTCGAACCTCAGGACGGTTATGATATTATTTCCACTATAAATGTAAACATTCAGGACATCGCTCACCATGCCTTA
>PVMS01117446.1_pt1 | contig 10447 bp, 10 predicted proteins | sample 1853461 | NCBI WGS metagenome assembly PVMS01 (sample SAMN08582032, study PRJNA380276) | Marine sediment metagenome, whole genome shotgun sequencing project. | isolation source: ocean sediment barecode stripped | collected 2017
AAACCGCATCCCTTTCAGCATCCTTCATTTTCTGGATAATGACCTGCTTGGCCGACTGGGCAGCGATGCGACCGAAAGTGGAAGTATCCATTTTTGAACCGAGGCTGTCGCCGACTTCGCATTCCGGATCAAGTTTACGTCCCTCTTCAAGGCTGATTTGAATGTCAGGTTCTGTAACCTCTTCGGCCACATCTTTAAACTGGAAAACTTCGATCTCACCGGATTCTTCATTGTATTGAACCTCAATATCGACCTTGGCCCCAAACTTTTTTCTGGCAGCAGATCCCATAGCCTCCTCAAGAGCCTTGATAAGGACCTCGCGGTCAATACCCTTGTCTCGACTAACCTGTTCAACGACACGTTTTATGTCGGTTATAAGCATCTGTTTTCTCCGTTATAATTCAGTTCTACTCATAAAGGGCGCTCTGATTTATGAAATTTGGGCTAATCGGCAAGCCGCGCCTTGGTAATTTCTTGATATGGAATAGCGACTGTTTTATCGTCAACCGATAGTTTTACAATCCCGTCTGATATGCCCAACAGGACACCCTTGAAATTTTTTTGTCCTTCAATAGGCTGGGCGGTCATGATTCTTGTCCGGCTTCCCTTGAATCTCTCAAAATCGAGCTTTTTCACCAAAGGACGACTCGGTCCAGGTGATGAGACTTCCAGACTGTATGGTCCAGTGCTTTCAAGATATACATCCAGGAGATCCCCCGATTGGCGGCTTACACGTACACAGTCATCAAGTGTAACCCCGCCTGGGCTGTCTATGTAGAGGCGGAGTATCCTGCCGCCGGCCTCCCGTTGAAACTCAAGATGCACCAGTTCCATCCCCTCGACTTCGCACAAAGGTTCTATTAAATCTTTTACCCGGGCAATAATTTTTTCCTTTCTTTCCAGAGACCAATTTTCATGTTTCTGGCTCTTGCCCCTGGATTCCGTTTTTTTTCTTTTACCTTTCACCTGTCTCTTTTCTTAACTCCCAAAAAAACAAAAAACGGGCTGTCGCCCGTTTCTTTCCGTACAGGTAGATCTTTTGGTGGATCGAGAAACTTTAACTGTTCATGTAAATAACCATAAGCAAAAAATTAACTCCAAACCACACATACATAGCCAAAAGCTTTACCCCAAAACCTTTACAACGAAAAAGGCGAACTTTTAATGGAGCGGGCAACGAGATTTGAACTCGCGACTCCAAGCTTGGGAAGCTTGTACTCTACCACTGAGTTATGCCCGCACATTAACAAATATTAAGTATTACAAAAATGATTCCTTGTCAATATATTTCGATAATAAATCAAATTGAGGTGTCAAGGATTTTTTATGAACAGAATATGTTTTATTTGATAGTTGTCAAGGTGGGTTGACCCAAAATAAAATCAAAAGACAGGTTTTATCAGGAAATAAGGTTCCGGATGCTTTCGAGTTCGGAGCGGATCTCATCGAGTGTGATGGTTGAAGATTTTTTCATTTTTTCTGCAGGTTTGGTTTTAAGGTGTTGCTTTGCGCCCTGGATCGTATATTTTTTTTCATAGAGTAGATGCTTGACCCTTAGAATCAGCTCAATATCATTTTTTCTGTAAAGTCTCTGGCCTGAAGGAGCCCGCTTGGGCTTTATTTTTTTAAATTCGGTTTCCCAGAATCTTAGAACATATGCCGGAACTCCCGTTATTGCACTGACTTCTCCAACCTTGAAGTACAGTTTGTCTGGCAATTCATTTTGATAGGATGTGTTGTTTTGCATTTTAAGGGCAACAGCTTCAAAGAAGACTATTCGGCCGGCAAGGTTGCATCAAAATCTTCTATAAGCCTGTCTGTAATATTTTTATGAATGTGATTTACCTTGTCATCTTCCAGGGTTTCATTGGAAGATCTGTAAGTTATTCTAACCGAGATGCTTTTTTTCCCCGCAGGAATCGGATTACCTTCAAAGACGTCAAATAGGTAAATATTTTCCACCAGTTCTTCATCAAGATTTTCGACACTTTTCAGGATCTTGAACGCTTCAATATTCTTATGTATAATAAGTGTAATATCCCTCGACGTTGCCGGAAATTTCGGGATGGGCTGTGCTGACTTCGTGTCAGGCATGAGGGTGGTAAGCTGGTCGAAATTGAGTTCAAAAATAAATGCTGTTTGCTTTAGATCATAATTGTGTAACACTTTAGGATGTATTTCTCCTACAAGGCCTATCAAATCGTTTTCAATAAAAATCCGAGCCGAATATCCTGGTTTAGTGTAAAAACAAGATTCCGGCGGCATGCTGGTAAACGTAGTGTTAACAATACCCATGCTAATTAACAACTCTTCAGCAACGCCTTTTAAGTCATAGAAGTCACACATGATTTCCTTGGAAAACCAAACAGAATCGATCCTTGCCCCAGTCCAGAGGCAAGACAGCATTTCAACCTCATCAGGCTGACTGTCCTCCTGGCCGGTGTTATAAAAGACATTGCCGATTTCGAACAGTTTAAGATTTCTGTTTTGAACCGAAATGTTGTAGTTCATTGTTTCAAGAAGTCCGGGTATCAGAGATGTTCGCATCACCGACTGATCTTCAGATAGCGGATTTAATATGTATACCATGTGTCTTCTGGGATCATCAGGTTCGAGTTCGAGTCGATCACCTGATAATTTACTGATAAAACTATAATTTATTGTTTCGGTAAACCCCAGACCGATCATCAGGCTCTTGATCCTATCTCTTGCATCGATTTTTATTGAAGACTGTCTGTGGTCGGCCGGTATTAGCGGATATGTTGTTTCGATGTTGTTATATCCGTACAGGCGTGCGATTTCTTCTGTAAGGTCTTCAAATCTGCTGATGTCGACTCTACAGGAGGGGGGAGCGACCTGAAGTTTGTCATCGTCAATTATCTCAACACCAAATTCAATCGATTTTAAGTAGTTTGCAATTTCAATTGCGTTCAGACGGGTGCCGAGCCGGTGATTTAAGGCTTTGACGCTAAGAGGGATTATCCTGTCAGGAATAGGGTTTGGATACTCATCAATGGCACCCTCAATAAGCTTGCCGCCGCCGATTTCAGCAATAAGTTGCGTTGCTCGATTTAATGCCGTAATGGTACCGCCTGGATCAACGCCACGTTCGAAACGGTGTGATGCGTCTGTATTTAACCCTGTTTTTTTGGATGTTTTCGAATGCAAACCGGATCAAAATATGCACTTTCAAGGAGAATTTTAGTGGTGGAATCTTCAATTTCCGAATATAGACCGCCCATCACGCCTCCAATGGCAACTGGCTTTTCACCGTCACAGATCATAAGCATTTCCGGGTCAAGTTGGCGTTCTTTTCCGTCCAAGGTAGTAAGGGTTTCACCTTTCTTGGCTGTGCGGACTACAATCCGATTTTCGGCAAGGCGGTCAAAGTCAAAGGCATGAAGTGGCTGACCGGTCTCCATCATTACGAAATTGGTTATATCAACAATATTGTTGATCGGCTTTAAACCCACTGAAATCAATCGGTCCTGAAGCCAGAAAGGGGACTCTCCGACTGTAACATCAAAAACAAGGCTTGCGGCATATCTCGGACAAAGATCAGGGTCAATTATCGTTACAGAGGTGAAATTAGTAATGTCATCGAATGATTCCGGCAGGAGGATTTCAGGGTATTTAACCTTTGTTTTCTGAATTCCTGCAATTTCGCGAGCCGTTCCGATAATACTGAGACAATCCGGTCTGTTGGGAGTCAGGTCGATTTCAAATGCAAAGTCTGACAATCCAAGAGCATGGTTAAGGGGAGCACCTACCGAAAGATTCCGGTCAAGATCCATGATACCGTCACTATTAGCACCGAGTCCTAGTTCGATTTCGCTGCAAAGCATCCCTTCAGATACCTCTCCATGGATTAAACTTTTTTCTATGATGGTTCCTTTAGGCAGACAGGTGCCGGGCAGGGCGCAGGGCGCAAGCATATCTTTTTTGGCATTGGGCGCACCACAAACAACAGAGATTGTGTTGCTGCCGACATCCACGAAACAGAGTTTCAGCTTATCGGCATTGGGGTGGGGGCTAATTTTGACAATCCGGCCAATGATAACACTGTTAAGATAATCATATCGGTCTGAAAAGGCTTCAACTTCAAGTCCGACCATGGTGAGGGCCTCAGCCAGGTCGTTTTTATTTAAATCGACATCAACGTATTTTTTTAACCAGTTTAGACTGACTTTCATGTTAAAACTGCCTTAAAAATCTTAAATCATTTTCAAAATACTTTCGGATGTCATCAATTCCGTATTTCAGCATGGCAATCCGTTCTACGCCCATTCCGAAAGCAAAACCGGTATAGCGGGTTGTATTGTATCCGACGTTTTCAAACACTGCGGGGTGAACCATTCCGGCGCCTAGTACTTCAAGCCAGCCGGTATTTGAACATACTCTGCATCCTTTCCCTTTGCACATTACGCACCTGATGTCGACTTCGGCGCTCGGTTCGGTAAAAGGAAAAAAGCTGGGCCGGAATCTGAGACTGGTCTCTTCGTCAAACATCTGGTGGACAAATGTGGTCAGTATCCCCTTAAGGTCGCCGAATGATACATTTTCATCAACAAGAAGCCCTTCAACCTGATGAAACATGGGAGTGTGCGTCAGGTCGGAATCACAGCGGTAAACCTTGCCGGGCGCAATAATCCTAACCGGCGGTTTCTGCTTTTCCATTATCCGGGGCTGGGTGGGGGAGGTATGTGTTCGAAGGACAACGTTCTTTGAGATGTAGAAGGTGTCCTGCATATCCCTTGCCGGATGATTTTTAGGGATATTGAGGGCTTCAAAGTTATAATAATCTGTTTCAACCTCAGGCCCTTCAGCAACATTAAACCCCAGCCGGATAAAAATGTTGCATATCTGATGGGTAATCTGAGTAATCGGATGCAATGATCCTTGATGGACGGCTCTTCCCGGCAGTGAAACATCAATTCTGTCCGATACTTCATAAGAGGCTGTTTCAAATTGTTTTAATGCTTTATTGAATAATGCCTCTAAAGCTTTTTTTGTTTCGTTTGCCTTTTTCCCGGATTCCGGCCTGATTTCCAGGGGCAGACTAGAGATATTTCTTAAAAATCGAGTTACCGAGCCTTTACGGCCAAGATATCGGACTGAAATAGCTTTGATGCTTTCAGTATCTGAAGCAGCTTCAAGCTCCTTTAGTGCTTCTTCTTTAATCTGTTCAATGGATTTTTCCACTGCTGTGCTCTGTTTATAACCGCATATAAAATATTCGAGTTAGAGTTGTTCCGATGCTAAACCGACAATCTGGGAAAATCCCGAAGGATCAGATATAGCCAATTCAGCAAGGACTTTTCGGTCCAGCTCAACACCGGCAAGTTTTAACCCGTGAATGAATTTGCTGTAAGATAGATTATTCATGCGTGTCGCCGCATTAATCCTTGCGATCCAGAGTCTACGGAAATCACGCTTGCGCACTCTGCGATCCCGATAGGCGTACATGAGTGCCTTGTCAACAGCATCGGTAGCGGTGCGGAATAATTTGCTACGGCCTCCGCGAAACCCTTTGGCCAGTTTCAAAACCTTTTTTCGACGTTTTCTAGCTTTAAATCCTCTTTTGACTCGCATATATCTTCTCCATTAATACAGGGCTGCTTTTATCACCCTGCAAAGAGTGAACATCAACTTTTAATCCCTTCTTTAGGGCGGGGAGCTTCACTATCTATTAGGAAGGAGCAACCTTATCCCCTTTCTATTGGTTTTGTCAACGATTTGGCTTTGCCTTAAAGACCGTTTCCTTTTGGTGGTTTTTTTTGTTAAAATATGATTTCTATGTGATTTCGCAAATACGATTTTACCTGTACCGGTTTTTTTAAAACGCTTTGCGGCAGATCGATTTGTTTTTATTTTAGGCATTTTTTATTCTCCATTATTTCAATTCTTTATTTGCGACGGTTTCGCAAAAGGCCAAAATTGTGACGGTAAAGTAAAGAGCTCTAATTCAAACACATATGGCGCGAGCCATAGACAAATACAAGCCCACGCCATCTTCATGAAAAAACAATCAACTTGGCAACACTTTGTAACAAAAAGATTTGCTTATCGTTTGCAGTAGAGGATTGTAGAACCTGAGACCTTTGCAAAACGCCCCCTTATGCCCAATTTCTGTGTCAGACTCAAATTTTAATCCTCAAAATACTCAATGTATTCCTGTGGTTAAAATTTTCGCCTTCCTTGAACTTGAACAAAATTGAGCATTTTTCAAAGATCTCAAACTCTTAAATTATTTGGACAATTGTTTTGGCGCTAGAACCATAATCATGGCGCGGCCGTCCATTTTTGGATTTTGCTCCACCGATGCAATTTCTTCGGTTTCGTTAATAATCCTCTCGAGCAAACCTCTGCCAAGCTGGGCAAGTGTAATTTCGCGTCCCCTGAAAACGACTGTAACCTTAACCTTGTCCTTTCTTTCAATAAACTTTTTGATATGATTGATCTTGGTTTGCAGATCGTGTTCGCCGGTCTTTGGTCGTACCTTTATTTCCTTGAGCTGAAACGTAGTCTGTTTCTTTTTTGCTTCCTGTCTCTTCTTGGTCAGTTCATATTTATACCGACCATAATCCATTATCTTGCAGACAGGAGGAATAGCGTTGGGAGAAATTTCAACCAGGTCAAGACCAAAATCATTTGCAACAGCAAGTGCCTTGTAAGTGGGGATAACGCCGATCTGATTGCCTTCAGGGTCAATTACTCTGACCTCTTTTGCCCTTATATTTCTATTGATATTTATTCTATCGGATCTGTTTGGTCTGTTTTTATGTTTAGGTAATACTATTCCGTCACCTCCTTAGCTGTAATTTGTTAGCCACGAAGTCGCAAAGACAAAAATAAATATTTAATATGATTTTCTAAGTTTCTTCGTGCCTTGATAGCGGAAATCCGCCAAAGTTCAGTGGCGGACTGCCAGAAAGTTATGAAATTAATTATTAACGGGCTAAAATCTTTGCCTATATAACAACATTAATAAATGCAAGAAAAAAATGCAAGGAAATAAAACTCAATAGTTCAAAAATTGAAATCCGGCACTCAATTTGACAGTGACGTGACTGCGTTTTCAGACCAGCAATCTATTTTGTTGATATGGGGTAGTGGCAATTTTTTATATAAATCCTTCATAAGATATCCGAGCTGAGAGTATATCTTGCTAAAAGGCTTCCCCGCCAGTATGAGTTTTCAGGATTTTGGAAAAAAGTCTTAAAAAGTTTCAGGCTCTCTTTGCGTAAAATATTCGGCACAATTGAAATCCTATGATTTTTATATAGCGGCGGCAGTTTTGTCAAATCACATCTTGTACCTCCTCCCATTACATCCTCGTAGGCGTAAACGATTTCGCTAATACCGCTTAAAATCAGGGCGCCTATACACATCAGGCAGGGTTCTAAGGTGGTAAAAAGGACGATTCTGTTTTTGTCCGTATTTACCTTCAGATCGATCAGGCGCTTTAATGCTATCATTTCAGCATGGTCAATTTCATTTGGAAAATCTCCTGTGGTACCTTTTCTATAACCGGTTGCCAGAATCTTGTCTTGATGTACCATCACACAGCCTACCGGGAATTCGCCCGCAGCAAGTGCTTTTTTTGCCTGGTCCAGTGCTTTTACCATGATGTATTCATAATTCATAACAAACTTTAGCTCACTTTTATCAATAAAATGCAATAGTCAATCAACAGATAAAACTTTATCGATCTTGCGCAATTAAGTTCCTAGAACGTATCTCAAAAATAAGATTAGAGTTCAGGGCGCAAGTTGAGCTTTGCGAAATCCCGCCGCCGGGAGCGCGAAACGGTGAAAAAGCGGAGCATACACGTAGTATGTGAGCATTTTGAACCGTTTCGCAACACCGCCATGGGCACTTAGATTGTTTTTGAGATAGGTTCTAGTTACAATCTGCATATTGTATCATCACATGGGCAACTGTCGTCGATTTCAAAGGCATAAATAATTTTCGATTCCATTTCAGCCTGTTTGGCCGAAATTGGATTAAAATGTGTATCGGCAACTCTGTCCATGAGTTCGGATCTGCCCAGTATAGATTCAAGGCCGGATGAAATTACCTTGCCTGTGGCTCCTTCAATAATATCTGCCTCCTCACCGTTTGTAACAACAACCACCGGCACCTGGTAGGGGGCCGCAAGTCTCGATGCTGCAAGAGCAGGCCGATGCCTGGTTACCAAAGAGCCGGGGCCGTATTTGATTATCATACAGATCCTGCCGGACAGGGTAACTTTAAAATCAATCTTGACAATAGCTTTTTTATTTTCAGCCTTTACAATAAGTTCACAGCGAGGTTCGATTTCTTTCTTAAGGTATCCTTTATTATTTACAAGGAGGCGAGCCAGTTTTTGTCTGTACCTTTCATCATGAGTATCCTGAATGGTTGCGCCGGAGATAAAATCGACCAGTTTGCCGAGTATGAGATGATGGCTTTGTGTTTCTTTCATTTAAACCTCCCGTAACAGACAATAAAAGAAGGTTCGCAGGATGTAAAGCGTCAAATACTTCTTTACAAATTATTTCGCCTATGGATAATTGCAATGTTATGAGTATTCGTGAAGAATTTGAAAAACGTGAAAAGGGTTTTATTTCTCCTTTTGGATGCCTCAGCGCCGAATCCCGGGGCCGGAAGAGGCCGGAAGAACCCTGTCCCATCAGAACTGTTTTTCAGGTGGACAGGGACCGAATTGTTTATTCCAATGCATTCAGGCGCTTAAAACATAAAACACAGGTTTTTCTATCCCCTTTGGGCGACCAGTACAGAACCCGTCTTACCCATACACTTGAAGTCTCTGAAATAGCAAGAACAATAGCACGTGCCATGCGTCTTAACGAGGATCTGGTGGAAGCTATTGCCCTGAGCCATGACCTGGGGCATACCCCGTTCGGGCACAGCGGAGAAACTGTTCTTAAAGAGATATATTCACCGGATTTTACACATAAAGAACAGAGCCTGCGTGTCGTCGACATCCTGGAAAATAACGGCAAGGGGCTCAATCTTACATATGAAGTTCGCGACGGAATCTTAAAACATTCAAAGGGTTATGGAAAGATTATTCCAGATGATCCCGATGAACAGGCCTTCACCATTGAAGGGAATATTGTCCGGGTTGCAGATATTATGGCATATCTTAATCATGATCTGGACGATGCTATAAGAAGCGGTGTTATAAAGCAGGAACAAGTGCCTGATTCATGTATAAGAATTCTTGGACGCACGCATTCGGAGCGTGCCAATACAATGATAAAGGATCTTGTATTTTCGACTTATGTTCGCAACGAAGAGATGTGTCTAAGTATGAGTGATGAAGTCTATTCCACCATGACCGAATTGAGACAATTCCTTTATGAAAATGTGTATCGGTCACCTCATGTCCATGGTGAATTTGTAAAGGCCAAGAAGATTCTGACCGAACTTTACACATGTTTTATTGACAATGAAGAGATGCTAATAAAAGAACTTGCCGATATGGAGATGTCAGAGTGCAATCATTACGGCCAGCCCAAGGAGAGGATCATTTGTGATTTCATTGCCAGTATCACAGACCGATATGCCCTGACGCTCTTTGAAAGAATTATTTTTCCTTCGCCACAGTTTTAAGCTGTGTTTTCTTTTCGAGCAAACATCTTGTGATAAGACTATGGAATTGCTATCCAGAATCCGGCATTATACCTACGCACCCTTTCTATACCGGCTTGAAATAATTTTTGCATCCATGGATCTAAAATACAAAGAAGCTGCCGATTATTACGGTTTTGATTGTACAGGATGCGAAGACAATTGCTGCTTTACCCGTTTCTTTCATCATACCCTTTTGGAATACCTTTATATTATGGAGGGGTCCGGAACTCTTGATCGTGCAAAACAGGTCGAGGTAAAACGCAGGGCGCTTGAAGTATGCCGAAAAACCGATGAGGCCGTTGAAAAAGGAATACAAGTGCGGGTGATGTGTCCGCTTAATTTTGACGGTTTGTGTCTGATGTATGACTATCGCCCCATGATATGCAGATTGCACGGTATCCCCCATGAACTTCAAAGACCCGGTCAGAGCACAATGTATGGTTTGGGCTGCGATACTTTCACTAAACAGTGCCAGGAAAAAGAGCTTTTTAAGTTTGACCGGACGCCATTTTACATCGAAATGGCTGAACTGGAAAAGGAGCTGAGACAGGCGGTGGGTGTGAGACAGAAGATTAAGTTGACAGTCGCGCAGATGTTGACCAGTTTCAAACCATAAATGAGCAAAGGAACATTGTACTATCCTGTCAACTTTAGTTCATTTTGACACCTTGTAACATTTTAGCCCTTTGAGAGCATTACCGCATTCAGGTAATCCGGTTTTAAACCGTGTCAAACTCGTACCCCTCTTTAAAACCGGATCACCTGAATGCTTGTGGGCACATTTTTTCAAAAAGCTAAATTAATA
>PVMS01042435.1_pt1 | contig 10445 bp, 11 predicted proteins | sample 1853461 | NCBI WGS metagenome assembly PVMS01 (sample SAMN08582032, study PRJNA380276) | Marine sediment metagenome, whole genome shotgun sequencing project. | isolation source: ocean sediment barecode stripped | collected 2017
ACCACCTGTAGCCAGAGTTGATTGACAATCTCAAATCAATGGTAAGTGCCTGTTATTAAACTATGAAGGTCAAATTCAATCTTACTGGCGCGAGGTGGTCAATGCTTCCGTTTCTTCCAACAGGCGGTCAACCTCATTACTGATCTCTTCGGTAAACTTCTTGGTGTCCCGATTGCTGCTGTCATATTTTGGGATTTTGACAAGCTCCTCTATCAGAACTTCTTCAGCTTTCTCTGCTTCGGATAACACTTGTCGGGATCTTTCATAATCAACCAGATACCGATGGACTGTCTCACGGTTTATTTTTAACTCGCGGGCAATTTTACGTTCGGAAAAACCATCCCGGTACCGGTGAAGAATAATCTTCTGTTTCGTACTCATTCTTATCATCTTTTATTCTTCTCCCATTTGTGAAAAATGAGTGAAGATAAGCATCGATAAGTGGTATGGTGGAAAAACCAGATGCTTTGACCATCCTTCGCCGGAATGTGATATATTATTTATACATCTGAATATCAGGTCATTTGCCTTGTCAGCCGAAATCGGCAAGAAGTGGTCAGGTGGTCCGTTTTTTCCAACAGGGCTTAGGATTCAAGGATTTTGAGTCAGCAAGAAGAACCATAGCAGGGATAGAAATAGTCCATATGATCAAAAAAGATCAGCTGAATACTCAAGAGCGAAGTATGTTCAAATCGTTTTATTCCTTAGCCGCATAGAACCGGGTTTATTTGAATATTTTAGTGAATGGTTGAGTAGGTGCGACAGAACCGTAGAGTACTATATAGCTTTATATGTTTTCTTGTCCCAGAGTTTTTCAAATGTCGAGCCCAAATCCCCGGAATAATGTTAGTTTTAATGTTTTTGGTATAGAGATCCAAGAAATAAACATAACATGTGCAGATATTCATTCCTTGATATGTAATAGCCACAATCGCACTAGAATTGAGATATAAATGTGAAAAAGTACTATCAAATAATTAAAGATCTGCATTTGTATATTGGCCTATTTATTAGTCCTCTCATCATATTATTTTCCATTAGTGCCTTGGTACTAAACCATAATTTTATTGATTGGGAAGAGGATTGGCAAAAATGGATGTTCTCAGTTAATAATGAAGTCGATAAGATTATCGAGTTCAATGTTCCCGCTAATGATTTAAGCGAAATTGATTATGCGAAGGATATTCTAAATCAGATAAATATAACTGGTGAGATCGCCAATATTTTTAAAGATTCAGCACAAATATATATTCCAGTAACGATGCCTGGTCAAAGGATTTCAATTAGAGCTGATCTAATATCTAGTATAGCATATATCAATAGAGAACAGACAAACCTTTGGATGAAATTGATCTGGCTGCATAAAAAACCAGGACCTCATAATGCAAAGATAAGCGGCAACTGGATTTATACTAAAATCTGGGGATCATTGGTTGATCTTTTCGTGATCTGTCTTCTTTTCTCAAGTATTACGAGAATCACTCTTTGGTATTACTTCAAAAATGAAAGAAAAATGGGATTTATTGCACTATTAATCGGCTTTATTTCCATTGCTTCATTAATTATTGCCTTAACAGTTTAGTTAGAATGGATATCGCAAAGCAAAAGAGAGGTTGGGAAAATTGGAATCAGAAAATCCACATATACTTTGGCTTATACTTACTTTTTTTTATATGGTTGTTTGGACTAAGTGGAGTACTGCTGAACCATCACTGGGAGTTTGCCAACTCATGGGAGAATAGAAAGGAAATCAGCTTCAATAAAAGTATTGAAATAAGTATTGATAGAGAACAATACGCACTTGCACATGAAATAATGAGTAAACTAAACCTCAATGGCAGCATTGATAATCTATCTTTTACAAATGACTCTATCTTTCTGAATTTTAATCTCTCAAAGCCCGGAACACGTTATAGTATTCAGGCTAATTTAAATGATGGAAATATAATCATCGAAGAGATAAAATATGATAGCTGGGGCATAATGAGAGCATTACATACGTTAAGAAATCCAACCCTAAAAGAACAGAGTAATAGACATCAAGCGATTATAGCATCCATCTGGAGCATTTCTATGGATACTGTATCAGTAGGTCTTATTGTAATCTGTTTAGGGGGTTGGTACATGTGGCTGCAAGTTCCGAGGAAAAAAAGAATTCTCGGACTTGTTTCAATAACAGGTGGTTTTATTTTGTGTATTTACTTGCTGCTTTTTTAAATGAAAGTACCTGAAACTATGGCTATGACATAGCCTTACCTGAAAATCAGACCGCGAAAGGTTGGACAATTCTTATAGGCCAAGGTTGATTCCTGGTGGTGTTGATGGAACTGTACTTCTGCTGTAACTTTTGAATGACTCAGACTGTTTCTGAAGTATTTATTCTATACTACCCTTTTTAATCTCTTAATAGTGAACCCTGGATAGATATGCAATTTTCCATTTGCCATCCACTTTTTCAAGAAAGTTAACTCCAATACCTCTCCCGGTTAACTCACCCTCATCATTGTACGCTTCTTCTTCAAAGGCAACCCAGGCGCAATCCTTGTAGACTTTAATTTTGAAATTCTTTTTTACCTCATTATTCTGCGTCGGATCAGGATTATTCTCAAACAACTCCTTAAAACCAGATCCAACTTCTTCCCATCCAACAATATAGCTAAACTCACCTTCCCCGCCTAATAACCTAATGTTGGTTTCATCTTGCACATAAGATTCAGCAAACCGTTCAAAATCTTTGTCGTGATAAGCATTTGTTTCTTCTTTAATAACAGCCAATATGGCTTCTTTTTCTTTTTCGATGTCAACTTTTTTCTCACAGGAAGTCCCTGCCAGTAGAACAAGAGCAAAAATTGTCAATACATACTTTTTCATGATTCATTGTTTTGGGGTTTATACTGCAGTTGTTTCAGAATGTTCTCTAACTAAGTCAATTAAAATACAATATAATTCCTTGAAATCTTGTATCATTAGACATGTTTTTTTAAGGGAACCTCATCCATACAGTTAATTTGTGTCTTTTTTTTCAGATCGTGCTTAAAAGGATTCAGGAAGGCATCCGCCAAGCCGCTAAAGTCTCTGTAGATCAAGCATCTGCGGGGGATTTGCAATTTATGGTGACAGGGGTGTTGATGGATTTTTACAGAATGGATCTATCGAGAAGGCAATCCTAGCCAGACACACTCGATGGGACACTACCCGATTTATCTTTGATTACCTGTTATAAAAGATTTCGTTAACGTTACACTTTGAAAATCATTCTGATCAATAGCATGAGATTTGATTTTCCAATAGTAAGTAGTGTTAGGTAGCAGATTTTCCACAGTTTCATACATTGTAATAACATCCTCTTCTGCGGGAGCAATGTCGTCTTTTTTGCATCCGAAAATCATTAGCGCCAATAATAAGATCATCACAGATTGATATGTAAATCCTTTTCTTTTGATAAACGGAATGATGATTAATAGTCCTGCAATAAAATGAAGACCTTCTGAGTTACTTTTTACAGGTACACAGTTATATGATATAAAATTTGAAACGCTTTCATTAAATTCATCGTCAGCGGAATAAATTATTTCATAACTGCTTCCTGCTTTACCTTCCCAGCTAAAATTAGCAGTAGTAGAAGTAATTCTCTCTCCTGCCGTTGGTGTTAAAAGTTTTACTTTAGAAAACAAGGTAGGAATATCAAATGATCTATATCCTTTATTTAACTCCTCCTTCAGATCTATCAAAATAAATTCTTCATAATTGTGGTAATAAAACATGTATATCTGACAGTTTTGAAGGTTATATATTTGAGAATATTGAGTCGGATATTTTCCTTCTTGATGAGTTGCTGATAATATTGAACCAATCAAATAGGTTGTATAGTTGTTATCACTAATAATCATTTCATTAGCAATATTGTAACGCCAGCAAGGATATCCACCTAATTCGGGATTAGAATGATAAAAATTTGTTAGTATTAAATGATTATTCTCCATAGATATAATACTATCTCCTTCGACAATAATTGAATTGTGTTTCGAATCCCCAACCAGGTATTGAGCTTTGTATTGATCTTCGCAATAATAATTTGAAAAAATATCAATTGCCTCTCTAACATTAGCACATTCAGCAATTACTTTCTGCATTATTGGTCCTGAATATATTTCTTTGTTTGATTCGGAATACGGCATCCCTAAATAAGGTCCAGAAGTACCATCCCAAAAAAGTCCTTGGTCATTCATTCCACCCTGGGGAAAACCACTTTTCCAACCAAATTTTATCCAACCATATTTGTTATTTTCCGAGGGATAAAACCACATTTTTGAATAGGGATCTTCCCAATCTTCATTATTTCCTGCAAGTATTATACTGTCATTTGAACAATAAAAAATAGTACACGAAAATGCTTTAATACTAAAAAGTAATATTAAAACTTGTATGCTTAAAACAACTTTTATTTCCATAATTAACTGTTCGGATCTCTTACTCAATGCACTAATAACTAATTGAATACTTCACATTTTGTGCCAAATAGTTTATATTTCTATATGCCAGTTGTATAAGGAGTAAATTCGGCGACGAGGTTGTGTTAGAAGTGTACGGTATTACGCTTGAAATGTACGTTTTAGAACATTTATGGAAGATTAAATCAGCTTCAAATCATTGGGGGCTGGTGGCATCCGCCAAACCGCTAAAGCCCCCGTTAATCTTCGAATTCTCGGGGGCTTTGCAATTTATGTTTACGGAGGTGTTGATGGATTATGGATCTATTTATTAGCGCCAGTTTCCTGCAATATGTTTTCTTTTTTCCAGGTGGTATATTACTCTCTCCATACCCATATTATATTCAATACCCCAATAAGTTAAATACTCTTTTATAGATGGTGTCTCTCCATTTCCTTCAGGCGTAGAATAAATGTTTTCGTCAAACAATTGCATAGGAATATTTATGCTATATGGTTTCTCGCCATCTACTGGAAAAACCAACCAACCTGTCCCCCTTTCGCCAAAGCAAACGGACCATTGGAAGCCAGGATCGATTGACCCCCTCCTTTTTGACAAAAACAGTAAAGAACTTTTCTTAAGCCAAAGAGCTTAAATACAAATATATTCTAAGCGAGGATTTCTCACTATAAATTTCTAAGTTTTTTATTATTTCGCATAGGATCTCCATCAATATCGACTCTATTTGCATCATGAACCGTCTGGTGCATGATGACTACCGAATCGAACTTATGGGGGACTCAATGAAAAAAAAAAGAAAAAAGCATCTTGAATATCAGGTGGAAAACACAGATTAGAATTATAAGTAGAAAAACGACAAATTTAAATCAACTAAAATAGTTTGGTAATGTCTTTTACATTTATTCTATTATCATCTTTGCAGTTGACTTAATTCCCTCATTATTACTTAACATAATCAAGTACAGTCCGCTAACCATTCCTCCTCTTTCAATTCGCACTTTATTTGATGTCGTTGTTTCTTGTTTGACTAATTTACCCATCTGATCAAATATGGTCAGTGTATAAGAGATGTTACTGCTGTTATCAAATTCAATTGTTGCCAATTCGCTCAACGGATTTGGATAAACCTTTAAATTATTTGCCTCCCTGCGCTCCTTCAGGGAAGTATCTGTGTAGTTGTCGATAACATTTTTAAATTGATAAAATACTTTATTGGTGATATTATAATGGTGGTAAGAGCTTGAATATATTGCAATAGCCAATGAATAATATTCAGTGTTATCCGTATAGAAGAGGGAACTTCCACTTTGCCCTCTAATTAAGCGCGCTTCTGGGCTATTTAATCCGATTGAGTTGTTGTTAAGTACATCTATTTTCCCATAATTATAGTACAGTGTATCGCCGTTTACATTAATTGAAGTGTCAATCAAAGAAGCATCGGCCGGATAGCTAAGTTTATGCAGTACTTTATCCGAAAAGTAGGTCGTATCTGATGTAAATGCCATTCCTATCCATCCGGTTTGTTGCCCGATTGGATGAGCTAATTCGAGCAGAGCAAAATCCATATGGGAAGATATTGCTGAATAATATGAATTGAATATGTAGTACTTCGAAACAATACTACTGGGTAAGGTAGTGTGAAAATCTCCATTGTTATAGCCCGTTGCAATAAGGATGCTATCTCCTCTCCAGCAACTTGCACTATAATCTCTAATGCAATGAGCTGCAGTTAGTACTAGGTTTTCGCCAACTAAAACTCCAGAGCAGCATCCACCTAATGTGTCTGCATTGTATCTGAACATCCTTGTTGCCGTGCTAAATGGGTAATCTGTTAAATTACCATGATCTTCTGCTCTTTCAATTCTCATAAATTCTGTACCCCTGTATAAATTTGAAGTAGGAGCTGTTAAACTTAAAGGGACTTGATTCATTAAACCTAATGAATGGGATGATCTATCAAAAATTACAGTGCTATCAAACAAAATGGGTTCAATCTCACTTGTCGATTGGGCTTTTACATCATAAACAATGATGGGATCAGGCTGACCTGATGCTTTGAAAGAAGTAAGAGAACAAAAAACAATTAACAAATGTTGGATTTTCATGTTTTTACTTCGATTTCTCTACTTTATCCCTAACAATTCAATCTTGAAGATCAGGGTGGAGTGGGCAGGAATGGAGCCTGTATCTCTTGCTCCATAGGCAAGCCCTGACGGGATGTAGAACATAAAGGTGGATCCAGTGGACATAAGTTGTACCCCTTCGGTCCAGCCTGTGATAACCCGGTTAAGAGGGAAGGAGATGGATTCTCCCCGCTCATAACTGCTGTCAAATACAGTTCCGTCAATAAGGGTACCTTCATAATGGACCTCAACTTCAGAGCTTGCAGTAGGTTGGGGGCCGCTTCCCAGTTTAATTACTTCATACTGAAGTCCGGACTGGGTGGTGATTACGCCCTCTCTCTGTCCGTTTTCTGCCAGAAAAGCCTCTCCTTTAGCCATGTTTTCACTGCCTCCATCATCGGATGCACCGGTCTGTTCCATCTGCATGGCGTTATGAAGGGTTTGAAACATGCTTCGGGCTGTCTCAGCATCGTAGGCTGATTTTTTATCCACTGCTTCGACCAATCCGGTGGAGATTAATTCTGAGTTGGTCTCAAAGGGAGCTGTTTCCAGGCTATACCCCATGGTGAGTCCGTAGAAGTAGTTCAGAGAATCCAATTGGTTCTTTAGTTCGACCTGCGGTTGGGCAGAATCCTGGGCAGATAAATTGATAGCTACAATACAAAGCACTAATGAAAATATTTTGTTCATGTTTTCGATTTATTTGTTGTTTATAATGTTGAATTTCAAATGTGTGGGGTAATCTGAGCTGTGGTAGATGCGATGTGTGGCTTTTTGAAATGCATCCTCGTCACAGTTGTATATATCTGTAAAGGTCTGGGGATTTCGGTCGAAAAGCGGAAACCAGCTGCTTTGTATCTGTACCATTATTTGATGCCCTTCCAAAAAGGTGTGATTCACATCCGGAAGGAGAAACTTTACCTTGGTCACTTCGCCTGGCACAAAGGGCTCGGGACTCTCGAAACTATTTCGGTATTTTCCCCTGAAAATATCTCCACGGATAAGCATCTGGTAGCCTCCCACCTCAATTTCCCGGGTGCTCAATCCACGATTGTCAGCTGTATCGGGATATACATCAATCAATTTAACGACCCAATCTGCATCCGTGCCGGTGGTGGAAACATAAAGTTCAACCTCTACAGGGCCGACGACCGTTATTGCCTCCTTTACCACTTTGCCCTCGTACACCATCACATCGGGACGCGTAGAGGCAAAGCGTTGATCTTCTGATAAATATTCCCGGTTGTAATAAGATCGCGCCGAAAGAAAGGGAGCCGTATAAGGAACTGGCTTTCCCGGATCACTGATGTATTCACCATATGAGTTGAGATCGCCTTGGGGAGCAGAAAATGAAAGTCCCCCTTCGTCCTGAAGGAAGAGCTGTTTTTCGGAGACCTCTTCCGGCGGCCAGGTCTCAAATGATTTCCATCTATTACTTCCGGTTTCAAATATCCAGGCTTCAGGCAGCTTCAATTTGCCTTTTCCTTTTAAGTAATGGTTAAAAAAGGGAGCTTCAATCTCTTTTTGGAAGAAGAATTTGTCCTCCTCATGAAATGGTATTCGGCTGGGTCTGTTGTATTCAGGAGAGGCCCATCCTCCATGGGTCCACGGGCCCATTACCAGCATATTGGTGGCATCCGGATTATTCTTCTCGATGGTTTTATAGGTATGAAGGGCACCCGACAGATCCTCGCTGTCGTACCATCCCCCCACAGTAAGTACGGCAGGAGTGATGTCTTGCAGGTAGGGCAAGGTACTTTTGGCTTGCCAGAACTCGTCATAGTTTGGATGCTGTGTCATTTCGTTCCAAAATTCGATTTCGCCATTGAGATAAATTTCATTGACATTCTTAATTGGCCCCAAATCAAGGAAGAAATGGTATGCATCGTCTGAAGGATAATCGGGCCTGCTTCCCCAAGATTTTGTGGGTTCGGGCCGATCCTTCCCAAATTCCTGGAAGAAGTTAAAACACAAGGGCAGGGTAAGAGCCCCGTTGTGATGCATATCGTCCCACAAAAACCAATCTGAAATGGGGGCCTGGGGACTGGTGCAAATCATGGCTGGATGGGCATTGATGCTGCCCATTACGGCATAAAATCCGGGATATGACACCCCATACATCCCTGCTTTGCCATTGTTGTTGTCTATGTTATTGATTAACCACTCCACGGTATCCCAGGTATCTGTGGTTTCGTCCACATCCTTCTCGCGTTCGTACTCTCCCAGCACGGGGCGCATATTCACAAATTCCCCTTCAGACATAAATTTCCCTCGTACATCCTGAAATACAAAAATGTATTTATCTGATTGCAATTGCTCATTGGCAGAGAGCCTGCCCCTTATTTGTTCCCCATAGGGACGGATTGAATAGGGGGTACGCTGCATCAGGAAAGGATAGGCTTTGGATTGATCTTTTGGAGTATAAACGATGGTAAACAGTTTACTCCGTCCCGCATCTCAACCTGGTATTCAGCTTTATCGTAATTCTCTTCCACAAAAGAGGGGTCCTGTGCCTGAATTGAAGCCAGTGAGAAGAAAAGAACAATGATCAATCCAAGGTTAATTTTCATTTATTACTACTTTTAAGAATTGGAGGGCCAAGATAAAGATTGATGCTCCCATATTCAAATGAAAATTCAAACTTTAGTTGACAGTTTTTAATCTGGCTAAAAGTCAAGTATTATTTCTAGCAGTGAGGTATTTCCGATCAGGGAAGAGAGGCCCGAGAGGCGCTTTTCTATAGCATTCTTCTGATCCATATAATACATTTATTCCGATAGATGTTCGTAACAGATCCGAATGCTTTGAATGGCCGATTCGGGTAGGCACATTTCAGGCTCTGCCTTCCGGTCCAGGCATTGGACAAAATATCCCAGTTCTTCCTGATAACCCTCCATGGCATTTCCTACAGGTACCTGTATTGTTTCGGCATCAGAGGCAATGGTGATATGCTCGGGACTACTGCTACTGTACTTGATGCTGACCTTTTCAAAATTTGCTGAAAACTCTGCTTCAAAGGGGAATTGGTGGTGAAAACGGTGTCCTCCCTCAATCTTCACATCTGGTCCAGACTTATATTTCCATAGTGCACATACATAATCATGAGCACTCAGTTTACCCGGGAGGGTTGTGGCCTCTATGGAATCGGGTTTCCCCAGCACCCACTGTACAAAATCAATGTCATGGATAGCCAGGTCAAAAAGCGCCCCACCTGTAGAACCAAAGTCATTCAGTTTTTCCTTCCATTGTCCCCAGACAGGAAGGCCGGTGAAACGCGTCATGGAAAGCCAGCTCAGCTCCCCGAATTCGCTCGACTCGATCCAGTGCTTCAGTTTCAGGTAAGGTGGCATGAAACGTACCACATGGCCCACCATTAAAAGGAGATCCCTTTCCGATGCAAGTTCAATCAGCTTATCCCCTTGCGTAGGATCCAGAACCAGAGGTTTTTCCACAAACACATGAATACCTGCTTCCAGGGTCTGAACGGCCATGGAGTAGTGCAGATCGGTATGTACCGAAAGGATGCAGGCATCCAGTTTCTCATCAACAATGCATTTTTCAAGAGAGGTGTAGGTATGGATACCCGAGATATCCTCCTTTTTAAGCGCTCCGGTATCCAGATTGCCGGCTTCCTGCCCCAGGTTCTCAAGTACTTTTTTGGGGTCCAGGTCCACTATGGCCACAAGTTGGGCTCCGGGATGGTTCAGGATGCTCATGGCATGGGTCATACCCATAAATCCAAATCCAACGATTGCAAATTTCTGCATAATATCTGTTTAGGATAAATGTATCAAAAATTCAAACAATTAGTATTTGATAATTAATTACGATATTGAACCCATAACAATTAATGAAATAGCATTCACCAAC